>Ga0210044_10004905_pt1 | contig 18395 bp, 18 predicted proteins | sample CryGey13umfilter_2_FD_183959 | JGI IMG/M metagenome (GOLD analysis project Ga0210044, IMG submission 183959) | Groundwater microbial communities from aquifer in Utah, USA - Crystal Geyser 4/9/14 3 um filter (SPAdes) (version 2) | ecosystem: Environmental > Aquatic > Deep subsurface >... | reverse complement strand
ATACAATCGTCTTGCATCCGTTTGCACCTCCTTAGCTTTGAGTTTTTACTACCCAAAGGTTACAGAGGTCAGCGGGTGCTTTTCAATTACCCATTTTCACACTTAATAGTGTAGACCCATTTAAATGTGTCGATGTTATAGGATTTTGTCCTCTCTAATTGTTAAGGGAAAATGTCCCCATGAAAGAGAGGATAACATTGAGCAAGAAAGAGCAGAAGAGACTAATGGTACTAAATGAGGTGGAGCGAGGTGTAATGACTTCCAGGAAAGCTGTTGAGCTATTAGGTCTCTCTCCGCGCCAGGTAAGAAGGATACTAGCGGCGTATAGGAAGGAGGGCGCCCAAGCATTAGTCCATGGCAATCGGGGGAGAAAGCCAAGCAATACCCTGGATGAAAGCCTGAAGAAGAGAGTGGTAGAGCTAGCACAATCTACCTATGCTGGATGCAACATCCAGCACTTCACCGAACTTTTGGTGGAGAGGGAGAACATCGTCCTCTCCCGGTCTTCAATACGCCTCATTCTTCTCAAAGCTGGTATAAAGAGTCCTAGAAAGAGACGTGCTCCAAGGCATCGCAGCCGTAGAGAGCGTTATCCTATGGAAGGCATGCTACTGCAGATAGATGGCAGCTACGATGACTGGCTTGAGGGAAGGGGACCTTATCTAACTCTTACAGGGGCAATAGATGATGCCACCGGCAAAGTTCCCTATGGTTTATTTAGAGAGCAAGAGGATGCCCAGGGTTATACTATTTTGCTGCGTCATATTGTAGAGAACCAGGGAATACCAGAAGCTTTGTATCATGATGGTCATGGCATATTTGAGCGCTCTAAGAAAGAGCCAGAGACAATAGAGGAGCAACTTGAAGGGAAAAGGAAGCCAACCCAATTTGGCCGGATAATGGAAGAGCTGGGCATCATATCTATCACTGCACTCTCACCTCAGGCGAAAGGAAGGATTGAGAGGCTATGGGGCACCTTCCAAGATAGGCTGAAAAGCGAGCTTCGCATAGCAGGGGCAAGCAATGCCGATGAGGCAAACAAGGTACTTTATGATTTCCTTCCCCGATTCAACCAGAGGTTTGCCGTTCCTGCTTCTGAGCCTGACTTAGTTTATCGGAAGCCTCCCCAGGGCTTCAATCCAGATGAGGTGTTCTGCTTCAAGTATCAGCGCACTGTAGGTCGGGACAACGTGGTGCGCTTTGGAGGGCACAGGCTACAGATAATGCCAACCAATGGGAGATCAAGCTATGTCCGGGCTAAAGTGGAGGTGCATGAGAGGATGAATGGCAGCTTGGCAGTATACTACAAGGGGCAATGTCTTCTTACCAAGCCAGCACCAGCAGAGGCACCGGTGCTCAGGGTGAGGAACACAACTAGATTTATTCCAGGGACAAGATCTCAGGAAGTTGCCCTTCCCGTGGCAAGTAAGACCCCGGAGCCAAAGACTCCTCATCCCTACAAGCCTCCCCTAAATCATCCCTGGCGAAGAAGTTTCAAAATATATGTTGATAAGAGGGGGTGACATTTTCGCTTAACAATTAGAGGACATTTTCCTTTGACAGCAACATACTTTTTGGCATAATTTTTCCTTTTTAAAAACTTCATCTCCCTTGTGACAGACGAAACAATTAACGTAATATGTTGCAATTGAATGGCTGCTACTGGTAAAATTCCTGTTTGAGTTTCGATGAATTATATAGTCCTGGTCAAACAGGTGCCTGATATTAAGAATATTCCCAAGGACGCTTGGGATATAGAAAAGGGCACCCTGAAGAGAGCCCTGCTAGACAATGTATGCAATGAGCTTGATAAGCAAGCGTTGGCATTTGCTTTAAGCCTTAGGAAACAACTTGGTGGCGAGGTAGTGAGCTTAACAATGGGACCTCCCTTTGCCGAGGAAGTCCTAACATACACCCTTTCCGTAGGCGCTGACAAAGGCATACTGCTGACCGACAGGAAGCTAGGAGGGGCAGATACACCGGCTACCTCATACCCACTGGCTCAAGCGATAAGAAAAATCGTTAAAGACATATTTAATGGGAATGACAACTGCTTAATTATTACAGGCATGCAATCAATAGATGGCGATACTGCACAGGTTCCCCCGCAGGTCGCTGAAGAACTTGGTATACCCCATATCGCATACGCAACAGGGTTCAGTATCAAGAACGGTGATTTGATGGTGGAAAGGATAACTAGAAGAGGAAGCGAGACGGTAACTCCTCAAGGTTATCCTTGCATGGTGACTGTTACCGAATGGACAAAGCCATTTTATCCGTCCTTTAGCAGAACAAGGTGGGCATATTCCCAGGAACTTTATCGATGGAATGCTGAGGACATAGGTGCTGACAGTTCTCGCATCGGACTCGGCGGTTCCAGAACCGATGTGGTCAGGGTTTTCTCTCCCCAGGAGGTCAGTACAAGAAATTGTATTTTTGAGGAGAATTTGGAAAAACTGCTGAACATGGCAAAAGAAGCGTATTACGCTGAGCCAGCTTCCACTGAGGAAACCGCCAAGGCAAAATATGAGCTTCCTGCGGCCAGAAAAGGGAGCTACCAGGGAGAAGTCTGGGTATATGCCGAACAAGAAGGTGGGGAAATAAACTCTGCCTCATTTGAGATACTGGGAAAGGCAATCGAGCTAGCGAGCTCACTGAATGAGAAAACGGCGGCAATTTTAGTGGGCAAAAATGTAAATAACCTGGCATCAGAACTAATAGCTCATGGTGCCGACAAAGTCTATGTGGTGGAACACGAGTTACTCGACCATTTCCTCCCTATGGCGTATAAGAAAGCGATTTCGGAGCTAATTGCCAATTACAAGCCTCAGATAATGTTATTCAGTGCCACGCCTTTGGGGAGGGAACTTGGTCCCAGAGTAGCCTATAGCTCAAAATCAGGACTAACTGCCGATTGCACTGAACTGAATATAATAGACCATAAAAGAGGGACTCAAGAGCTTACCGCAGTCATGATGCAAACAAGACCTGCCTTGGGCGGAAATATAATGGCAAGCATAATTACCAAGAATTCACCAGTGCAAATGGCTACCGTCAGACCAGGGGTTATGAAAGCTCTGGAGCCTGATAAGAGTAAGAGCGGTGAAGTTATCGAGTTTATTCCTCATTTATCAGAATCAGATTTGGGGGTGACGATAACTTCCTCCAAGCTATATGAATCCACCGTTGACCTTAAGGATGCCGACGTAGTCGTTAGCGGTGGTGCAGGATTAAAGAGCAAGGAGAGCTTTGAGAGACATATCCCCCCGTTAGCGGAAAACTTCGGCAGATTTCTGAACCAAAAAGCTATGGTAGGTGCTTCGAGATTAGCGGTAGAATCAGGGTTTATAGACCACAGCCATCAAGTTGGACAAACCGGTCAAACAGTCACGCCCAATCTTTATGTTGCCGTGGGCATCTCAGGAGCGGTGCAGCACATTACTGGAATGCAAAACTCCAAGGTTATACTGGCAATAAATAAGGAACCAAACGCCCGTATTTTCAAAGTCGCCGATTTTGGGATAGTAGGAGACTTAGAGACCATAATCCCTGACCTTATCAAGGCATTGAACAGCATGCAAGGATAGCTAAAATGGAAACCACAAAGGATTCTGCATTAAACACCATTGATGTGTTGTTCATAGGGGCAGGTCCGGCAAGCCTGGCCGGAGCCATAAAGTTAAAGCAATTGCTTAACGAAAATGGCAGGAATGAATCCGTTGTGGTTATCGAGAAGGCAGAAAAGTTGGGCCAACACAATATATCTGGCGCTCTCTTTGAAGCTGAAGTCCTCGATGAGCTAATCCCTAACTGGAGAGAGGACGGGAGTAAATTTGTCAACAAAATGCTGGCAAACGAGGTAAAGAAAGACGAGGTCTTTTTCCTCTCACCAACGTTTGTCATAAAGGCTCCCCGGTTCCTTATCCCCCCCTACATGCGCCATTCTGGTGATTACGCTGTCTCAGTGAGTGAGCTAGTCAATTGGTTAGCTGGTCACGCTAGGTCCCTCGGTGTGGAAATCTACACCGGCTTCGTCGGTGAGGAAGTCATTGTAGAAGATGGTACTGTCAATAGAATAAAGTTGGGCGATAAGGGATTGGATAAGGACAGGAAACCTCAATCGAACTACCTGCCCGGAGAGACGTTGAAAGCCAGGGTAACCATCTTTGGAGACGGCTCTTTAGGTGTGTTATCTGAGCAATTGGTTGATAAACTCAACCTCGCTGGCAATAGAAACCCACCTATTTACTCCATTGGAGTTAAAGAGGTAATTAAACTGCCCGACAACAATAACCTGGGAAGTAATTATGCTGCTTATTTTATGGGATTTCCAAACAAGGCAAGTACTTTCGGTGGGGCTACGATATACAGCATGGGAAAAGACCTGGCAGCGCTGGCTATTTACATCTCGCTGGACTGGAGACATTGTGACCTTGACCCCCAGCGGGAACTTCAACTGTTGAAATCACATTGGTTCATTGAAAGGCTACTTTACGGAGGAGAAGTTACCGCCTACGGAGCAAAGACACTTCCCGAAGGTGGTTATTATTCAATGCCCAATTCTGTGGCCAATGGTGCGCTTATAATAGGGGACGCAGCTGATTTGTTGAGCACTAAGAAACTCAAAGGACTCCATTACGCCATCAAATCGGGGATACTGGCAGCTAACACCGCTTTTGAAGCTATCCAAAAACAGGATTTTTCAGTACACACCTTAGTTAAATATAGAAGCTCCCTTGAGGATAGCTTCGTTGGCAAAGACCTACGTGAAGCGAAGAATTACCGACAAATTTTCTCTAAAGCTGGCAGAGCTGGAATTTACCTAGGCATGCCAGTGTCACTTCTACACAAACTCATCCCGATGAAGTTGACCACTGAACCTGACTACAAGCATATGACTAAAGCAAAGCTAAACAGACGATATGAAGGCGGAATTGATAAGCTTACCGCTGTTAGTCTTTCAGGCACTCACCACAGAGAAGACGCACCATCACATATCACCTTCCTGAACCCTCAACTGTGCACGACTTGCGGAGAGGAATATCAATGCCATCCCTGTGAATTCTTTTGTCCCTGTCAAGTATACCGGTTTGCCGAAGGAAAAATGCTCCTGAGCCCATCAAACTGCAGTCACTGCCGGACGTGCCGGGTAAAATGCCCTCACCAGAATATACAATGGAGAATCCCGGAAGGCGGAGATGGACCGAAGTATAAAATGATGTAGTGAAGATTCAAGCGATATATGCGCCATAATTAACGGAGCTTTTAACTTTGCTGGGGCTTTCGGTTTAACTTAAAAAGGCTTTTTGAACAGAATATCCACAATACAGAGAGTGTTTACTAACCTCACCCCATTTATCCCCTCTCCTTCAAAGGAGAGGGGGAAAAGATTTATAGAGAGGGGTTTCACCCCTCTCTTACCTACACTCCCCCTTCCCTTGCTAAGGGAAGGGGGTCAGGGGGATGGGTTGCTAAACAATCTCAATATAGATGCGGGGTGCTTTGAACTATATCGAAATCGCAAACAAAATCTTCTTCATACCGGGTGAAAAGGATGGACGGTATCCCTTCTCTAATTCACTATTTATCGATGATGACATTAAAGTCTTGATTGATACCGGCATGGGACACAAGCTAGCTGCAGAACTCGCCAAAGAAAAGAAGATAGACCTGGTTTTAATTTCGCATGGTCATGAAGACCATACGGCATGCAATTATCTTTTCAAGGACGCCAAAATATGCTGTCACAAACTGGATGCCCCGGCGGTAAGGTCAGTAGCAAAATTAAAGGAGCTTTATGGCTCACCCCCGGGAACGGAACTGGAGAAATCCCTCGATTCGTACTTGAGAGATTTCTTCGGCTTGAAGGACTCCAGGGTTGACCTGGAATTCGAAAATAGTCATGTTTTTGACCTTGGGTCTATCAAGCTAAACGTGATCCATACGCCAGGGCACTCAGCAGGTCATTGTTGTTTTTCTGTTCCGAGTGAGCACCTGGTTTTCTTAGCCGACATCGATTTATCCACATTCGGACCGTGGTATGGTTGTATGGATTCAGATGTTGACCGGTTCATCACGTCTATTGGAAATATCAAGGCACTTGATTTCGAAGTTGCCATCCCAAGCCACAAGCCCATCACATACGGACGTGAAACCATAAACAAAAAATTAGATGTCTATTTGAACAAGATATTCGAAAGGGAGAAGAAATTGACAGATTTCTTGAACAAGGAGCGGACTGTTCCAGAAATCGTTCTCCAAGCTTTCATCTACCAAGAATTTCCCGAGCCAAAGGGAATATATGAACACTTTGAAAAAATAATGATTGAAAAACATCTAGAACGCTTGGTGAGAAAAAATTTGGTGACCAGAACGAACAGCGGTTTTAAATTGCTTTGACGTTTTAATAAAACCCTTGCTTTCGCAGGAGCAATCAAGGTTAAGCAACATAAACTCCGCTCTTACCGCCGCTCTTCTTAACCAGGCGAATTCCCTCAATAACCATGCTCTTATCAACTATCTTACACATATCATAAATAGTTAAAGCAGTCACCGACACGGCAATCAATGCTTCCATTTCGAATCCCGTTTTCCCAACGCCTTTAGCACTGGCAGTGATGTCGATAAAATCACCTTTCTCGGGAATGCGAAACTCTATGGCAACATTGGTAAGGAACAAGGGATGGCATAGCGGTATAAGGCGATAAGTTTCCTTCGCTGCCATTATCCCGGCAGTTTGCGCTACAGTTAACACGTCTCCCTTAGCTATTTTGCCCTGGCGAATGAGTTCCAGGGTGGCGGAATTCATTTTCACCCTGCCTTCCGCTACCGCCTCTCGCCTTGTTTCACCCTTCTCAGTAATATCCACCATACGCACTTGCTCTAGTCTTGACATCATTAACCTCCTTTATTGTTACCCTCCAGTCTGGGACATCTTTCGCTTCATAGAAATAGCGCCATCCCCGCTCAAACGATGACGCTCCGGCTTCGAGGCAACCACTTTTAGAATTAGACGCTTTATTTCCTCAGGGGAAGCATTACTACGCAGTGGCTGTTTTAAGTCAACTCCGTCATCCGATAAAAGACAGGGACAAAGCCTACCATTTGAAGTGAGCCGCAGCCGATTACAATCGGAGCAAAAAGGTTCACTGATAGGGCTGATAAAGCCTATGGTGCCTCTGTCTCCAGGTAACCGGTAATACCTGGCTGGTCCATCGCTACTGATAGCTGACAGCTGACAGCTTTCAGCTTTTAGAAGTGAACCAAGCGACATAATACGCTGTCGTAATTCGCTCGATGGCACAGATTCCGCCATTTCAGTGAAGGGCATGACCTCAATAAACCTGACATTCCACCCCTGGTTATAACTCATTCTGGCAAAATCAAGCACCTCATCGTCATTTATCCCTCTCATAACCACCATATTTATCTTAATTGGTTGAAGGTCAGCATCCATTGCCGCATCGATGCCATCAAGGGCATCCCTTAATTCTCCACAGCGGGTTATGTATCGAAACCTATCGCTCTTAAGTGTGTCTAAACTTATGTTAACTCGCTTTAACCCCGCCTGCTTAAGCTCCATTGCATATCTCTTAAGAAGCGTCCCATTTGTGGTCAAGGATATTTCCTCAATTCCCTTTATTTGAGATAGCATTTCAATCAGCTTGGGCAACTCTGCTCTAAGCAACGGCTCACCACCGGTAAGCCTCACCTTGTTGATGCCCATCCCCGCTGCTACCTGAACAATAGCTGAAATTTCCTCGTAAGATAGTATCTCTCCATGCGGTATCCAGGAAACACCTTCGGGAGGCATGCAATAAACGCACCGTAAGTTGCAGCGGTCAGTAACCGAGATGCGGAGATAGTTTATGCGGCGCCTGAAAGAATCAAAAAGTTCACTCATTTAGCTCTCCTTTTAATAAGATGCACCCCGGTAGCCTTGAAAGAGGCGTAAACTTCTTTTCTCTTTTGTAAACTCAGCTCTTCTACGGATACCTTAGTGACCAGAGACACTAGCCGAAAGCCACAATCCATCTCTACCCGAGTAAGCGGACCAAAAGATACAACCTGAGTAATTTTGCCATAAAAGGAATTCCTTGCCGAACTCTGAGTTCGGGATAAGGCTAAAGTAATATCCTCGGGCCTAACGCACACATATACTCTCTCCCCAACAGGAAAGTCTGAAACCGCTTGTATAGCACCACCTCCTATATCGAGAGTTACCATACCTTCGTTGTTTGCAGTTACTACTCCCTCAATGATATTTTCCATACCCACAAAATTAGCCACTTCTTCATCCTGGGGTGAACGGAATACTTGCTCAACATCACCTGTTTGGACGATTTTGCCGTCAAGTAGCACTCCTATCCTGTTAGCGAGGTGTTGTCCTTGAGGCATATCATGTGTTGCCATTATTATAGTGGTATTACCCTGCTCAGAAATATATGAAACCAGTTGCTCAATTTTCGCTGTGGAACCAGGGTCGAGATTAGCTGTCGGCTCATCCAATAGCAATATTTCAGGTTCAATCACCATAGCCCTGGCCAAGGCTACTCTTTGTGCTTCCCCACCAGAGAGGGTTCGAGCATTTCTATTTCTATAGTCTTCAAGACCAACCATCTCCAAAATTTCATTGACCTTTTTATCAATTCTATCTTTTTTCTCCCTCCTCCACCTTAGTCCAGAGGCAACATTATCATAGACACTTAAATTGAATACCTGAGGTTTCTGAAGCACAAATGCCATCCTGCGGCGTATCTCTAATCTTTGCCTCCCAGATTTAGGGATGCACAGGCCATCAAAGTAGATATCTCCTGAGGCAGGTGTTTCAAGTAGGTCTATAAGGCGTAAGAGTGTCGTCTTGCCAGCTCCAGTAGAGCCGATTAGGCAAAAGGCTTCGCCTTTATTAATGTTCAGGTTGATATTCTCCAATACCTTCCGCTCACCATATCTGTGATTTAGACCTACTACTTCTATTAAAGACATTATTTAGCTCTGCTATAACCTATTTAAGGCTACATTAACTATAAGCGCCAGGAATAAAAGGATTATGCCCAGCGCTATGGATAATTCCAACTCACCCTTGGATGTTTCCAGCGAAATTGCTGTAGTTATCACCCTGGTGAAACCCCTGATATTCCCGCCGACCATGATGGCACATCCCACCTCAGCTATAGCTCTGCCAAAACCCATTGTCACCGCAGCTAAAACGGCATATCTTGCCTCTCTCAACACAGCCACAGTAGTTTGAAAGCTACTGGCACCGAGCGAGATGGCAGTATCCACAATTTCTTTGCTTACGCCACTAAGGGCTGAGATGGTTAAGCCGAGCAATATGGGAGTGATTAATATCATCTGCCCTATTACCATGGCAGTGGGAGTGAACATTATGCCCAAGCCACCCAGCGGCCCCGCCCTGGAAAAGAGGACGAAGACAAACAGGCCAACGCAAACAGTGGGCAAGCTGAAAAACGTCTGGATGATATTTATCACCGCCCTCTTGCCCCGGAAATTATGAAAATGTATCAGACTTCCTAATGGTATGCAGATAAAAGAAGCCAGGAGACAGGAGGTTACCGAAATCCTCAATGACCTCCCGGCTATCTCCATTACTTCGGGGTCAAGGGAGACTATAAGCTCAATAGCCTTGAGAAATCCTTGCCATATTTCGGCCATTTAAAACCTACTTCTTAGCGCAGGCTTCATACTTGCCGGTGCATACAATTTTGTCTCCACAATTGGGACAAAACTTCCAGTCCGACCTTACCTCAGCACCGCATTTCTTGCACTTTACCACTGCCGCTATTACTGGCATGTCACACCCCCTTTCCTTAAGATTATTACTGGCAAATCGCTGGATCATAGGGGTAGAACAGTGGTTCTCCATACTCTGGCACGCCAAATCCGGCGATCAAAGCCTGGATTTCAGGTGCTCTGAGGAAATCCACCAGATTCTGAGCCATCTCAGGATTGCTACCGTTCTTGCAAATGATCACCGAGTAGACATTGAGCAGGATGTCTCCTTCGCTTACTAAGGGCACCAGACTCAAATCAGCTTTGAAAGCCAGGAAAGTCCCTATGTCCGTGAGAGTGTAAGCATTTTTCTCGTTAGCCATGACCAGTGTTGCCCCCATACCTGACCCGGATTCTATATACCAGCCAGCGGCCGCTCCAGTCCCTTGAATATCCGCTGCATAATCATAGCCGGCTGCTGCCCAGATCGCCTTTTCTTTGCCGTGAGTTCCCGAGTTATCCCCCCGAGAGACGAATTTAACCGTCTCCGGGTCATCCTCCCCCGCTTGCTGGATTTTTTGGAAGGCTTCTTCTGGAGTCAAGCCACTAATGCCTGCCGGGTCAGTCTCAGGGCCTATGATGATGAAATAGTTATAAGCCCAGGGGACTCGCTCCGCACTATAGCCTTCTGCTGCAACAGCATAGCCACTTGCTATAAACATTTCCTCCGCATCCGGGTCATGGACGGTAACCACATCCACATCACCGTTTTGACCTAAAAGCAAAGCCTGGCCGGTGCCTTTAGCTGTTATCTGCAAGTCGACGCCGTATCTTTGCTCAAATATGGGCTCCAGAGAATCCCACAAGCCGGTGTCGTAAAGGCTGGTAGTGGTTGCTACCCTAAGCGCTGTAGGTGCACATGCTGTTGCAATAATGCTAATGATAGCGATAAGAGCTATTGTAGCTAGTAAAACTGCTTTTCTTTTCACGCTTATACCTCCATCGTCAAAGATACTTTGCTCGATTAATTAACTGCAATTACGAGAAGCATTTAAGGGAGGCGAGCGGGAACAAAAATAGCACCTCATCGAACAAGGTGCTATAAAACAGTAATCGAAATCCATTTTCCCTCCTTTCCAAGCACGGGAGGCACAGGTGTTTCCACCCACACCCTCGAGACTTTCGTCTACCGGTCGCCTGTCATGGATTCCTCTTTAGGCACAGCAACTCGGAGAGACAGCTTGAATTATATTACGGGTTAGAATTCAAGTCAATGGTAAGATTGATTATTAACCTCACCCTCATAATCCTCCTCTCCTTCGCAAGGGAAAGGGGCAGGGGGATAGGTTGCTAAACAACCTCAATGGTGAAGCTTGCTTTCCCTGCCTTTAATCGTTTCCACAGCATGAGATAGAGCGGGTAATATTGCTTCAAGACAGTCACGCACCGCCTCAGGGTTGCCAGGAAGGTTGATGATTAAGCATTCTCCCCGTGTTCCCGCCACTGCTCGGCTTAGCATCGCCATGGGGGTCTTCTTAAGGCTCGCCAGCCTCATCGCCTCAGCAAAACCGGGGACAACCCGGTCCACCACAGAGAGAGTTGCTTCAGGAGTGACATCTCTACGGGTTAACCCCGTGCCCCCGGTGGTCACAATTACATCCAGTTTATCCTCATCTGCCCATTTAATCAGCTTCTGGGCAATAAGCTCCTTTTCATCGGGGACGACGTCGTAATTCACAACGGAGACATCCATCCTGGAAAGAATCTCCTGAGCCACTTTACCGCTTATATCCTGGCGTTCCCCACTCCAGCCCTTGTCGCTAACGGTTAATACTCCCACGGTAAACATATTAGCTCCAAACTCTAAATCCAAAACTCTAAACCCTAAACAAATTCAAATTTCTAAATTCAAAACACCCTCTCCTTATTCCTCTCCCTTCAAGGGAGAGGCTAGGTGAGGGTTTTGGTTATTTGGATTTTGACATTGTTTAGGATTTCGATATTAGTGCTTGTTCTATTTATCGGGCCTCTTCCTTATGGAAATATCGACGCTTTTAATCTCCCCAACACCCTTCAGTGTCGAGACCATGGCTATTAAAGTCCTGGAGATAACATCTTTAATGAACTGCTTTATAAAAATCTGCTTGCCATTGACAAAAAGGCTAGTATCGCCCTTAGCCTGTAAGATAATCTTCTCCTCTATAAAATCAGCTATTGCTTTGGTGTCGCTTGTGGGAAACTGCGGCACATCAATATCCAGTGACTCGTCGGTAACGATAGCGGAGAGCATCGTCACAGGACATAGCAATTCCCCTCCCAGCTCTTTCCTATGCACCTCAATTTTAGGAGCTTTACCCTTCCTGAACCCCTCGATTAACACAAGGTCAACATCAGAGCCAACGAGGCGTAGAATTTCCTCCAATTTTGGCTCATGCTCCAGGCTTCGGGTAAACAAAAGCCTGTCAGGCGATATAGCGACCACAGCCTCGCTGCCTGCTTCAGCAAATTTCCAGCTATCTTTCCCCGGCTTATCAATGTCTATTTGCCTCTGGCTATGTTTCACCGTGGCAACCCGGTATCCCCGTTTTTTAAACTCTATAATCAGACGCTCAATGAGCTCTGTTTTGCCACTCCCCGATTTGCCCACAATGGAAACTGCCGGAAACATCTTCCCTCCGTTAATAAACTTCCTCTCCCCAATCTAACATCTGCACCTGGACTACGTCTCCCTTTCTAACCTCTGTGGTATCCTCAGGAATAACCGCCAGACCATTTGCCCTTGCCATTGAACTGAGAATTCCCGAGCCCTGACGCCCGGTAAGGCGGGCATAATACTTACCATTTCGCTTGGCAACAACCACCCGGGCAAAGATGCGTCGCCCATCGGTGTTTGTAATATCGTCTTCGATAACTGCCGGGATGGATGGTTTGGCAAAGTTGCTTTTGCCCAGCATCTTTAGAATCGCCGGGCGAGCAAATTGTTCAAAGGTCACCATCGAGCTAACTGGATTCCCCGGCAAGCCAAGAAGAGGAACCCTCTTGCCCCCCTTTGTAATCACCCCAAAGGCAGAAGGCTTTCCCGGCTTCATGCATACCGTCCACAGATTAATCTCGCCACACTTTACCAGAACATCTTTCACCACATCATAGTCCCCCTTAGATACACCACCGGAGGTAATCAGCATGTCTGAATCCAGTCCCTCCTCAATTTTCCCTTCCAACGACTGAATTGAATCGCGCCCTATCCCCAGAATTCTGGCAATGCCACCATAGCGTATGACCTCAGCGGCAATGGTATATGTATTGCTGTTATAAATCTTTCCCCGGGGCAACGGCTGGTCAATATCGGCAAGCTCATCACCCGTAGCTAATACCGAAACAACCGGACGGCGAATAACCAGGGCGGCAGGATGCCCCAGGGAAGCCAGCACTCCTATTTCCGGGGGACGAAGCACAGTCCCTTTTTTCAACACTAAAGAGCCTTGGGCAATGTCCTCTCCCTTCCCACGAACGTTCATTCCTTCCTTTGCTTCACACAATATGCCGATTTGTGATAAGTCACCGTGAGACGATTTCCGAGCAACTTCATCGGTATCCTCAAACGGCACCACGGCATCAGCGCCATCGGGCAACGGCGCTCCGGTCATGATACGAATAGCCGTTCCCCGCTTGACTTCCTCACGAGATATAGAGCCGGCAGCAACCTCCCCGGTCACAGACAATATTCTCGGTGCTGACTCGCTGGCACCATGTGTATCTTCAGCCCTCACCGCGTAGCCATCCATGGCGGAATTATCCGCAGGTGGAATATCAATGGTGGAATGAACATCCTCGGCTAAAACCTGACCCAAAGAGTCCAGTATCGGCTTCCTTTCCGGTTCAAGAACCTCAACGCAGGAAAGGATTTCCCGTAATGCCTGCTCAACAGAAACCATGCAACAAATTCCTTACCATGTTGTCATTGCGAGCGTAGCGTGGCAATCCCGGTGGGGCATGGGATTGCTTCGGCACAGTAGTGCCTCGCAATGACATAGGCGGTGCCATTGCAACCTTTTTCGTTGTCATTCTGAGCCTTTTTCTAATTGTCATTGCGGTGAGCCAAAGCCCTGAATGTAATGAAGGGGAAGCGAAGCAATCCCATTCCCCTCCATAGGTTGCGTCGGCTGACTTCGTCTGCCTCGCAATGACATAGTGCAATTGCTCTTGCAAGATGCTTTGGATTATAGCTTATCCCCATTCTTCAAGCCAATATCCTCCGCCAGCCTGTTAACTCGGGCCAGGTCTGCCCGGGAATTTACGTTGAAAAAACTTAGTAGCTGGCGGTCAATGCTGCGACATTCCGTCTCTTCTACATACCTGACATTCACCGAGTCCAGGAAACGGCTGATTTTCAGCAGGTTATGTTCCACCTGCACCTTCACAGCATCCAGGCAATTCTTAGAATACACCGCATGAAGCGGCTGCACCTTCCCTACCCGAGGGACAACAGCATCAAAACCAGGAGAGAGCCTGATCAGGTAGCGCAGCAGTTCCACATTCAAAAAGGGCAGGTCACAGGCAACTACGAGATTGTAAACTGACTTAGAGGCTAACAATCCGGTATAGATTCCACCAAGCGGACCCTTGCCAGGATACAAATCTTCCCGGTATTCTATTCCAGAATCCACCGGGAAGCCGCGCTGGTGGGGAGAACCTATCACCAGAATTTGGTCGCTTATCAACGTCACCCGCTCAATGACTCGCTGCAGCAAGCTTTTCCCACCGACAATTTGCAGGGCCTTATTGCCTCCCAGCCGGGAACTACCTCCACCAGTAAGGACTATTGAGGTAACCACTGGAATAAAAAGCGACCCCGAGGGGATTCGAACCCCTGATCTCCACCGTGACAGGGTGGCATGTTTAAACCGCTACACCACGGGGCCACGAATCAAAACCTATCACCACTATAGCAACAAAAATTCTCCAGTGTCAAATTGAGAGATTGTTTAGCAACCTATCCCCCTGCCCCCTTCCCTTAACAAGGGAAGGGGGAGTGTAGGTAAGAGAGGGGTGAAACCCCTCTCTATAAATCTCTTTCCCCTCTCCTTTGAAGGAGAGAGGGGGATAAAGAGGGTAAGGTTAATAAACACTCTCAAATTGCAAGGGAAGAGATTTATAGCTTCTGCGCCAGGAAAGGATGTCCCTTTCGTTCGAAATGTGGCCGGTAGTTCTCCGCCACATCCATCTCTTGAATCCAACCATTCTCTAACCCTAATGCATCAACCAGTTCGAGAACCTCGGAATACTCTGAGACGGAGATTCTACGACACAGCTCAGGTATCCGGGAGGCTAAATGTGCCGGGTAATATTGAGACATAATGCTTACAGTAACCTTGGGCGAAATATGGCGGACCAGCCAGGTAAGCGAATCACGACTACCTGCTAAGCCGCCAGGGAGAATGAGATGTCGTATAATTAGTCCTCTCTGGGCCAACCCCGAATCATCCAATACTAGCTCACCCCCTACCTGCCGATACATTTCAAGGATGGCCTGGCGTGCTCGCGCAACATAATCACCAGTGTGGGAAAACTTCGCGGCCCGGGTATCAGAGGCATACCTCAGATCAGGTAGATAGATATCCACAATCCCATCCAGGGCTTGAAGCGACGCCACAGAATCATAGGCATTAGTGTTATAAACTATGGGTACCTTGAGCCCCATAGGCACTGCCTCTAAGATTGCTCGAACTAACTGAGGTACAAAGTGAGAGGGTGAAATAAAACTGATGTTGTGACATCCCAGCTCATCTTGAAGATATATCATATGTTCCGCTAAGGTATGAAAATCCATTTCCTTGGAAGCCTGGCATTCTGGGTCCTGACTGATGTAACAATTCTGACAGTAGACACACCTCATATTGCAATTACCAAAGAAAATAGCTCCAGTTCCTCTCGTGCCTGAGATAGCTGGCTCCTCGCCATGATGGTCACAGACCGCAGGAACTATAGGCAGATACCCAGAATGGCAAAACCCATGCTCATTCTTCAGACGGTTGACATGGCATTCCCTGGGACAGATATCACATGACGCCAGTCGTGTTTCTAACGCCTCAACTCTGCGTCTAAGTCCGCCACTACGATATAACCCTGAATAAGAAGGTTCCATTCTAGGCACTTCTACGTCTCAGTTTCAACCCCTCTCTTACCTGCACTCCCCCTTCCCTTGCTAAGGGAAGGGGGCAGGGATGGGTTGCTAAACAATTTCTATCTTGCGGCTTTTCCTCCACTACCCCAATTTGCACCAGGTCTTCAATCACCCGGAAAACTGAGATAGGTCTACTAATTATAATAGCAGACCAGTGAGGAAAATCAATGACACCTGGAACCCTGAACAAATCTCAATATCTAAAATTCAAAGTTCAAAACCGTTTTGGTCATTTGGATTACGGGAAAAACAAAGGGCTCAGAGTGACCGGCATCACCCTTCAAATAGTAATATTTTCCCGCCTCTTCGGTGGCTTGAGCAAGAACAGGCATAGAGCAGAAATCAGACACAGAACTCCTGTGACCAGGAAGGCAAGGTTGTAGGAACCTGTAGCATCATAGGAAAGGCCATAGAGGGCAGGACCCATTGCTCCAAAGCCGCCAACGAAGAGCCCAATTACACCATAGAGCATTGATACATTCCCCACACCGAACAGGTCACCAAGGTAGGTAGGAAACACAGATAGCCCGCTTCCATAACAGAAGCCAAGCAAAATCGACACCAGGATTATCTCCAGAGCGCTGTCAACCTGAAAGCACAAGAGGGCAGCAAGACCCACACCCAGGGTGGTGAGATAAAGTACCGGCTTTCGACTGATATGAAAGCGAGCCATGTACCAATCGGAAATAAATCCCCCGAACAGACGACCCACGACAGCCGACAGCACGAACACGTAGCTATAAATGAGCACCATAGTTCCCAGCGGTATTCCAAGGTCAATGGCACCCCAGGTTATCAGGTGAGCTAGAAAACCCAGCATTGCCACCTGATATCCCAGCTGAGCACCGATAAGCAGCCACCAGCTAGGAACCCTGATAACCTCCCGCACCGACCACTTCTCACCACGTACTGCGAAGTCAGCTCTCGCCTTTAACTCTTCTTCAGAGGGTTTCACTCCATCGGGATAAGTCCCCACTGATTCCGGGTCTTTCTTGAGCAGAAGACCACCTATCACCGCTCCAACCAGAAGAATCACACCAAAGGCAAGGTAGCTTGTGCGCCATCCCCAGGAATCTATCATGGCATGCGCCGCTATCACCAAAAAGACTATACCCAAGCCTGAGCCTGTCCAGGCGATGGCAACCATTCTGCCTGCTTTCTTCATGAACCATCGCCTTACCGTGCTCACCGTGGGAACGGTATAGGACAACCCTATGCCCGTGGGAACCAGCACTCCATAGATGAGGATGAATTGCCATATTTGGGTCACGGTGCTTAGCAGGGATACAGCGATGCCACCGATTATGGCGCCTATGATTACAGTCCGTCCTGGCCCGATACGGTCCACCAGATAACCAGACAATAGACCGAAGACCGGCATGAAGAGCAGGTTAAGCGTGAATCCCAGGGAGAGCATTCCTCGTGTCCAGCCAAAATCTTCAAGCAGAGCGGGAAGGAAAATGCCGAAGCTGAACTGAGTCCCGGCGCTTACAAACATAGCCAGCCAGGCACCTATTACTACGACATAACCGTAGAAAAACCGTCGTCTTGTCTCTTCAGCCATAGAGTTCAGTCGCTTTCTCGCTCAAGACTAGGAAACCAAGTTATTGAAAGCAGTCCTTATTCCTGTCCTTCGCACTGTGGTGCTTTCGGGCATTTTGGGGCAAAGCAACCACAATAAAATCAGCCCACCCAAAGACGCTGTCGGTTAATAATCCATCGTTATCGTTAACACAGTATATATAATAGTATAATAGCATATGATGCATAGTTGGCTAGAATCTTTCGTGTTGACTTTCATCCCCTTATTTATAGTTATTGATGCTCTGGGGACTTTACCTTTCGTTATGTCTTTAAGCGAAGGCATGTCCAGCCATGAGCGGCGCAGGATGATCCACATCGCTAGCGGAACCGCTGCTGGAGTAGGCTTTGCTTTTCTATTCCTTGGTCAGCTTATCTTAAATGTGCTAGGTATTTCCGTAGGCTCCTTTGCCATTGCTGGTGGAATTATCTTGCTGGTGTTTTCCATTAAATACATGACCACAGGCAAAATGGTAGAGGCAATCAAGGAAGAAATGGTAGCCGTTGTTCCTATTGGCACACCCCTGACCGCGGGTCCCGCTACGATAACCACTTTATTATTGCTCGCAAGCCGATTCCCGTTATATCTCGTCTCGCTTTCTTTCATCCTGAATATACTCATAGCGTGGGGGATCTTCCTGCTGGGTAACAAAATTATTAGCCTCCTGGGGAAAGGTGGGCTTAGGGCGGTCTCCAGTGTATTTAACCTGTTGCTCGCTGCCATAGCGGTAAGTATGATTATCCGGGGACTAAGCCTGCTTGGTATACTACATATCTCAATCTGAATTCTTGCAGTAAGCAGGGTCTTCCACGGCCAGACAAACCACCACTTTATCCCCCAGCGATTGTGATTTGACAAACGAGAATGGATGATTCATACTATGGTATGAAAAACTGT
>Ga0210044_10004900_pt1 | contig 18416 bp, 16 predicted proteins | sample CryGey13umfilter_2_FD_183959 | JGI IMG/M metagenome (GOLD analysis project Ga0210044, IMG submission 183959) | Groundwater microbial communities from aquifer in Utah, USA - Crystal Geyser 4/9/14 3 um filter (SPAdes) (version 2) | ecosystem: Environmental > Aquatic > Deep subsurface >... | reverse complement strand
CGACCGGAGGCGACGGGCGATACCACCGACCACCTGCCGATCCTCTTCTTCGAGACCGAGGCCCAGAAGCACTGCGGCATAGATGACCAAGAAGACGCCGGCGGCAGCGAGGGCCCGCGGGATGGAGGGGAGCGGCCACGCGGCCTGAAGGACCCAGGCGCAGGCGCCGCCGAGGGCCGTGGCCAGGAGGGGTCGCCAGAGCGCCCGGCCATACGGCTGGACGCCGAAGAAATGGTAGACCTCGATCAGCCGCAGGAGGTTGAGCACCGTCATTCCCACGGCGGCCGCGATCGCCGCACCCAGGGCGCCGTGGCCCGGGACCAGGAGAAGGGCGCAGCCGACCAATATCCCCAGGGCGGCCAGGGCATTGACCACCGTCACCTTCGACCGGCCCCCCATGAGGAGGACCTGGCCCGCGTGGCCCACCGCGGCATTCACCAGGTAGCCGGCGCTAAGGACCAGCAGGGGGGTCCGGGCGCCCAGGTAGGGCTCCCCGAAGAGCAACAGGAGGGGGTCCGCGAGGAGGGCGATCGTGATGACGATCGGCAGGGCGAGGGTGATGGCCCAGCGGGTGACCAGGCGGTAGACGCCCTGCAGCTTGGCCATGTCACCGCTGGCATGGCACTCGGCAACCACGGGCGGGACGATGCCGGCAAGGGCGACCAGGGGGAGGGCGACCAGGGGGGCGATCTTCATCACCACCCCGAAGTTGGCCACCTCCGCCGCGCCCGCCATGGCGCCCAGGATCAGCACCGGCGCCTCGTCGACGGCCATCACCACAAACGCCGTTGCCACCAACGGCGTGGAAAAGGCGAGGAGGGAGCGGGCCGCCCCCTGGCCGAGGGGCTGCGGACCGTAGCCCGCCAGCAAGCGCCGCACGACGACCACGCCGTACACCGTGCCCAGCAGCGTGGTCACCACCACGATCCACAGCACGGAGCGCAGCCCCCCCCCGAGGAGCAGACAAACCAGCAGAAGAAGGCTGCGGCTACCGAAGGGGATCCACTGCTGGGAGAGGACACGCTGGGCGATCGCCTTGAGCCCGGTGAGGGCGCCGGCAACCGTAGCCCCGAGGGCACCGGCCGGCACGGTGATCGCGAGGATGACCAATATCGGGCCCAGGTCGGGCTTGTGCATCATCGTGCCGAGCCACGACGCACCGACGGCCAGGGCGAGGCCGAGGACGGCTGAGACGACAGCGACGGTGACCCAGGCAAAGCGCACCAAGGACCACAGCTCCCCCTCTTTACCCGCCCGCCGGCAGGCAGGGATCGACTTCATCAGCCCAATGTCGAGGCCAAGCCTCCCGAGCGGCAGGAGGAGCTGCGTGGTCGCGATAGCGAGGGTGATCAGGCCGAACGCCTCCACCGGCAGGAGGCGCACCATCAGGAGGCTGTTCACCATCCGCAGCACCTGGGTACCAAGCTGGCCGGCGAGGGTGATCCCGGCGCCGCGGGCAAGGGTGCCCACATCCCGCCGATCGACCGCCGCTCTCCCCCCTTCGGCCGTCACGCCGCCTCCACCGATCGGTGGATCTCTGGGCCACGCAGCCGCTGTCGCCAGTAGCTCGACAGGGTGTGAAGAATATGTTCCCGCTCACGCTCCAGGGTGTGTTCCTTAACAAAGTGACGCCCGTGGCATGAGAGATGTTCGGCCAACCGCGGATCATCCAGAATCTTCTTTATGGTTTCAGCGAGAGCCTCAACATCGTCCGGGCGCACCAACAGGCCGTTCTCTCCCTCCTCGATGAGGTAAGGGACCCCCCCCACCGCTGCCGCGACGACCGGTGTACCACACGCCATCGCTTCGAGGAGAACCTGCGGCACTCCCTCAGAACGCGAGGGCAATACAAAGACCTCGGCCGAGCGGTAACAGGCGAGGAGGTCGTCACCGAAGGGGACGTAGCCTCGCAGGGTCACCGTGGATTCCATACCGAGCCCATGGATCTGGCGCTCCAGTACGGCCTTCTCGACGCCCTCTCCGACGATGTCCAACGTGAGCTTGCGCCCCTCACCAACGAGTCGATGCACCGCATCGAGCAGGAGGTCGAGCCCCTTCTCACGACTCAACCTCCCAACCGCAAGCAACCGGCGTGGCTCGCCTCGCTCGCGGGCGCGGGCTTCGGACAGTTGCATCTCCGCGACAGTCTTTTCTTGCACCATGGAGATCACCACCGAAACCACTGGGGCCTTAGGGTCACGCTCCTTGTACGCTTCCAGCATCACCCTCCCCACAGTCAGAGTCAGATGCCGCGCCGCCACGCGGCGGTAATAGCCTTCGATGACTCCTGCCACCCAGGTGGCGATCTTCCCCTTGATACCGCTCTCCTTGTGACGGACCAACTCGACCAAGTTCTGACGGATCACCAGGAAGAAGGGCAATCCGGTCGCTCGACAGAGCAGGACGATCAGGGGCCCCAGGATGTGCGGCCCCGCCAACCACAGTAGGTCTACCTGCCGGCGCATCTTCAGGAACGCCCGCACGGTCCCTGGCAATGCGGCGAGCACACTCCCCAGAGAGTATTGATCGACTGGCGGAAGTGGACACATGGTGACCCGCCCGGTGTCCACGGCGTAGGGACCGCCCTTCGGCCTGTCGTGTACGGGCACCAAAAGGGTGGCGGTGGCGAAGGAGGCGGCGACCTCCTCCAGGAAGCGGAAGAAGGCACGATCGGTGGTGATTTCTTCCCCACACCGAAAAAAGGCCTGGCCCATGAAGACCCCGAGCCGCAGCCGTGCAGCATCAAACAGCGGTGTTCCATTCAACTCTTCCATCTCCCTCTCACCTCACAGTCGGCTGCCAGGTGCCGGCCTTCTTGCCCCGGATCACCTGCAGCCACGCCATGGCGATCGATAGGTTGGAGAGAAGGTAGAAACTGGGGATGCTCGCCAGCTTCTCCAGACCTCCTCTGACAACTCCTGTCAACCCCAGGAGGGCTAGCCCATAGGTCAGAAGCTGCACCAGGAAGAGACCCGCAAATCCAGGCGACGACGGTGCCAGGGCAGCCGTCGACACCAGCAACCCCACCAGGGAGAGAGGCACCAGCCAGCGCGCCAACTTGTGGCTGGTCACCTGGACACCCACCCAGCCGTACCGGAAGGGGTCGAGCAGATCGAGCGCCGTAAAAAACGTGGTGATCCCGCGGTTGAAGGTCCGCACCCGGCGGCGAAATTCCGCCTTCACTGACCGGGAGGTTCGCACGGTGGCAGCCGCCTCCGGAACCAGCGCCACCCGGTAGCCGCTGCGTATGACATTGAAGGGCACGAAGAGGTCGGCGGTCACGTGAGGAACCAGCCTCGGCACCAACTCTCGACGTACCGCGAAGAAGCAGCCGTTGACCACGACCATGGTACCCGCCGATGCCTCCAGCTTGCGCACGCCGATCTCGTACCGGGTATAGAACCCGGCGACCCCGGTTACCGACGAACCACCCGTGGCTTCCGGCACGTCGACACCGGTCGCCGCACCCACGGTAGGGTCTGCGAATACCTGCACCAGGCGCCGGAGCGCACCGGGGAAAGGGTGCACGCCACTGTCGGAGACCACCACCACCTCCCCGCTGGCCACTGCCACTCCCTCGTTGATGGCATTTTCCTTGCCTCGCTGCTCCGCCACCTCCACCAACCGGACCCGTGGATCGGCCTCGGCCTCACGGCGGACGAACTCGCCGGTCCCATCGTCGGAGCCATCCGAGACCACCACGATTTCGACCTGCTCGGCGGGATAGTCCAGAGCGAGTAGGCGGCGGATCTTGTCGGCGATGATCGTCGCGCCATTGTGCACGGGCACGAGGATCGTCACCCGCGGTGTGACGTCGCCCCGCACGACGTCACGACGACCGGCGAGCAGGCGCATGAGCAGCAGGAGCAGCGGATACCCTGCATAGGCGTAGGCCCAGATAACCAAGGATGTCCAGAAAATGATCTTCATACCCCCGCGCCTCGCCCCATGAGCACTTTGTCGTATACCTCCGTCAGTCGCCGGGCGACGCTCTCCCAAGAAAACTCGTCGGCCATCCGCCGTGCCGCTCGCCCCATTTCTTCGCACGCCTCAGCGGATCCCACAACTCTGCCCATCGCCTCCGCGAGGCCCGAGGGATCGGCCGAGTCCACCAGATATCCGGTCTCACCACTGCGGATGACCTCGGCCATACTTCCCACATTGCTCGCCACCACCGGCTTGCCAAAGGTGTAGGCGAGGTGGAGCACGCCGCTCATCGCCACCTGCCGGTAGGGCAGAACGACGAGATCGCAGGCGCCGAAAATGGCGGGCACCTCCTCGTCGGCGATATGACGAACGACGGAGTGCACCCGAGCGTTGAGGCCAAGCCGGTCGATTCTCGGCTGATACTCGCGTTGGAAGCCCTGCCCCTCGCCTTCTGGCTTGCCCGCGATCAGCAGGTGGAGGTTCGCTGCCGGCGGCAAGGCGAGGGCGTCGAGCAAGAGATCCAGCCCTTTGTCGGGACGGATCACACCGAAAAAGAGGGCCACAGGTACGCCTTCGGGAAGGCCGTAGCGCCGGCGTGCCTCCGCCATCCCGGGAGGATCATCGAACTGGCCGCAGTAGTTGCCGTGGGGCACGACCGCCACGCTCCCCTCGTCGATCGACGGATAGCGCGCCCGCAATTCCCGACCGTTTGCCTGGGAGTGAACCAGGAGGCGGTCGAAGGCTCGGTAGTAAGACCCTTCCAGGAGGTGGTCCAGCCTCCCCAGGTACCTCTTGTGCGGCACCACGTTGTGAATGGTCTGAACTAGGGGAAGACCGCTCCTGCGCAGCAGCCACACCAGTGGGGTGTCGGTGAGGACGTTGGTGCTCTGAAAGTGGACCACCGCCGGCCGCCGCCGCCTCACCTCGCGGTAGGTCCGGAGGGCGTTGCCCTCCATCCGCGCCAGGATTCTCAGCCGCCGGGCGAGACGACCCGGCGCACCGGCGGGGCGCCACAATGCCTCGCTCTCCGGCGGATAGAGAAGATTCACGTCCACCCCCTCCGCCTTCGCGACCTCATCGATGTAAGGGTTGCCGGCCTCCGGCCGGGCCGTCAGCCAGACCGGCCGGTAGTCGGGCCGCACGGCGGCCAACGCGCCGTAGAGCTGGAGGATGTACGGGGTGTGGCCGCCGATGTGCGGCTCGATGACCAACACCTCTTTCATGCCAGTTCCTCGATGAGGGACTCAAGGCGTCGAGTTCGTCCGTGAACGTCGAAATGGTCACCTACACGTGCCCGTCCGCGCCGGCCCATCGCCTCGGCATCCCCCCGGTCTTTCAAAGTTGCCTCGATTGCGGTGACGAGAGCACCGGGATCCTTCGGTGGGACGAGGCGACCATCCTCTCCATCGCGGATTACCCGCACCGTGCCATCTACCGCCGTTGCCACGCATGGCAGACCGAGAGACATGGCCTCGAGAAGGGCGATGGGCAGCCCCTCCCAGAGCGACGGGAGGACGAAGAGGTCGGCATTGGCGAGCACCCCCTTCACGTCATCGACAAAGCCGAGGAAGTGGACCACGTGGGTGAGCCCCTTGGCATCGAGGTCGCGCTGCAACTCCGCCCTCAGAGGCCCCTCTCCCACATAAACCACGCGCAACATCGGCTGCCTGGCCACCAGGTCCCGCAATGCCTCCTGAAAGTAGATGTAACCCTTCTGGGTATCGAAGCGCCCCACGACCACGGCAAGGGGCTCCTCCGGCGCCATCCCAAGCCGTTCCCGGAGATCATCGCGAGAACGAAAGCTGTAGGGATAGTCGTCCGTATCGATGCCGTTCTCCAGGATGGAGATGCGCTCATCGGGGATCTCGTAGACGGACTGGAGATACTCCTGCACCGCTGAGGAGACTGCTACGAAGCGCACCCGACCCCTCAGGAGGCCCCGTAGCGCCCAGAGGTAGAGCTGGAATTTCTGGCTCCGGGCTGCCCCCACTCCCTGCCCACCGAGGCCGGAGAGGTTGATGTGCTCGGTTGCCAGGATGCCGGGCCAGCCCAGCCACGGGCGGAGCAACAGGCCGAGGTTCCAGGCCGAGTTGTTGTGGCAGCACAGCACACGGGGGGAAACCTCCCGCAGCGCTCGCCGGACCCGCAGGGTGAGGCCCGGATCCCGGGCCCATCCCTGCTTACCGGAGCGAATCGGCACCACGCGAACATCCCCTTTCAGACGCCGCCGGAAGGCCCCGGCGTTTTCCTCGGTACACACCAGGCTTGGCGCGAATCGCCCTCGGTCGAGGGTGTTGAGCTCGTCCACGACGACCTTTTCCGCACCGGAGAAGACCGTTGACAGGATGAGGTGGCAGGAGACCCAAGGGCGGGATGGCACCACGCCCACCCGTCCGCTCACAGGTACCCCAGTTGTTCAAGTTGCTCCTTGAGCTGCTCGTCCAGATCGCCAGCTCCCGGATCACTCCCCGACCCGCCGGGGACCGGCCGGTGTTCATCCAGAGAGCGCATGAATGCGGCAATCTCGATCGCCAGATCCTCGCTCGCCAGGGCGTCGAGGTGCGGTGAGGTATCGGCCGGGTAGCCGTAGCAACCCAGGTGGTCGGCCCGGAGGCAATCCAAGGAGATGAGGATCACCCGCCGCACCGGACGCGCTGGCAACCCCCGACTCACCCGAGTGCCCCCTTCATGACGTTGAACAGGCCGCGGATGTTGTCGAGCCCATCCGGGGGTGGGTCCGTGGAGAGATAGACCCCGGTGGCACCCGGGTCGTCCGGGTGGTAGCCGTGCATACCCTTGGGCGCCCGGTCACTCATGTAGCTCGGGTTGAGCACCGTGCCGCCGTGGGTAATGAAGACAAGGTCGCCGTAACGATGGTCGGCGAAGAGGACCCCCAGCCGCTCCAGCTCCGCGTCCGGGACGATGCGTCCGTGCGCGGAGTTCGCCAGCAGCCCCCCGATCGCCCGGCGGGCCGCCTCGTTGAATAGCTTGAAGCGCGCCATCGTGGAATCGTAGAAGCCGCGGTAATCACGCCCCTCTCGGAGCGGCAGGCGGGCGAGGTCGGCAAGGATGTCGTAGGTGGCGGTGACCTCGGTCATGCCGTGATCGGAGAAGACGTGGAGCGAGGCGCGGTTGCCCGCCTCTTCCACCGCCGCGACGAGGTCCTCGATGCCCCGCTCCAGGCGTCCCAGGGTCTCCATCACCTCGGGGGCGGGATCGTTGGGGCCGTACTTGTGGAGCACCGCGTCCATGTCGGCGAAGTAGAGGAAGACCGCGGTCACCTCCTTGGCCCGCAGACGGCCCGCGGCGGTCGCGAAGGCCTCGGCCATGGGCGTGCGCCAGTCCGCCACGTAGGCGCCGCCGGGGTGGCGGGCGAGCAGATCGAAGATGCTTTGTTGCCCCGGGAAGCCGCCCGGCTGGTAGATGTCGCGATGGCCGGCGAGGTCGAAGTGGTGCAGCCGTTTGATGGGAATCTGGTAGAGGCAGAAGTAGTCGGTGATCTCCGGGCGGCGGTTGTAGTACCGCTGCAAGAGGTAGCGGGTGACGTTCTTGCCCTTGAAGCGAAGCTCGGGGAGCCAGTGGAGCCAGCGGGTCGCGCGAAAGGGGGTCGTGCCATCCCCAAACCGCCACATCCCCCACCGTCCGTGGTCCACCGGCGACAGGCCGGTATAGATGCTCGGCAGGCAGGCGGAGGAGAAACCGAGAAGGGAGTGGACCCCGACCCGCGTCGAACAGAGGTCGTCGAGAAAGGGCTTCCCCTTGAGGAACTCCCAACCCAAGGCGTCGATCAGGACAAAGATAGGTACGGTGGTCATGGAAGCGCGGATCTTACATGCAAGGGGCGGGGCGATCACCCTGCGGGGGCGATCTCCGAGGGGTCCTGTGCCGCCTCCCTGATCGGCGCCTCATGACGCCCCCCCAAGGCGAGGCGCTCCCAGAGTCGCACGGCCCGGCGCGCCTGCGCCTCGCGATCGAGATGGGACCACGGTGCCGGCCAGGCGCTGGCGTCAGCCACGCCCAGGCGCCGCGCCGCTGCTTGAGAACCTGCACGATACGCCACCCACAGCGGGGGCAGACGGTGCGCCCATGTCACCACGGTGGTGAGATCCACCAACGGCCGGCCATCCCGCCGGTTCGCCCGCAACAAGAAGGAGGCCCACGCCCGCACCCGTGCCCGCGCGGGTCCGGAAGAAAAAACCGGCGGCTCCACCGAACCCGTCCAACGGCGGCCCAGCCGCTGATGGCCACTCCAGCTCCCCAGCAACAGGAGCCACCGTCCGAGGCGATCGAGCCCCGCCCCATCCCGAAGGCGGGAGACGGTCGGCCGTAGCTTGGTCTCCGTCCACCCCCGCACATCCGCCGCCAGCTCCCGCAGGTCCAGCCCTGGGATGGCACTCGTGGCCGCAAGCCGAGTGAGTTTCTCAGCGCGCTCCGCGGTTGAAACCGAGTAGTCCCCCTGGATCAACAAGAGGGCCTTGGCCAGATCGGTTCCACTGCGCGCCACGGTGTACGCGACCTCCTCGGAGACCCCCCCTTGCGATGCCTCGTCCAAGGTGAGCCACTCGATGAGACGATTGTTCAGGAGGATCCAACCCTCGTCCGCGTTGAGCTCCTGCGGGCGGCGACGTGGCAACTCCGCGAGGACGTTCTTATTCCCCCAGAGGGTGCACGCGCCATGGGCGAGCTCATACCAGAAGAGCGTCGGTGGTACCCGGCGCAGGGCCAAGTACGAGATTGGGCCTGCATCCACGTGGATGCGCACGGCGCGAATCCCCTCCTCGGCATGGAGCCTCCGTAACAGCGCCGGTAGGCGCGCCTGAATCTCGCGGGCCTCCGAGTCATCAGCGACGATCACCGGCAGATCGAGATCCGAGAGGAATCGCCCACCACCTCTCGGCTCCACCAGATAGCTCACCTCGCCGCGAGCCGCACTACCACCGGCAATGATGGCGAGGGGCACGGCCGGCCGGAAGTGGTGCAAGACCCGATCGACCACCACGCCCATGACCTCATCGACCCGTGCCTCAACTTGCGGATCGCCAGTTGCAGTCCACCTCCCTGAGGCCGGGCGCGACACCTCTGTAGCGGCGAGCGACTGTGAAGACGTTCCAGCCATCGTCAAATCACGCGAAACCAGAACGAGGCGCCGAAATACTCTTCCTCCCTGCCAACGACCTCACCGAACACCGCTTGCATCTCTGCCGCGTGTTTGCGGGCCAGATAGTGGGTGGCAAACAGCACCTCGTAGCGGTCGCTGTGGCTCAACATGGCCTGAAGCACGTACTGCTCCGTGTACAGACGCCTCTTGTAGGCCACCGGGTAGTCATACGGTGTGAAAATGTCGTGCACGTGAATCACCACGCCCGACGGCAGGCTGGGGATCAACTGGCAGAACAAGACCGGAATATCGCCTGCGGCTCGACACACGTGGCTGGAATCGATAAACAACAATGTCTCCGGCCCGATCGATAGTTCAGATAGCGCCACGTCTTCCACGTATTTCAACGTGACGTTGCGCGCCACGTCCTGGACCTCGGTGCGCGGACACGGATCGATCACGTCGATCACGGTATTCAGAGAGGCGAGATCAATGGCCTTTTTTGCAATGAGGGTGCTAAAGCCGGATCCCACCTCAATGATCCGCGCCGGTTTGAAATCGAGGATCATCGCCGCATAGATCTCGGCGTCAGGTGTCGGATAGTAGCCGTTGTGGATGTACCCCTTTCCCAGGCAAAGGGTATTGATGCGCTGGTCTTTGCGGAGCTCATCAAACACGCCCGAGCATTGCTCGCCCCAGGTGCGGAGCCGTCTTAGTTGCGCCTCGACTTCGAGACGCAGGCCAGCCTCCCCCAGTATTGCCTCCGGCACGAACCCATCGCTGTCCCGCGCAGGCAGATTCCGCGGCAATACCCAGTTCTTGGTCGTCGCACCGAGCTCGTAGTACTCGACGAGGTGCGGCGAGAATGTGTAACGCAGTGGCTTGGATGCCTTCCTGGCAAGGATCATCAAAGGGTGTTTTTCACGCTTGGGCATGGTCACAATTCCTTTCCCGCTTCTGCCCCCCCCCGAAATACGGAGCCCGCATCCTGCACCGTGCGTGGGTCTTCCCCGAACACCGGACAGCTATGGAGAGGCGTTGCTGATTATCCTTTGGATGATCTGGTCGACCATCATCCCCGGGGAAACGCCATCGTCAAATAATATGTCCGCTTCGGAGGTCCAGGGTTGAACGTGAGCCACGTGCATCGGCCGCACGGCGCCAAGGTACTGATGGATCACCTCGTCGGCCTTGCGGCCGCGTTCTCGCGTATCCCGCAGGATCCGGCGCGCGAGACGGAGGTCGGCTGGGATGTCGAGAAAGATACGGAGGGAGAGGCGGTCACGAACTCGCTGGTCGGCAAAGAGCAGGATACCCTCCAGAATGATGTATTGCCGTGGCGCGAGGAGACGAAAGGGCCTTTCCCGGCTGTGGCTACGGAAATCATATTGCGGCGCATCGATCGGGCTACCGCTAGCGAGTTGCCCAAGATGGTCTGCCAGCAGGTCAAAGTCCACCGCCGACGGGTGGTCGAAGTTGCGCCGGCCACGCTCCTCGACCGAGAGGTGAGAGAGGTCGTGGTAGTAGTCGTCCTGGCTCAGCAACAGACATCGCCCCTCCCCCAACCGCGCGGCCAGGGCCTGGGCCAAGGTGGTCTTGCCCGAGCCGGTGCCGCCGCAGATGCCGACGAAGTAGGGAGATCGGGTCATGGTCGGGGTAGCGAGGTGAGCCGTTCGATCCATGTTGCCGCTTCGTCCCGGATTCCATCCAGTCGTGCGGGGGTCCACCCCTGCTGTTGGTGGAGATCCCACCAACTGAAATAGGTGGGGCCGGCCGCCTTGCGGTCACCCCTTTGCACCGGCAGGTCAATCGCCACCCCCCCTCGCACCTGTTCCAGGAAGCGCCGCGCTTCCGGGATGGCAGAATCGACCACCCCCATCCCCTCCAGCTCCTCGACCCGCCGTTCGAGGGTCCGCAGGTAGCGGTAGTCGTCGATCCCCTCGCGCATCGCGATGAGGGCGACCGTCGGCACCGGGCCGTACGGCGTCGGCAGGGCCGTGCCCCAGTCACGGATCAGGCCATCCCAATCGTTGAACGGCTCGCCAACGGCGACCTGAAACCCCTCGTGGCCGGTCCTACTGGCACCCACCACCCAGGCGAGGAGCCCGAAGTTGAAGCGGTCGGTGCCGAAGTTGTAGAGCCAGATCTCGACCCCTTTTTGCCGCAACCGCTGGATCGTGTCGGTGCGAATCAGCCAGTAGTTCAGGATGGCGACATCCACCGACCCCTGCTCCATCACCGCCTGATCGACCTCCCCGTTGCCGCGCAGGGCGGTGCGCACTCCCGCCTCGCGCAGGAGGCGATAGACGGTCTCCCCCCACGCCGCCCCCTCATTGTCCTGGCGATAGTTGGTCAGCTCCCCACCGCATTCGAAAACGAGGGCGGGCCAACCCGGCCGGTGGCGCGCCGCCTCCCCCAGCCAGCGAACAAACTCGCGGAACCGCTGCTGTTCCGCGGGCCGACGGGTGAAGAGCACATGGGAACCGGGGCCACCCTGGATCTGGTTCCAGTGGCCGCCGAAACGCTCCACCAGATTCAGGAGGACCAGGGAGGTGCGGCCGTCGGGAGGGACCATCCCGGCCCGGCGCCACAGACGGAGCTCCCGCTCCACCGCCGACAGGTCCGCGGTCAGCGATCCGTCCGCCGCCTCGCGCAGCGCCCTCGGCGGCACGACAAGCTCGGCCATGGAGAAGCCGGCCTCGGCCATGACGCGGCTGTCGCGGAGAAAGGCCGCCTCGTAGGTGGCGCCACGCGGCCCGGGGTGGAGAATTCGGTCATAGGCACCGGGGCCGGAGAAGTAGAAAAAGTGGGCCTCGCCCGGGAGCGGCCCGATCGCCACGGGGCGAACCTCCACGGTCAGGGGGAGGGTGGCCTCCGGCGCCTCGGGAACGCGAAGGGTAACGTCTCCCACGTAACGCCCTGCCGGCTGGTTCCGCGGCACGGCGACCGACAACCAGAACTGGCGCGTCACCCCGGCCAGGAGCGGCGGCTGCCAGTGGTCCAGGGGCAAGATCGCATGGGGGACGCGGCGATAGCGGCGAACCTGGCGAAGCCCCACCCCCCGGCGTTCCGGGCGATCCTGGTAGCGCGCCCAACCGACCCGCACGGCGCCAGCCGGCAACACTTGGCCGCCCCCGCCAACCAGGTCGGAAACCGTGATGGCGATCTTCGCCAGCCCTCGGTGCGGGGTGATCGAGAAGGTCACCGGCTCCACCTCCCCGGGCGCCGCGATTACCCGTAAGTCCAGGGGCCGTGCCCCCGCCGGCGGCGGTGTGGTGGGGAGGACCTCCTCCATCCAGTGGTGGGTGTGCAAGGTGTAGGGCAGTGGCTCCGCGCCGCCCGCCGCCGTACCCGGGCCGGGCGCCGACTCGGCCGCGGATGGCTGCCAGCCGTGGGCGGCGAAGTACGCCAGCCGTTCCTGCTGGAGGGTGCGGCGCCAACCCGCCACCTCCGCCGCGACCGGCGCGACGTGGACCCCACACAGGGGCGCCGCCCAGCCAGGGGCAATCTCCACCCGCACCGTTCCCCCACCCGCAGCCACCGCCTCCACCCACCGGAACCGCGCGGCGAAATGCCGCTCCCAGAAGGAGGGGCCACCGACGTCGGGCAACGAGAGGAGGCGGAACGGCCAGTCCGGCGCCGGATCGATCACCTGCTCGTGCTCGCCGATGCGTACCACGACCGGCTGCTGGTAGAAGCGCGGCAGCCGCTGCTCATCCGCGCCGGTATCCCCCAACAGGAGGCTCACCCGTTGCGCGCCCGCCGGCAGCCGCAGGACAAAACGCAGGGGCGCCTCGCTCCGCCCGCGGACGAAGTCCTCGCTCAGGGGGTCCGGCTGCAACCGTCGCACCGCCTCCCGATCACCGTCGCCGAGCCAGACAAACCCCGCGGGCGCGCCCTGCTCCGCGACCGCCTGCGCCCCCGACCACGTCCGTCCATCCGCCGGACCGAGGTCGTACAACACCCCGGGCGGGGCCGCGTCGCAGGCCATGGCGAGAAGACACACCGCGATCCCGCCCACGAATTGGGCCTTCATGGGAGGACCCTCAGAAGGGTCGACCGCACCGCCGCGATGTCCGCGCGCTGGACCCCGTGGTGGGTGGCGAGGGCGAGGAGCCGCGCCGGCAGATCGCTGCGCGGCGCCGCCGGCGACGGACAACCGTCGAGGTCACGCCAGAGGCGCGGGTAGACAACGGAGGCGCCCAGGCCCGCACCGGTGAGGGCCGCCGCCGCACGGTCACGGGCGGCGGGGTCGTCGAACAGGACGGGCAGGCGCAGCCAGGTGGCGAAGCCGCCACTCGGGGTGGGAACACGGACCCCGGGGATCCCGGCCAGGGCGGCGATCAGCCGCTGGCCGTGGGCCCGGCGGATGGCGTTGGCCGCATCCAGCCGCCGCCAGCTCCGCCATGCGAGGGCCGCCTGCACCCCACCCATCGGGCGGGCGGCAAAGGCGCGGTCGATCTCAAAGACCTGCATGCGGATGGCGGGGATGTGGCTCGCCAACCCGAAGAGGCGGGGACGGAGGAGCAGCCAGAAGGCCAGGGCCTCGAGCAGGGTGCGGACCTCCCGTCGGCGGTCCACGGGGGCGAGGCGGCGCACCTCGTCCTGGAAGGCGGCGGCGAGGTCGTCGCGGTCGGTGACCAAGATGCCGCCGCCCATGGCGGTGATGTTCTTGCCCCGGGCGAGGGAGTAGAAGCCGGCGTCCCCCCAGCGGCCGCTCGCCCGGCCCCCGCACCACGCGCCGAGGGTCTGGGCGGCGTCGTCGATGAAAAAGGCGCCCGCCGCCTGAGCCATCGCCGCCCAGCGCGGCGAGCGTCCCGGCATGCCGAAGAGGTTGACCGAGAGCACCGCCAGGGGGCGATGGCGCTCGATGGCCGCAGTGAGCGCCGCCTCGTGGTAGTCGAGGGTCGCCTCGTCCAGCGCCACCCCCACCGGGGTGAGGCCGGCGCGCAGGATCGCCGAGGGCAGGGAGGCGCAGGTGTAGGCGGGCAAAAGGACCACCGTGCGCCCGCCATCGCCCGCCCCGGCGAGCCGCTTCATCGCCTCCAGGAGGAGCCAGACAACGGTGCGGCCGCTACCGGCGAGGAGGCAGTGGCGGGTGCCGGTCTCCCGCACGACAAGCTCCCGCAGCCGCTGTCGGGCCCCCTCGGCGTCGACGAGGCCGCGGCCAGCGGCGGCCACGTCCGCCAGGCCGATCGGGGTGCCGGCGGGGGGAAGCTTGCGGGGCAAGAGGCGCATGGTCCGAACAGGCTTGTCGATCACGGAAAATACTTCGCGAGCCGCGGACCGAGGGCGTTGGTAATAAGCAGGGGGGTGCGTTTCCACAGGTCACTGAGGGCAAGGGTCACCTTCCCCGGGCCGGCGCCGTTCACGTCACCGCCACCGGGGAGGTGGTACTGCCAGTAGAGGGGGACCTTCTCCCCGCGCCACTCCTTCTTGTAGTCGGCCGCACCCGAGCCCTCGGTGGAGCGACCGAAATCGACCGCGATGCAGCCGGCGGCGACGGCCTCTTCGATCGCCTCCCAGTTGAGCAGCGACACGACCCCGCTCTTGATGTGCGAGCGCAGGGCCCCGGCCCAGAGAAAGTAGAGGGTGTCGCGGAAACGCAGGGTGAGTTTGCCGGCGATGCACGACCCACCGGAGAAGGCGGTGTAGACCTGGCAGGCACCGGGGAAGGCGGCAGCGATCTCCGCGAACCAGACCAGCGGTGGCGTCGGGCTGCCGAGATCCCGGACGTTCACCCGGTAGACCCGGTAGAAGTCACGGAGGCCGTCGAGGCCGCGCCGCACCTCGATTCCCTCCTTGCGGGCCTTACGGATCTTGTTGCGCACCTTTTGGCCGAGCTGTCCCTGCCACGTCTCCTCCGCGGTCGGCCCGATGGGGACCACGGTGGTGAACTTGTGCCCTTGGGTCGGCAGGTCCGCAGTGAGCCGTGCCCGTTGATGGGTCTCGATCTTCACCGCGCCGAGGGCCTCGCACTGGGCGACCGCCCCGCGCCACAGGATCGCCTCCACCTCGGCCGAGTCGGCGAGCAGACCGGCGTAGCCGACGATCGGCAAGGAGACCAGGCTGCGCCCCCCCAAAAGCCCTGGGACGACCACCAGCGGGAAGAGCGCCACCAGGTCATCCGGCGCCGGCCCGGCGGCGAGGTACGAGAGGCGGTAACCAAAGACCCGCTGGTAGACCTGCCGCCACCGCCAGTCGTGAAACGGCGTCGCCTGCGGGTGGTTCGCGACGCAGCCCTCCCACGCCACCGGAATGATCTCGGTTTCGTGGTAGACGTTCACCCGTGCCCTCCCGGCCCGTGTCCTCCCGAAAGGATGCGCCCAAGGCCCACAAACCCAGATCGCGCCGCCGCGGGCGAGGGCGTCATCCGGGTCAGCAGGCGATCGATCGTGCCGCGGTGGTCGGTGAGCGCCCTCCGCCCGATCACCACCAGGCTGGTGCGACCGAGACGCGCCAGCGGCGGCGGCGCGATCTCCAGGCGGACTCGCCCACAGGTGACATTCACCATAAAACAACGCCCATCCTCGCCCACGGTGGCCAGCCCTTTGACGCGATAGATCTCTTGCGGCAGTCGCCCCAATGCCTGCTCCAGTTGGCCGATCTCCCGGAAGGGATACGCGGACTCATATACAAACGATTCGATCCCGTCCGCGGTCAGGTGGTCGGAGGGTGGACCCGTAGCCCCGCTCGCGAAAGGTCCTACCTGCCGTGGCGAAGAGGAGGTCGTAATCGACCCGGCCATACTCAGTACGGTGCTGCACCGCACGGCCGTTGAGCCGCGTGAGCCGCTTGCACACCTTGGCCAGACTCGACGCCGCGACCAAGTCGCACTTGTTCAGGACGAGGAAGTCGGCGTGGCACACCTGCTCCCGCGCGGCCACCGACTGGTCGAGCTGGTAGGCGATGTGTTCCACGTCCACCACGCAACTCACCGCGTCGATGCGCAGGCCGAGGCTCTCCACCTCGGCGGTCAGCGGTCCAACCTGGGCCGTGCCGGTCGTCTCGATGACCAAGAGCTCGGGGTTGACGCTGTCGAGGATCTCCTGGACGGCGAGGCCAAACTGGAGCCCCGGGGAACAGCAGATGCAGCCGCTGTTCAGCTCCACCATCTGGTCGACGTTGTCGAGTCCCTCGATCAACCACCCGTCGATGCCGATCTCGCCGATCTCGTTGACGATCACCGCCACCCTACGTCCGGCCAACCCATGCTCCAGCACATGGCGCAGCAAGGTGGTCTTACCCGCGCCGAGAAAGCCGGTGATGAGATTGACGGGGACAATCGAAGGCATCGGCAAGAACGGGTTGGGAACCCATCCCGAAGAAGACCTCCTCGGTCACTCCCACAACGGGGAGAGATGGAGAATGGTCCTATTGGCCGGAACTCTCCGCCGGGCGGCGCCGCGAGACCCAAAGCCCTAACAGCCAGTTCTCCACCACCAAGATGGCGAACGCGACGATGAAGACCAGCCAGCCGGCGAAGGAGTGGAAGAAGCCCTCCGCCGCCTTGACGCTCCAGAAGTGGGCGAGCATGCCGGTGCCGCCGATGCGAAAGGCGTTGGTGAACACGGCAATCGGAATCGCCGACAAGATGAGCACCAAACGCGCCCAGAAGTTTGTCCTGGCGATGTAGGCGAAGATGTAGGCGATGGTGATTAACGACACCAGCGAGGTAATCCCGCTGCACGCCTCCGCCACTTCAAGCTGCGTGTAGGAGAGGTCGATCACGTTGCCCTCGCGGTGGACCGGTAACGCGAATAGCTGCATGAACCCTACCGACAACTTAGAAGAGAGGATCTGCAGGTTGAACGAGAGGTTGCGGTAGATGATCGAGGGGATGGGGATCATCAGGTAGAGGAGACTGAGGGGAAAGATCAGCCGGCGGGTGATGGCGTTGCCGAAGTGCATCCACACCAGGCCGATCAGCAGCGTCGCGATCGCCACCTGACCGGTAAACCGATCGGCGCCAATCTTCCCGGCCGCGAAGACCAGGGCGCCAAAAAGGAAGTAGGCACATCCGCTCCACGAAAAACGAATGGGGAGCCGGGCGAGCTCCGCGCGCCAATCCCAGATGAAGTAGAGGGCGATCAGGGGCATCAACGGTGCATGGGTGTAGGCCTCGTTGCCGGTGCGGAACCACTCATTCGCGGTCATCTCCCACAGGGGAAAGCTCAAGACCCCGATCAGGAGGGGAAAGCCGAGGAGGGTGACGACCTCCCCGCGGCTAAGAGCGGGGCGTGTCATGGGCGCGGTGTCAAGGTTCATGGTAGCCGCCTCTCACAGATCAATCGGGGATGTAGCGCGAGATCACCTGGAGCGTCGCCTCGGCCAGCACAAGGAGACGCTCCTTCGCGCTCTCCTCGCGTTCCTCCGGCGCGAAGACGGTCATGAAGCGCACCAGACCGCCGTCACTCCGGCGCCTGGCAAAGAGGTCGTGAAAAATGTAGGCACGGGCGACGTACTCATTGGCAACGACTCGTCCGTTGGAGTGGATCCAGTAGAGGGCAAGCTGCTTATCGAGCCCCTTTTCCACCCGCACCAGGTTGCCCTTCGACTCGCCCCCCTTCCACGCCAAGGGGATCGTCTTGATGGTGGTGATTTGCCACCCCGCCCCGGGCAGACACGACTTGGGGCTGTGGACTCGACTCCCCTCGGACTGATCGGCGTGGTAGGCGATGTAAAGGCTCACGAGCGGCTCGCCCGGCTGGCGTGCATAGGCACGGACTACCGTGTCCGTCGGCTGGAGAATCGCCAGGATGTTGGGGGCAATCTCCGACTCCTGGATCATGTGGAAGGCGCCGAGCTCCTTGGGGAACTCGGCAAGCTGGGCGCGTGCCACCGCGGGCGTTGCCCGCTGCAAAAGGGCGAGGGCGAGGAGGGCCCCGAGAAGCAGGTAGGAGAAGAGGAGCGCCGTCGGGGAGAGGAGCCGAAAGGCGAAGGCCGATGGCCTTCCCGCGGCCCGAGGGCCCACGGGGGTGTTCCCCAGATCGACCTTCCCTTGAACCGCCCCGTGCCCCATGGAACCTCCTCAACCCGCCTGCCGCGGGGGATGGTCGACGTCGAACCGCGCGCCATCGAGGGCGCGGCGAGCGCCGGGTGCGGCGATCTTTCCGGCGCCCGGATCGCCGCCACGAAGGGGCCGCAACCGCCTCGCGACCGCGACCATCCGGACCCTGGCCGAGGTACCGGCAACGCCCCATAAGAGGCAACAGCACCCTGGTTTCAGAATCACTTACTCATCGGCGAGAAGAATGTTGGCGACCTCTTTGGACTGCCTAGCTTATCGTCACGGATCCATTTCAAGTCAAGGGTCCGCCCCACCCCCGACGCCTTTTTCTCCATCGGTCTCAGGCGGCGGTGGGGTCATCTGGGCAACCGTCCACGGCGC
>Ga0210044_10004898_pt1 | contig 18428 bp, 18 predicted proteins | sample CryGey13umfilter_2_FD_183959 | JGI IMG/M metagenome (GOLD analysis project Ga0210044, IMG submission 183959) | Groundwater microbial communities from aquifer in Utah, USA - Crystal Geyser 4/9/14 3 um filter (SPAdes) (version 2) | ecosystem: Environmental > Aquatic > Deep subsurface >... | reverse complement strand
AAAGTATCGATGTGGCGGTGATTGGCTGCGTGGTGAACGGGCCGGGTGAAGCCCGCGAAGCCGATATCGGCATTACCGGCGGATATCCGGTGCATATGCTCTACCGTGACGGAGAAAAGGCTGAAAAACTGAAGCAGGCAGCCATGCTGGATCAGCTGGTTGAAGAGATTGAACAGCGTGCGGCAGTGATTCGCGCCAAACAGGAGAAGGGATAAACATGGCGGGTAAAAGTCTGCAGAGCATACGCGGTATCCATGATGGATTGCCGGCAGAAGTAAGGGTTTGGCAACGGGTTGAGGCTGCGGCCCGCAAGGTGTTCGGCACCTATGCCTTTTCAGAGGTGCGTTTGCCGATTCTCGAGCCGACCGAACTGTTTGTCCGTTCCATCGGTGAGGCGACCGATATTGTTTCCAAAGAGATGTACGCCTTTACCGATCAGGGCGGTGATAATATCTGCCTGCGGCCGGAGGGTACGGCAGGTTCCGTGCGCGCCTATCTGCAGGGGGGCTTAACCCGTTCAGGTACACAGCGCTGGTTTTATATCGGGCCGATGTTCCGTCGTGAGCGTCCGCAGAAGGGGCGGCTGCGCCAGTTCCAGCAGATCGGCGTGGAGCTGTTCGGTGCTGCAGGGCCTCTTGAAGATGCTGAAATGCTGGCCATGGCGCATGCCTTTCTGGCCGAGCTGGGCATCAAGGGACTGACGATTGAGGTGAACTCACTGGGGTGTTCGGTTTGCAGGCCGGGGTACCGGGATCAGCTGGTCCGTTATCTGAAGCAGCGTGCCGGAGATCTGTGTGAAACCTGCATCGAGCGCATTGAAAAAAATCCAATGCGTGTGCTCGACTGCAAAGTGGCCTCATGTCAGGCGCAGCTGGGTGACGCTCCGGAGATGGTGGGGCACCTGTGCGAGGCTTGTGAAACACATTTTGCCGGTGTGAAGCAGGGACTGGATGCTTTGGCCATTCCCTACAGCATCAATGCACGTATCGTGCGAGGACTCGATTACTACAACCGTACGGCCTTTGAAATTGTTACCGATCAGCTGGGCGCACAGGGCACTGTATTGGCAGGCGGTCGTTATGATGGTCTGGTGGAGGAACTGGGAGGGCCTGCAACGCAGTCCATCGGTTTTGCCGCAGGGTTGGAGCGGTTGTCGATGTTACTCGGTGAAACAGAAGCTGCCGGTGTTGATGTGGCCGTCGTGGCCCTTGGCGATGACGTATTTGCCTACTCCCTGCAGCAGGCTGCGGCTTTGCGCGCTGCCGGTTTGAGTGTCGTGCATTGCGGCGGCGGCAGCGCCAAACGCCAGTTCAAGGTGGCCGATCGTGAGTCCGCCCGTTGTGTGGTGGTTATCGGAGAAAATGAGATGCATGCCGGTGTTGTCACGCTCAAGGATATGGCGACAGGTGACCAGCATGAACTATCCATTGCGGAGGTGGTGAAGGCCATCTCCGTCTGAGTTTCCCGGGAAGGGGAAAAACAGCGGGCCGCATTTGCGGCCCGTTTTTTTATGGCTGAGCATTTCGTGCGGCGGTCTACATCACCACCCGTTTGAGGTTCAGGTGCGCAAGTGCACCGAGATACTCCTCCAGCGTAAGCAGGCCAACGCAAGGGGTTGCCCCTTTCACCGGCATGTTCCCGTCTGCAAACTTGCGCGCCAGTGCAATGGCTGCTCCGCAGGGGATGTGCGGCCCGTGATTGTCGAAGGTGATCAGTTGCCATATTTTACAGTGGGGCTTGCCGTCATGGTTTAAGCCGCGCAACTCGGCATGAACGGCGCTTACTACCGGGCTGAGCGGCTCCAGCCAGCGATTCACAGACATAAATATCGGGGCCAGCGGGGCCAGACTGTTTAGCAACCCCATGCGCACCACTCCTGCCAGAACCCAGGTGGCAAGATGCGAGACGGGATTGCCGACGCCGGCATGAAAAACGACGCTCTGCACTCCGGCATAACGTTGCGGAAAAATTTCCAGATCGGGCACATCACAACTGCCCAGCCAGCGACCGCCTACAGGGGCGGCATATGGGTAACGATGCAGATCCTGCCAGCCGTAGCTGATTACCCATCGCCCGTTTTCCAGACGTTGGATCGGTTTGCCGCAGTAGCCGAGCACACCCGACATGGTGGCCAATCCGGGTGTGTGACCACCGGCGCTGATACCGTGACGAATCTCAAACAACTCGGAAAACTCAGGCAGCAGATGGTCGACGATGGCAGATGTCAGAGCCGGCACCGAACTGGCCCCGCTGGTCACCAGCACACCGGCAGCTCTGGCCCGTGCATCCAGCGCAGCGATACCTGCCACGAAGCTGCGGGCATCGGCCAGATCGATATAGTTGCAGCGTGCGGTAATGCATGCCTCAGCTACCGCATAGTTCTGCCCCTGAAACGGGCCGGCGGTCTGGATCAGCGTATCGACATGCAGCGCCTGTAACTGCTCGGCCAGATCCGGCGCTTGTGCATCGATGCTGATACCGCAGGCTTGCGCGCTGCCGAGCGAAGCGGCGAAAGCGGTAGCGCGGGCCCCGTCACGGCCACCAACCAGCAGCCTGATATTCGCATCCTGCGCCAGAGCCTTGCAGATCAGCTGTCCGAAATTTCCGTAGCCGCCGATCACGAGTATATTGTGGATCTGCGTTGTCCCCGTTTGAACTTCATCAGTTCTATCGTCCATCATATCCTTTCCACGCCTAAGTCTTTCATATTTGCCTGCCAAGGATGCGCTGACTGATGCACAGTTTCCATCAATGCTGATGATGGCGCTTGCAATCCTGCTCATTCACAATCTGCAGCACGGGACGATGCAGCGATAAGATCAGGGAGGCCGGGCATGAGTGCGAATAAAGGATCGACCGAAGGTGGCAGTGGCGGCAAACGCGGCCACTCGAATATGGAGCATTGGCAGCGTACGGAAGAGATCAAAAGATCAAGCCGGGTTAAGCGGCGCAACCACGGCAAACAAGAGATCGCGCAGGCAGCAGCAGAAGCCCAAAGCGAAGACAGTATGCGGTTAACCGGGTGTAATCCATAAATCTGTTTTCCTGTTGGTATTGCATCGGGAAAGAGCTGAAAGCCCAGTGTATGTGTCAGGGAAAACAGTGGCAATCCATGCCTGAGTATCCTGAGCACAGGTGCGATTTCTGCACTTATGGGCTGAATCAGCGGGCATGTAGAATAACGAACAGGGATAAGCCGATTGCCTGGGGGTAAAGGTTTGACTCACATGCAGGTGTCGGGGACGGGTTAATGAAAAACATACAACGGTTTGTTGGGGTCGCTGCACTCAGTCTGACAGCGCTGGTTGTCAGCGCATGCCAGCACAAAGCGGCTGAGGTGGTAGGTATGGGCGAGATATCCGCTTCTGCGCGAGTCATGTCTGTTGGCCCTCAAGCCATGATGATGGCTGCACCGATGCCTGAGTCCGCACAGGATCGGGAAAGTTACGGACATCAGGATGAGAATCCGGTGAAGCTCACTTCGGAAACACCGGTTTCCACCTTCAGTGTCGACGTCGATACCGCCTCCTATTCGAATGTGCGCCGCATACTCGATCAGGGGCAGTTACCGCCGCGTGATGCCGTGCGTGTCGAGGAGATGATCAATTATTTCTCCTATCACTACACACCGCCGAAAAGTGTCGAACCGCCGTTCAGCATCACCACAGAGATAGCGCCGTCGCCGTGGAACAAGGAGAGAGTTTTGCTGCAGATCGGTCTGCAGGGTTACAGGGTGGATCGCAGCGCCATGCCGGCCGCCAATCTGGTGTTCCTTGTTGATGTTTCCGGCTCCATGAATTCCCCCGACAAACTCGGGCTGCTCAAGTATGCGCTCAAGGCGCTGGCCGGCCAGTTAAGCGGTCGCGACAGGGTAACTATCGTGGTTTATGCCGGTGCCTCAGGTGTGGTGCTCGAAACAACGCCGGGTAATCAGCGTGAGCGCATTGATGCAGCGCTTTCACAACTGAGCGCCGGTGGCTCCACCAATGGCGGCGAGGGTATTCAGCTTGCCTATGCCATGGCCAGGGCCTCTTACATTCCCGACGGCATCAACCGCATTATTCTGGCGACTGACGGCGATTTCAATGTCGGTACCACCGATTTTGAGATGCTGCTGAATCTGGTTGAGGAGAAACGCAAGAGCGGCATCTCGCTAACCACGCTGGGATTCGGCACCGGCAACATCAATGATAAACTGATGGAGCAGCTGGCCGACCGTGGCAATGGCAACTATGCCTATATCGATACGCCGTCCGAGGCGCGCAAGGTGCTGGTTGAGCAGATGGGGTCGAACCTGCTGACGATTGCCAAAGATGTGAGAATTCAGGTCGAGTTTAATCCCGAAGCGGTGGCTGAATACCGCCTGATCGGTTATGAAAATCGACTGCTTAATCGTGAAGATTTCAATAACGACAAGGTGGATGCCGGTGAAATCGGTGCCGGTCACTCGGTTACCGCGCTGTATGAGTTGACGCTCAAGGGTGGCAAGGGGCTGATTGATCCGCTGCGTTACGCGGCTGCCAAGTCTGCAGTTGCCGGCAAGGCCGGTGAGCTGGCTTTCCTGCGGCTGCGTTACAAGAAACCGGAGGCTGAAGAGAGCAGTCTGATTGAGCGGCCGGTTCATCTGTCCGGCATACAGTCGGATCTGAAGCAGAGCAGTGATGATTTCCGTTTCTCAGCCAGTGTCGCGGCCTTTGGTCAGATGCTCAGGGGTGGCCGGTATAACGGCAGTTACAGCTGGGAGGATCTGATCGCTTTGGCCGGAACTGCAACGGGCAAGGATGAGTCAGGCTATCGTCACGAATTCATGCAGTTGGCGAAAACAGCAGCCAGCCTGCAAAACGAGAAACAACTGACCGAAGCGCCGTCCGATCCGGCCATTTACTTCCATTTTGATTCCATTGAAATTGATGCGGATGGTCAGCAGCGGCTGCAGGAGGCTGCAGCTTATTTCCTTTACCAGAACCGGCAGGGGAAACTTTCGCGTATCAGGGTTGAGGGCAATACCGGCGTGAAAGGTTCGAGCGAATACAATGTGCTGCTGGCGCAACGGACTGCCGATGCAGCGAAGACTTTTCTGATGAAACAGGGCGTGCCGGCTGAGAAAATCGAAAGTGTCAGCTTCGGAGGGGAACGCCCCGTCTGCACAACGAATACGAGTGAAGCGTGTCAGGCGCAGAACGGGCGTGTGGATATTATTTTTACCGAGTAGAATCCGCTGCGATTCAGCGGCTTGAATAAAAGGAGAAGAAAGTGATGAAAAGGAGCGCATGTGCGCTGATATTCTGGGCGGGCCTGCTTTCAGGCTGCGCCAGTGTCGATAACAACATCGAGGTCACGCAGTTGGAGCAGCCACTGCAACATCGTGAGCCGCATAACCCCCTGCAGTGTCAGGAGCTTCCGGGCAATGAAGCGCATGAGCGACTGTGTCTGCTCATGACGGAGAACAAGGGCGATTTCTGGTTTGTTGTTGGCGAGAATGAATATTCCAAAAATCGCATAGTGGAAGCGCTTTCGTTTATGGAAGAGGGTAACGGTGTTGCCTCGTTCGGTGGGTTCAGTATTTCACCCGGCGGCAGTTATCTGGCGGTGATCATCGTTGAAGAGGGGCACCCGATACTGCTGTTCAGACAACTGCAGAATATTCTGCTGGATCAGGATGAACCGGAGAATTTACCGACCATCGCCTCATATCCCGGCTCAATTGTTATCAAAGGCTGGCAAAGCGATGACATGGTTCTCATCAGCAGTGATCAGGATCTGGTTAATTATCAACACGGGGGCGAAGTGGGTGAGTCGCATGACTATCTTATGCACCTGCCGGACGGCAAGGTTACTCCGGCAATAGCCGTAGCCCCATAGGCCAGGGCGTCGGATGACAGGTGCACGGTCGACAACCTTCGCTTTGCTGTTTTGCCTGCTGTTAACGCTCAGTGGTTGCCTGATCATCACAAAGAACAGTCCTGCACCGGGCTGCGTCAAAACCATCGGACTGCTCCCCATGGTTTCCGGTTGCTTCGGGAAGAGTGTTGTATCGGATGTGAAGCTTGAACCTCAGCAGGCGTGTCTGACGATTACGGAGAATAACTGTAACGGCGGTGTACTGAATATTCACAATGGCTGCAGCGAAGGTTTCAAACTGGCCGGCGTTTCCGTTTTGGCGGCAACGCAGATGACTGTGGAACTGGTGAATAGCGGCAGTGAGTACAGATTGATAGAGACCTACAGTAACTTTTCTGCCTATACACCCGCAGCGGATGAGAGGGTGCAACTGGTCGGAACACTCGGCAGCCTGGATGTTTCCGTCGCATTCACCAAGACAGCGAAGCTTTGTGAATGAGAGGTCATGCCATGGTTGTCTCTATCTGAGTTTTCCGGGAAGAGGGAATACAGCGGGCCGCGAATAGCGGCCCGTTGTTGTCTTGGCGCTGCTGCTTGGGCAAAAACCGCTAACGTTTAAGCTGTCCGGTCCTTTGCTGAATCCTCAGTTGCAACGCATGTAACGGATGTTGGTCTGTTTCAGCGGGAGAAAACAAACTCGTCGGCTGATGAAAGTCCGGCATTGAACGCGTAATCGGCGACATCAAATGATTTCAGATCATCGGGATTGCTCAGTCTGTTTTCGATAATAAAACGACTCATATAACCGCGCGCTTTTTTGGCGTTGAAACTGATGATGCGGTAAGTGCCGTTGCGCAGTTCCTTGAATACGGGGGTGATGATGCGCCCCTTGATATCGGCAGTTTTGACCGCACTGAAATATTCACCGGAGGCGAGATTGATCAGGATATCGTCCCCCTGTTCAGCCAGTGCACTGTTGATGCTGTCGGTGATGATGGAGCCCCAGAACCGGTAAAGATTGGCACCGCGTTCCGTGGCCAGTTTCGCGCCCATCTCAAGGCGGTAGGGCTGCATCAGATCCAGCGGACGCAGGGTGCCGTAGAGGCCGGAGAGAATGCGCAGGTGATTTTGTGCGAAACTGATCGCTTGCGCATCCAGCGAGCCTGCATCCAGCCCCTGATAGACATCACCTGAAAAAGCGAAGATCGCCTGCTTGGCATTCTCCGGCGTGAACGGGGTGTGCCACTGCTGAAAACGTTCCATGTTCAGGTCGGCCAGGTTCATCGAGAGCTTCATCAGATCGGCAATCTGGAAGCTGTCTTTCTCCTGCATCACGGCAATCAGTTCTCCAGCATGCTCCAGATGATCCGGTTGGGTGAAGTCGCTGACAGGAGCGGCGGCATCGAAATCCAGTTTTTTGGCGGGTGAAATCACGATTAGCATAGGGCGACTCTAGGAGCCTGTCGGACTTATGCAATTCGTAGCGAGCAGGTGGGAGTGCGAGTCAAAAAATGGCCGAAATTGAGGAGCATAGTGACAACTATGTGACGAAAGAGCGGGCGATTTTGGGCCGTCACCCCCGCCTCGCAGTAGGTTTGGCTAAGTCCGACAGACTCCTCGAGTCGGGCTGAAAAAGTAACATCCCTGTGTGTCGAGAGGTTTTTCCGGCTTGCTTTGGAAAAAAGAAAGCGTCATTCTGATCGGATGTTGAGTGAACTTGAGCGGGCACATCACGAAATATTTATGCGGCTGGCCATTAAGCTGGCCAAACGCGGTGTCGGTTCCACTCATCCGAATCCGCGCGTAGGCGCGGTGGTGGTCAAAAACGGCCTGATTGTCGGCGAGGGGTGGCATGAATATCCCGGCGGCCCGCATGCCGAGGTCATGGCAATTGAAAAGGCCGGCGACAAAGCAAAAGGGGCGACGCTTTATGTGACTCTGGAGCCGTGTTCTGCTCATGGTCGCACGCCTGCCTGCACCGATGCCGTGCGCAATGCCGGTATAACGCGTGTGCTTTTTGCATCCTCCGATCCGAACCCGAAAATGGCCGGTGGCGGCAAGGTGTTAACGGCCTCCCATATCGAAGTGACCGGCGGTTTTCTGGCCGAAGAGGCCGATACTTTGAACCGGCCATTTTTCCACAATATGCGCACCGGCCGCCCTTATGTGACAGCCAAGGCGGCGATCTCTCTGGACGGAAAACTGGCCACGCGCACCCATCATTCGCAGTGGATCAGCGGTGAAGCGTCCCGCAAACATGCACAGGGCATCCGGGCTCAGGTTGATGCGATTGTGGTCGGAGCAGGTACGCTGCAGTTTGATAACCCGTCGCTGACCGTGCGTGATGTTAAGGTGCAGGGGAACACCCCGCTCAGGGTGGTACTCTGTTTTGAAACGCCGCGTTTTAATCCCGATAGCAAGCTGCTGACCGACGATGCGCCGACCCGCTTTTATGTGCGCAGTACCAATGAATTTACAGAGCAGTGGCGTCAGGCGGGTGTTCAGATTGAGAAGCTTGGCTCTCTCGATGCGATCCTCAAACATCTGGCCGAAGATGGCTATCTGCATCTGCTGCTGGAAGGTGGCGGCGCTCTGCACGCCTCATTCTTCGAAGGCCGTTTCACCAATGAACTGGTGCTCTATCAGGCTCCGATCCTGATCGGTGGCCGCGATGCGATTTCGCTCTGGAACGGTTTAGGTGTGGAACGCATTGATCACGCCCCGCATCTGGCCGACATCAAACGCAGCGTACTCGGTGATGACGTTATGATTCGTGGTCGCGTGGTTTACCCCGAAGACTGAAAAATTCCCGCAGAGGTTCTCTTCGCCTGATTTTTGCTACCTAAGGTCATTGGTCATTAATAGGTAAACTAATGGGATGATCCGTCCCGCACCTCTAACGGCATCGCAATGTGCCAGTATGCCGGGGACAGCCGCCTTTTTAATGGTTCATGTTAGGGCGAAAGAGTAAGCGAAATGACTGTTTGCTGAGCAGGTCTGGATGAAAGTGTCTATGATCTGATTAAGATGGAAGGGAAGGTTTTTGATCTGCGGCGGTTGCCGCTGCTTTGGCCGGTCGGACTGTGGGTTGCGGGGATGGCATTGGTGCGGACCGATCTGTTTGCACCACTTACGGCCCTGATGATTCTGGCTTCACTTCTCGGGCTTCTTGTTTTTCTCAGGAAGAAGGCGCTGGCCGCAGTGTTGGCGGTGGCTGCTGTTTGGGGCAGCGGCGACCTGCTGCTGGATGCGCGATCTGTGGCGGTGGGGCAAGACTGGTTAAGCGGCAATATGCATATCACTGCAACCGTTGAGAAAGTGGAGCAGACGGGGGCCTCCAGCCGGTTGCTGCTCAGTGCTGTGGTGCGTGATGACGGACAGGCCATCTCCGGCAAAGCGCTGCTCTACAGCTATGGCAGGCAGGGGCAGACAGTTGTGGCAGGTCAGGACATAGAAGCCACGGCCCATTGGCGGTTGCCGCGCAACTATGGCAATCCCGGTTCCTTTGACTACAAAGCATGGTGTTTTGACCATCAGATTGCACTGATCGGCAGTGCGCGCGGAGAGATCGGGGAGATTGAACCATCGATTCCATGGCTGGAGTCGGCGCGTCAGCGTATCCGTACGGCCATCAGTTTTGCCGACAGAGAGCAGCAGGGGATTTTATCGGCTCTGCTGCTGGCTGAACGTAGCCGGGTGAGTCAGGCGGTAAACCGGGCCTTCTCGGCCACAGGTACGGCACACCTGCTGGCCATCTCCGGTATGCATGTGGGACTGGCGGCGGCATGGATGTTTTCACTGCTCTGGTGGCTGTTGACCCGTCGTGAGTCATGGATTGTGACGTTGCCGATCCGATCAGTGGCACTGGCCGGCGGTTTTATTGCGGCCGCTTTTTATGCGACGCTGGCGGGATGGCCGATTCCGGCCATGCGGGCGGCCTGCATGCTGGCGGCGGCCGCAGTGGCCTGGCAGCTCGCATCACGGCACGAACCGCTGAATATTTTGTTGGCAGCGCTCGGGCTCATGCTGCTGATAGATCCGGCAGCTGTTGCATCGCTCTCGCTCTGGCTCTCGTTTGCGGCGACGGCAGCATTGCTGCTCTGGGGCGTTCATTCGACCGATGCGGCCGATCTCTCATGGACGGAGCGTTTACGCAGGTCACTGCGTCTGTTGCTCTGGAGTTCACTGCTGGCGATGCTGGTAACACTGCCGATGATCGTCGATACATTCGGCGCTCTTCCCGTTTATGGAATGCCTGCCAATCTGCTGCTGGTGCCGCTGTTCGGCCTGTTTGTGTTGCCCGTGGCCCTGTTGGGCGAGGTGGCAGCCGTGCTCGGGGTGGAGTCGCTGGCTGCAGTGTTGATGCAGGTCAGCGGGGCCGGGGCCGGTTTCGCTGTGAACATCATCGATGCCATGGCGCACCTGCCTGCCGGATCGCTGATCGCGGTGGTGCCGCCGTTATGGTTATCGCTGCTCTACGGGGGAGGGCTGATTGCTGCAGGATGGTTGTGGTGGCAAAAGCGAAGGGGGCTGGCCTCGACAACACTAATACTGCTGCTCGCAGGGTATCTGGCCGCAGTGCTGCATGAGTCGAGCGTGGCTGAGCCGACATGGGTGGTTTGGGATGTCGGGCAGGGCGCCGCCTCCACACTGCTGCTGCCGGATCAAATGGTGATGGTGGTGGATCTTCCGGGCCATGCCGGGAGTCGCTTTAATGGTGGCACCATCGTGGCGGAAGGGTTGCGATCCCTGGGGTTCACACATGCCGATGTACTGTTGCTCAGCCATGCCCAGTCCGATCATCTGGGCGGCGCCCTCGCATTGATGGCGCGGTTAAACCATCTGGGTGAAATATGGCTGCCGGATGTGCCGTCGGCGCGGGATCATCCTGTGGTAAAGAAAATCGTGACCTCGACAACGGCCGGAATTCGCTGGCTTGCAAAGGGCGACAGTGTGCTGAATGCGCAGTTTGAGGCAATGGTATTATGGCCGCCGAGAGATTTTGCGCCGAAGAATCACAACAATACCTCACTGGTATTAACGGTGAAAACTGCCGGCGGCAAAATGCTCCTGCTACCCGGAGATATTGAGGCGGAGGTAGAAGAGGCCCTGCTGCACGGCATGGGTGAGGTTGATGCCATGCTGATGCCGCACCACGGCAGTCGCTCATCCAGTACACCTGTGTTTGTACAGCGGTTGCATCCGCAACTGGCCATTGCCCAGACCGGGCGTGGTAATCACTACGGTTTTCCTGACGGCAGGGTTGTGACAGCATATCAGGAGCAGGGTTCGGTGGTGAAAAACAGTGCAGATGGCGCAGTGATTGTCAGGCTGGCCGCAGCTGATCTGAAAAGAGGTGTTAAGCAGTGGCAGGCTGCCGGCCAGTCGCGGCGTCAGCTGGCACAACGTTGGTGGGGCGGCACTGTGTCCGATTAATCTGACAATGCTCTGTTTGGAAAAGTATTTGCCGGCTGGTTGGTGACTTCTTGCGGCGGCATACCCATAATTGCCGCCGTTTTGCAGTAATAGTTGATGCGGTAAGACGACGGGCAGCACTGATTGGCTGCGTTTGGTTGCATTAACATGAAACAAACAACGCGTCTGTATGGATTTTTTCCACCCTGTGATCATATTTAATATCACGGGGTGGAAAAAATCCATGCGCGTTAGGAGGTGTGAGTGATCGAATTTATTCAACAGGGCGGCGCGGTGATGTATATCCTGCTGGCGGCGTCGATCCTGTCACTGACCATTATTTTTGAGCGTGGCTGGAGTCTGCGTCGTTCTGTCGTGATTCCCCTCGATGAAGTGCAGAAGATAGAGACAGCCGTGCGTGATGGTGATGTGAAGGCGGCGATGGAAGCCTGCAAAGAGCACAATACCGCCATGAGTCGCATCCTCTGGGTGTCACTGGCCAATCGCGGCGTGCATCGCGCCGTGATGAAAGAGATTCTCGAAGAAGCCGGACGCCAGGAAGTGGCCCATATGGACCGTTTTATCGGTGTGCTCGGCGTGATTGCCGCCATTGCGCCGCTGCTCGGCCTGCTCGGTACGGTGATCGGTATGATTGAAGTATTCCAGCAGATTTCACTGGTCGGTGTCGGCAAGGCGGATGTGCTGGCCGGTGGTATCTCCAAGGCGTTGAATACGACGGCCTTCGGTCTGTCGGTTGCGATTCCGTCGATTGTCGCTTATCGCTATTACGAATCGCGCGTGGATCGGTTTGTGCTGGAAATTGAACATCATGCCCTGCGTTTTGTTGAATTGCTCAAGGGCGAGCGCTCGTGAAACTGCGACAGAAGAAACGTTCGGATTTTCTGGTGGATATTACGCCACTGGTGGACGTCGTTTTTTTGATGCTGATCTTTTTCATGGTGTCGACCAGTTTCAACGTCTCTTCCAGCCTCAAGCTGGATTTGCCGTCAAGCAAGGCAACCGCTGAGCAGAACGAGGTGAAAAAGCTTACCATCAGCATCAATGCCAAAGGCCAGGTCTATATTCAGGACGAGGCGGTGGAGGATGCGGATTTACGTAAGCGTATTCTGAATATTTCCAAAGGGGACCCGAATATGCGGGTGGTATTGCGGGCTGATTCCGAGGCACGTCATAAACGTGTGGTTTATGTGCTCGATACCCTGCGGGGGCTTGAAATGAGTAAAATCGGTATTGCGACAGTTTCTACTGACGACGGGGAGAAGTAAGGCATGCGTATCGTGCAGAAATTTGGTGGCACTTCTGTAGGAAGTCTGGAGCGTATTCGCAGTACGGCGGATATCGTGCAGGGCGAATTACTGCGGGGCAATGAAGTCGCGGTTGTGGTTTCCGCCATGAGCGGCGAAACCAATCGCCTGATCAGCCTGGCTAAAGAGGTGTCTGATGCACCTGCTGAACGTGAACTCGATGCCATGGTGGCAACCGGTGAACAGGTGAGTGCCGCTCTGCTGGCTATAGAGTTGCAAAAGCGCGGTATCTCCGCCTACTCCTTTAACGGGGCACAGGCCGGCTTTAAAACCGACGGCAAATACGTGCGTGCGCGCATCCGGGGCGTGGAAGCCGATCACCTGACTGAACGCATGAAAGCGTTTGAAGTGCCGGTCGTGACCGGATTTCAGGGTGTTGATGATTCTGGTAATATCACCACGCTCGGTCGCGGTGGCTCGGATACTTCCGCAGTCGCGCTGGCGATAGCCGTACAGGCGGATGTTTGTGATATCTATACCGATGTGGACGGCGTTTATACGACGGATCCGCGCATTGTCGCCAAGGCGAGCAAGATTGATCAGATCTCTTATGAGGAGATGCTGGAATTCGCATCGCTCGGAGCAAAGGTTTTACAGACGCGTTCAGTCGAGCTGGCGATGCGCTATCAGATGCCGATACATCTGCGCTCCAGTTTCGATCTGGTGGCGGGAACAATGGTGAGTAAAGAGGACGAGGCAATGGAAAGAGCAGAAATTTCTGGTGTGGCTTACAATCGCGATGAGGCCAAAATCACCATCGTAGGTATTCCCGATCATCCGGGGATTGCCGCTACTGTATTCGGCCCTGTGGCTGAGGCGGGCATCAATGTCGATGTGATCGTGCAGAACGTCAGTGAGGACGGCCAGACCGACCTGACCTTTACTGTGCCACGCAGTGATTACCGCAAGACCATGGAGATCATGAGCAAGTTGCGCGACAGCCTGCATGCCCGCGACCTCAAGGGTGATGATTCCGTGGCCAAGGTTTCCGTGATCGGTGTCGGCATGCGCTCCCATGCGGGTGTCGCGCAGAAGATGTTTCGGGTGCTGGCAGACGAGCGCGTGAATATCCAGATGATCACCACCAGTGAAATCAAGGTGACCGTGGTTGTCGATGAGAAGTATGTTGAACTGGCTGTGCGTGCCCTGCACAGCGCCTTTGGCCTGGACCGGGTTGAGCAATCGCGCTGAGCCTTTTCCTTGCATTATTTCTGATAGTGGTCTATTAAGTTATGCAAAGGAGAATCTATGCTTATATTGACACGTAAAAAGGGCGAAGCGATTGCTATCGGCGACAATATCCAGATTCAGGTGCTCAATGTGAAGGGCGGTCAGGTGCGTATCGGCATTGATGCTCCACGAGATGTTCGGGTCAATCGCGAAGAACGCATAGAGTCAGAAGAAATGGGCACTTCTATCCCAGCTTCAGCAGCCTGATTACAGCTTTCACCCCTTTCAGCCGGAGTTAAAACTCCGGCTTTTTCTTTTTCAGTGAGGGTGCACAGATCACCCCTTTACATGATAATGATAATGATTATCATTCCTCATCATGGCAAAACTCACACAACAAAGACAATCCATTCTTGATCTGATCAACGCATCGAACCGCCACTGGGATGCCGATGAAGTTGCCCGTGCCTTAAGTGATGCGGGGCAGTCTGTCGGTATCGCCACGGTATACAGAGGACTTGCCGCGCTTGAAGAGGCGGGGCTGCTGGATTCGATCCGGATGGCCGACAAAAAACGCTACGAGCGAGCCGACAAGGCGCATCACGATCATATGATCTGCACCGAGTGTGGCCATATTGAAGAATTCACCCACGAAACCATTGAAGTGCTGCAGCTTGCAGCAGCCAAGGAACGTGGATTTGAACTATCCGGGCATCAGCTGACGCTGTTCGGACGCTGCAAAAAATGCAGCCAGGAGAGAGTATGATTTCATCACTGATTATTGTTTTTCGGGAAATGCTGGAGATGGTGCTGGTTCTCGGCGTGCTGATGGCGGCCACGCGGGGGCTGGCAGGCTCCAGGCAGTGGATTGGTCTGGGGGCGCTGGGCGGCTTGATGGCAGCACTGTTTTTTGGCCTGTTTATGGAGCAGCTGGAAGCTTCATTCGAAGGTGATGGAGAATTTGTTTTTAATGCAGCGGTACTGTTTACAGCATCGGCACTGATTGCATGGACGGTGTTCTGGATGAGCCGGCACGGGCGTGAAGCGAGTCAGCGCATGAAACAGATGGGAAGTTCAGTGATGCAGGGGGAGTTACCGCGAACGGCCCTGATGATCGTAGCTTTTTCTGCAGTGATGAGGGAAGGAGCAGAGGCTGCCTTCTTCCTCTTTGGAGCAGCCCAGGGCGCAGCCCTGGAAGGCTATGACATGTTAACGGGCGGTTTGCTGGGTGCAGCTGTTGCGTTACTGGTCGGAGCCGCCCTGTATCTTGGACTTGTCCGCATTCCGGTGAATAAACTGTTTGCGGTTGCAGGCTGGATGTTGATGCTGCTTGCTGCAGGTATGGCTTCGCAGGGTGTATGGAACCTTGTGGTCATAGGATGGCTGCCGCCACTGATTGATCCGCTGTGGAACAGTTCGGCACTGTTGTCGCAAAGCAGTATGTTCGGTGAATTGCTACATGTGCTGATGGGTTATGATGATCAGCCGAGCGCCTTGCAGGTCATGGCATTTGCCGCATCATTGGCATTGATGAGTTCGATTTATTACCGCCTGCAGCAGCGCAAGGTAATTCAGGTCGCAACGGCCTGAGTCAGGGCAGGTTGGGTGGCCCCTAAGAGGGTGATGCGTAACGCTGACAGGGTCCGTAAAACAGGATCAACGTAGGGGCTACCTGAATGCAGAATCGCCCGCTATCCTTCCTGCCATGCGTTATTCCAGATTTTTCGTTCCTACCCTTCGAGATGACCCGGCCGATGCCGAGGTTATTTCTCATAAACTACTGTTAAGAGCCGGTTTTATCCGCCGCGTTACCTCCGGCGTTTACGACTATCTGCCTATTGGATTGCGTGTGTTGCGCAAGATTGAGGCGATCGTGCGTGAAGAGATGGATCGGGCCGGTGCGCAGGAGTTGCTGATGCCGACCGTGCAGCCGACCGAACTGTGGCAGAAGTCCGGCCGACTGGAAAAATACGGGCCGGAGCTGCTGCGCTTTAATGACAGGCACGCCCATGAATCATGTCTTGGACCTACGCATGAAGAGGTGATCTGTGATCTGGTCAGCCGCGAGTTGCGTTCCTACAAACAGTTGCCGCTGAACCTGTATCAGATTCAGACCAAGTTCCGTGATGAAATTCGCCCGCGTTTCGGTCTGATGCGTGGACGTGAGTTCATTATGAAAGATGCCTACTCCTTCCACGCCGATGCCGAATCCCTGACAGAAGAGTATCAGAATATGTTTGATACCTATTGCCGGATATTCACCCGCTTGGGGCTGAAGTTCCGTCCTGTTGAGGCGGATACCGGCTCGATCGGCGGCAATAACTCACACGAGTTTCATGTGCTGGCCGATTCGGGTGAAGATCTGATCGCCCACTGTTCGGCTTGTGATTATGCCGCCAATGTTGAAAAAGCCGTTTCAAGCCGTTCTGTGCCGCAGGCAGAGGGCGCAATATTGACCGTTGTGGATACGCCGCGTGTCACATCCGCTGAAGATGTGGCTGCTTTCCTTAACGTTGATGTAGCACAGCTGGTGAAAACGCTGGTTTACCGTGTCGTCGGTGGCGATAACGATGGTGAAATCGTCGCCGCCTGTGTGCGCGGTGATGATCAGCTGCAGGAGATCAAGCTGGCGCATGCGATCAATGCTGATGGCGTTGAGCTGGCAAGCGATGCCGAACTGGTTTCAATCGGTGGCATTACCGGTTTTGTCGGGCCAATGAATCTGAAAGCCCGAGTGGTGATCGATAACAGTCTGTCTGAGGCTGCAGGCCTTGTCGCCGGTGCCAACAAAGCCGATGCCCATGTCACCGGTTTCGATATCACACGTGATTTGAGTGACGTTGTGTTTGTCGACCTGCGCGAAACACGCGCCGGTGATGCCTGTGGCAAATGCGGCGGCGCCATTGAGCTTTCTCGTGGCATTGAAGTGGGGCATGTGTTTGAACTGGGTACGCGTTATGCCGAACCGATGGAAGTGATGTTCCAGGATCAGCTGGGCAAACGTGCTGTGGCGACCATGGGCTGCTATGGCATCGGCGTATCCCGTCTGATGGCAGCGGTCGTGGAGCAGTGTAATGATGCTTCCGGCATCGTCTGGCCGGCGAATCTGGCACCGTTCCAGATCTCCCTGATTACCATGGGCAAGTCCGAAGAGGTGATTGAAGCTTCAGAGAAGATTTACAAACAGTTGCAGAGCGCCGGTGTTGAAGTGCTTTGGGATGATCGTAAAGAGAGTCCCGGCGTGAAATTCAAGGATGCTGAGCTGATTGGTATGCCTGTGCAGGTGGTGATTGCAGATCGCGGCCTGAAAGAGGGTATTGCCGAATTCGGTGTGCGTGGGGGAGATCGTCAGTCTGTGCCCGTCGCTGATGTGGCGGCAGCAGCCATGGCGCAGTTGCAGCTGTTAAACCGGGATTCAGTCTGAACTCTGATGAGTTAAGGAAACGACTGGGCGGAATATCGCCAAAGTCGATTCTGTCCGGTGTCATGGTGGCAGGTTTTCTTCTGTCTGTTCCGGTCTGGTTGAGCAGCAATACCGAGGATAAACAGCATTTGGCGCAGTCGGCTGCAAAACAGCTGGTTGAGAAAAACATTGGCCTGATCGATATCCAGCCTGAAGAGAAGGAAGAGTTGCGCAAGATGCTCAAGCCTGAAGATGAGGGCCGCAAAATGGACTTTGAACAGGTGGTCTGGATGAAGGATATCGTGCAGACGATCAAGCCCTGGGTGCCGGATGAAACGGAGGCCGAGGCCATTGCGCGCTGGGTTTATGTCTATGGCAAACGCTTCAATCTTTCACCTGAACTGATTCTCGGCGTGATCGCGGTGGAATCGCGTTTCGATCATTTTGCCGTCAGTAATGTCGGCGCGATAGGGCTGATGCAGGTGATGCCGTTCTGGAAGGATGAACTGGGCAGTCCGAGCGATAACCTGCTGCATATTGAAACCAATGTGCGTTACGGCTGTGCCGTTCTGCGCCACTATCTGGATCGCTATAAAACACTGAACCGGGCACTGGGCGCCTATAACGGTTCACTGGGTCAGAATAAATATCCCAATCTGGTATTTACCAAAATGAAACAGTTCAAGGCGACTGAAACAGGCCTGGTCAACTGACCGGCTGATTACTCCTCGCGAATTAAACGAGTCCATTCTGCTGTAGCTTGTCGGCAAGCTTGCGCAAGGCTCGGCCCCGGTGTGATACCGAGGCTTTTTCCTCAGGCGTTGCTTCGGCAAAGACCTTGCCTAACTCCGGTGAGAAGAACAGCGGGTCGTAGCCAAAACCGCTGCTGCCGGAGAGCTGCCTGAGAATTTCTCCTTCGACAGAACCATCGGCAATAATACCGCTTTGATTATCGGCAAAAGCCAGGTGCAGGGCGCAGACAAAGCGGGCATGGCGATTCATTGTACCGTCAATTTCATCCAGCAGTTTGCAATTGTTATCAGCATCAGTGGCATCCGCTCCGGCAAAGCGGGCGGAGTAGATGCCCGGCGCACCAGCCAGTGCATCGACACAGAGACCTGAATCATCAGCCAGTGCCGGTTTGCCATTGGCCCGGGCAAAGGCTTCGGCCTTCTTTTTCGCATTACCGGCAAAGCTGTCGGCATCCTCGATAACATCGACAAACACCGTATCTTCAGCAGCTACAAGTCCAATACCGAGGCTGCCCAGAATGG
>Ga0210044_10004895_pt1 | contig 18431 bp, 14 predicted proteins | sample CryGey13umfilter_2_FD_183959 | JGI IMG/M metagenome (GOLD analysis project Ga0210044, IMG submission 183959) | Groundwater microbial communities from aquifer in Utah, USA - Crystal Geyser 4/9/14 3 um filter (SPAdes) (version 2) | ecosystem: Environmental > Aquatic > Deep subsurface >... | reverse complement strand
CTCAAACGGAGAACAACCTACGAGGAGCTGGCGGCCATGATCTTCCGAACCATCGCCCTCGGCTGTCGAGACCAAAACCGTGGAAGAACCCGTGAATCCACCGCGCGGCTTCGCTGATCACCGATGCGGGCGCGCTCCACTGTGCCGAACTGCCAGCATCCACTTCTGCGGACCGCTGTCCAGGCTTTCTTTGATCGTGACCGGGTCGACATCTCACCTCGGAGCCGAGGCGGCCCCGTTGCAGCTCCGTGCATCCACACCACATGGCTCACGGTTGGCTGCGCGATAGATGTCCCGTTCGAACGGCACCTCCAGCCGATACTGAACGTGGAAGATGGCAGCACCAACTCGAACCGGCTTCTCCTTTCCAACGCCAGGGAACATCCTCTCCAACATGGGCAGTGCAGAGGATGGCAACTGCACATCGCGCCGACCGGCCGAACCCGGAGACGGCTTCGGCCATGTTGGCGGCCACTCGATGATCGTCTCTTCGCTTGGGGGCTGCTCCTGGGGATAGAGGCGAGCATTCACCAACGCCGGATACCACGGCCTGGCCCGGTGGTCGTCGAACGTGCTGAGCCGATCGAGGACCTTCAGAAACGCGCCTGGCGCCTTGGACCTGAAGTGCGACTTGCTGACGTTACCATACACACTGACGATCTTGGGTGTGTCCTTCCCGACGAGGATGTAGGTCGCCATGTTATCGGAACCTCCAACAGCATGGCAGCAGCGACCCAGCGTCCACCATCCGTCCTCAAATGCGTCTGTTAGCCGCCCTATCTCCTGCTGAGCGAGGTGGACAGCGAAGTATCTCTGAGGCCAACACGTCGTGTCGCGTTGGAACAGCGCCAATCCGTCGGCATACAATACGAACTTCGGCCCACGGTACATGGCCCAGCCGCCATACTGCAGCAGGGCGATGCGGTTGATGCCGGGGCGCTTGCTGGATCCTAAGGGCATGACAGGCCTCGCGCGCACCACCTGGTCGGAGCACCCAACGCCGACAGCAAAAAGGCAGGACAGGACGACAAGAACGAACAAGAGACACCGAAGCCCCAAGGTGTCAACGGCCAGTGGCTCGTTCGATCTCAATCGTCGCACTGGGCTCAACTGCAAGACCATCAATCGTAACCTTTCAAGCCTCGTGTTCCGGGACCCAATGGTGGCGTCAAGACAGGCTCGTGGAAATATTTCGTCCTGTTGAATCCCTCCAAGCGGTTCATGATCTGGTTCTCATACTCATTCGTGATCCCCATGGAATCAGATCCGCCCTCAGCACAACGACCTGCGCCGAGATGCCCAAGTTCGTGCGCCAGGGCGCGCGTCGTGCTCATCCTCTGCTGTCCCTTGTCCGTTTCAATCATGGGATGCTGGGTGGAGTCGATGCACACACTGGTCGGCGGATCGGTTTTGGGGAAAACCTCGCTATCCTTGCCCGGGCAGTCTCTAATCAGGTACTCGGTGTCTGACATCTCCAACTGGTTCACGAGATCCCAGCCTTTGGGGGTGCTCATGATATCAACCAAGTCACCAATGTACTTTGAGAACGTATCGTAGCTATCGAAGTTGATCACAAATCCACTGGAGTCGATGAGGTTGACAGGATCAGACCCGACGTACTCGTAGACATTGATGCCGGTACCCGCAATCAGATTCGGTTCTCTTCTCGTCCACCGCCCGACCTCCGCGTCATAATCCCGCGCCCCAAAGCGCACCAGCTTGGTCTGGTAATCATAGATCCCGCCACCAAACCCGAACGGCTGAAACCCCGGGGCCGTGTCCTGTAGCACGACGCCAAACTCGTCGTAGTCCAGCCACTGCGCCACCGCCCCCGTCGACGCGTCCACCACCAGCCGCACGCAGCCCAGGTGGTCGGAGAGGATCCGGTAGGTGACCCCGCCCTTTTCCATGTAGTCCGGCACGTGCGGCTTGGTACCGTAGACGAACCGCGACACGACGGTACCCGCCCCGTCGAGCTCGGCAACGGGGTTGAGCCGGTCCTTGTACAGCCACCCCTGCACCAGCACCCCGTTCACCTTCTTCCCCACACGCCGGCTCTGCCCATCGATCACGTATTCGATGCTCGTGCCGTCCTCGAGCGTCGCCGATAGCAGGTTGCCGAGCACGTCGTAGACATACGTCGTCGTCCCCGTCGTCGTGGTCCGGCTCACCAGTTCCCCGTTGGCCGTGTAGGTGTAGCCGTTCGTACCGTACGTCAGCAGCCGATCCTGAGCATCATAGCTCGCCGTGAGCGTGAGCCCCACGTCGCTCGACACCTGCGTCCGATTGCCGTTGGCGTCGTAGTCGTAGTCTGCGACCACCACCCCGTCCACGCTCACCGTGTCGAGCCTGCCCGCCGCATCGTACGAATACACGTGCCCCTGGCTCACCCCATCGACGATCTCGTCCAGTTGCGTGATCCGCCCCAGCGCATCCCGCATGTAGCTCGTCGCATACAGCCCCGTCGTCCCATGTGTCACGTCCACCGCGGCCAGCTCACCGAACGAAGTGTAGCTCTTCGACGTGATCAACCCGCCCAGCGTCGTACCGCTGACGAACCCGGTCGTCGGACTCCGGTCGATGGCGAGCTGCCCGGCCTGGGTCAACAGCCCGTCATTGTCGTACGTGAAGCTGACGGTTTGACCGCCGTTGACCGACCGTGAGGCGATCCGCAGATTGTTGTCGTAGGTTCGCCCCACGGTCCCCACGATGCTCCCCGACCAGCTCGTGCTCGTGACCAGCCCGCCGTCGTGGGCGTAGGTCAGCGTCACGCCGTCCGGCGAGGTCAGCGTGCTGAGCTGCCCCGTGCCCGCATCGTAGCTGGAGGTCACCGCCCCTCGCGGCAGCGTGATGCTGCTTGGCCGGCCCGCCGTATCGTAGGACAGCTGCACCATCTTGCCGTCTGGCCGGCTCACCTCCGTCAGCTGCCGGTCCTTGTTGTAGGTGAAGATCGTCGAGGTGGTCCCCGAACCCGGCACCACGGGTGGAGTGTAGCTCCCGGCGAGATCCACCGGCGTGTAGCTGAACACGTGGGACGGCCGGCCGGGTGGCGTGATGGATGTCATGTTGCCGTTGGGATCATACCCGAACTGCACCACCCTGCCACCCGGCAGTGTCTGCTGCGTCACGCGCCCGGCGAGATCGTAGTTGAAGGACACGCTGCGCGACAGGGGATCCGTGACGCTGTCGACGAGGCCAGCCGGGTTGTAGGCGATGATGCTGGTCCGGGTGTCGGCTCCACTCCCCTCGGTTACCGTCGTCAACCTACCATGGGCGTCGTACAGGAACGCCACGGGGGCGAGACCCGGTACCTGCTGGGCCACAACGCGGCCCAGGGTGTCGACGTCGACCGTGCTGAGTCGCCCCACGGGGCTCGTGGACGTGTGCCGCCGCGTCGTCGCGTCGAACGTGCTGGCGTAGCTCCGGCCGTTGACGCTCAGGGTGTCTGTCTGACTCAGAAGACTCAACGGGTTGCTCGGGTCGGACAACGTCACCGTTCGCCCATGAGTCATGGTCCGAATCAGACCACCTGGCGTGGTGATGGAAGCGCTGGTGGACAACGGGGACTGCATGCTGAAGCGAGGGTCCGGACCAGCCTGTCTTGCGCTGGTCGTCCCGTCGCCCAACGCCATTGTGGTGCTACCGTCGCTGTGCTCGGTGACCTCGTTCTGCAGACCCGTGGGAAAGGTGTTGACCTGGCGTGAGCCGCCGATCGGCAACTGCTCGCTGACGTAGGTGGTGATCCGCCCCTCTCCCGTGGCACGGGTGACCGTGTGCAGGCCGCCCGAGCCCGTGCGGGACAACGTGGTGGAGCCACCGGCAGGGTCGCTGGCCGAGATCAATCGGCCGGCGGGGTCAAAGGAATACTGATACGTGCTGCCCTTCGCGTCCGTCATCGAGGTCAACAGCCCGGTTCCGGTGTAGGTGAAGCTCGTCGTCTGGCCCGTCGGATCCGTCATGCTGGCAAGGTAGCCATCGGCGTTCGTCGTCAGCGTGGTTGTCTGCCCGAACGGTCCAACGACTGCCGTCGCATTCCCGGCGGTGTCTCGCTGGATGGTGGTCACGTTGCCGTCCCCGTCAGTGATGGTCACAAGGCGATTGCTGGCATCGTAGCCCATGGTGTACAGAGTCGCTCCGGTCAGCGTGCTCACCGTGCTCAGATGCTGCCCCCTCGTGTTGAACCTGTAGAGCTTCGAACCATCATCCGCGGCGATGGCGATCTCACCCCCCGAGAAACCGGGCATCACCGTGGAGACCTGGCGTACCCGGTCTCCTTCGGCAAAGTAGAACCCGTCAAGTTGGGCCGCCACCACACCATACTGGCCCGGGATGCGTACCAGCGTCGCTGGGCGTCGCTGGGCCACCGTCACCGCCAGTACCGCCAAAACCCGTTCCGGCCACCATACTGATGATTCCGTCACCACCGACCCGGCGGATGCTCCCATAGGTGGAGATGTAGAGCTCACCGTTGCGGCCTACCGACACCCCATAGGCACCATCCAGCGCAGCAACCGTCGCTGGACCGCCGTCGCCGCTGGTCGTGTCCAGACCATTGCCCGCCACCGTTTCGATGACCCCATCCGGCCTCACTCTGCGCACGCGACTGTACCGACGGTCGGCGATGTACAGGTTGCCTTGATCGTCGACCGAAACGCCCATCGGCGTGTCCAACTGAGCCAGCGTGGCAGGTCCGCCGTCCCCGCCATACCCACAGACACCGTTGCCGGCCACGGTATGGATCGCCCCATCCGGCGTCACCTTGCGTACAACACAGTCGGACACATCCGCAATGTACAGGTTGCCATCGCGGTCCACGGCGACGGCTCTGGGTCCACCACCGCTGTAGCTGAAGGTGCATACACCACCTACCGTGGTAATCGTCCCAACTGGGCTCACTCTCCGCACACATCTGTTCCAGTAGTCGGCGATGTAAACGTTATCTGATGCATCGACGGCCACGTCGTGTGGGTTATTGAGCTCTGCGCTCGTTGCCGGGCCCCCATCCCCGCTGTAACCAAACGTTCCGGTTCCGGCATAGGTTGTGATGACCCCGTCCATCGTGACCTTGCGAATTCGGTGGTTGGCCCAGTCAGCGATGTAGAGGTTGCCATGCGCGTCACGAGCGATCCCTTTGGCGGACAACTGAGCGGCCGTCGCCGGTCCACCATCGCCGCTAAAACCAAAGGCCCCTGTCCCGATTGGCGTGTCAATGATCTGACTCACTCCAGCCTTGCCGCTGCGCCGGGTACCATCCCCGAGGTAAAGCACGCGACCCTGTGGGTCGTAGGCGTGGGCCACATCAAGACTCCAACCGCCCACCGCGGACGTGGCATCCAGAGCTCCCAGCGTCGCGGTCTGAGTCTGCCAGATGACACCTGGCTCCCTCGCCCCGCCGAGAGGCACCAGCAAGTTTGCTGGAATGCCAAAGGATGCAGCGATGACGTACTCCCAGTCGTAGACGTAGCCGATACGGATGGTCGCCCGCTGCCAGCCCTGCAGTCGTCGGCCGAAGGCATCCAAACCGTCCCAGGTGAACGTCGTCGTCTGATTCGGAACTGGCGCAAACGTCTGAGCGAACTGGCGCCCCGCAATTTCGACGACCAGTCGGATCTGCTTGAGGCTCGCTGGAACCGTCAAACCGCTGAGATGGATCTCGGCGGTAGATCCCCGCCCCGTGGTCCGATCGCTGGTGTAGGTCAGGGAAAACGGCGTCCCGGCGATGGGCACTTGTTCGCCCACGACCTGCCCTCGACACTCGATGATCGAGCCCTGCTCCTTGCAGTCCTCGTCCTCGGCCTCGTCGGTGTCCGGATCCTCGGCATCGGGAGGATCGGCATCCGCCGGGAACCGCGCAACCCAGTTCGCATCCACCGGCGAGAAATGCGCCACCTCCATGCGCCACAGGCTCTGCCCCACTCCATAGAGCGTGGCCAACTTCTCCTGCTCCTCAGGTGTGACCCCCAGCGCGGCCAGAGTGGCGCCGCTTGCCGGCACACCACTGCCGTCAACATCCAGCGCAGCCAGTCCACCTGTGATGCTCAGAATCTGAACGATGCGGCCATTGGGCATGGGGACCCACACGGCACGATGGCGGTCGTAGTACCCAAGCGGCACAGTCTCACCCACGGGGAACGCGAGGAAGTTCTCGACATACCCAATCACGGGGCTGCTGAAACCGACGCTGGTGGCCCCGCTGTTCATGGCCTCATCCACCGAGTACTCGACGGCATAGGTGTACGCCACGTTGCGCGGCAGATCGCCTGGCATGGCCGCGGGCCCGTTGGGCCCAACGGTATACTCGGTGGCCCGTACGTGCATGCTGGCCAGGGGCTGGGTAGATCCGTCAGCCAGGGTCATGGTCGCCATGGTGCCGGCCTGAAACAGCAGAGTGGCCTTGCGTGTCCCGTCGCTGTCGCTGACCACGGATCCCTGGACCACCTGCATGGTGGCTGCCAGACTGGTCACGCTGGCGACGTTGGGGTCGAGCGGTGTGAGCATCACATCGTCCACTGTGCGGTAGGCCTGCCAGGGCACGTCGACCTTCCGTTGCACCGGCAGGTGGCCCGCGTGCTGGATGTCCACGACCACCAGGCCACCGCCATCAACGGCCAGGTCGAATCGGCCGTCCATCCGGCTTCGGGTGGCACCCAACTCAGGCGCGCCGAGAATGCTCACAGTCGCACCCTGCAACGGGTTGCCCTGCAGGTCTAACACGCGTCCGCGAACCAGGGCCGCCCGCCTTGGAGTGATGGCACCAGGAATCACTCCGCTCTGAACCGGGTTGTCGCCGGTGAACAGAAACTGAATCGCATCGAAGACCGTGGTGGCCACCGTCCGGTCAATGGTCGGCGCCACGGCAGCGGGGTCGGGTGGGATGACGCCGCAGACGTTGGCGGCGCCACCCCAGCCGCAGACCTGCCCCGAGGGGCAGAGCCCACAGTCCAGCGACCCGCCACAGCCATCGTCGATGGTGCCGCAGTCCTTGCCCTCGGCAGCGCAGCTCGTCGGCGTGCAACCGCAGACGTTGGGCACGCCGCTCCCCCCGCAGGTCTCGGGCGGAGCGCAGATCCCGCACTGCAGCGTCCCACCACAGCCGTCAGCGATACTGTCGCATTCCTTGCCCTGCGCCGCGCAGCTCGTCGCGGTACAGCCGCAGGTGTTGGGCACACCGCCTCCGCCGCAGGTCTCCGGCAGGGCGCAGGTGCCGCAGTCGAGCGTCCCGCCGCAGCCGTCGGCGAGCGCGCCGCAGCTCGCACCAAGCGCCGCGCAGCTCGTCGGCATGCAGCCGCAGGTGTTGGGCACGCCGCCGCCGCCGCAGGTCTCCGGCAGGGCGCAGGTGCCGCAGTCGAGCGTCCCGCCGCAGCCGTCGGCGACTGTCCCGCAGGTCGCGCCGAGCGCTGTGCAGCTCGTCGGCACGCAGCTGTCTGGCCACGGAGCCACATCCGGTGGCGGAGCCACATCCGGTGGCGGAGCCACATCCGGTGGCGGTGCCACATCCGGTGGCGGAACCCCGCCGTCCTCCGCTCCGTCCACGCCCCCATCCGTCCCCGCCTCCTCCAGTGGGTCTTCCACCGTCGCCTGCACGCCGATGCCGATCTCGACCCACGTGCCGATGAACACCCCGCGCACAACGCTGTTCCCCAGCACCCGCAGCGTCCCGTTGGGCGCGAACACATGTGCACGAACCTCGTTGTCAATGCCGATCGCCGCCGCCTTCGGCACATCGGTCATCCCTCCCGCGCTTCCGTTGACCCCCTCCACGAACACCCGCACATCCCCGGCCGTCAGGCTCGTCCCCGGCGCCGGTCCGATGTACGCCCGAAAGCCGCCCACCAGTCGATCTTTGATCCGGATCTCGCAGGCCGCCGTGCACTCCACGCGGCTGCTGAACCCCAGATCGAGGGTCTGCAGGTTGTAGGTCCCGGCGAGCCGCAGCACCGTCGGCGCGGCCTGCGTGCCCGGCGCGAGCACGATCCTGGCGTAGTCCCCGGCGGCGAGCACCTGGGTGCTCTGCGTCGGAACCGTGACATCCTGACTCCCTGCCTGGAATGTGGGCATCGCCGGCGTGATGTCCGGAAGCGGCAACGACAGCGGCGAGATGTGCGCGCCGTCGATGGTCACGCCGAGCCCCTGCACCAGATCGTTCGACCGCACGTCCCCGGTCACGTGAGCCACCGCCCGCAGTCGCACGGAGTCGGCGACCACGTCGCCAACCACCGCCGTGGCGATACCCACCGTCAGCTCGGCGTTGTCACCGACATACGGACCGCTCGTCGGGTCGCGGACCCCCACCTTGCCGGTGGTCGTGCTGCCCGCCCTGAGCCAAAGGCTGTGATGCGCGAACACCGCGTACCCCGGCGCCTGCGTGCAGGATGGGCTCTGCTGGTTGATCATGTCCTCGCGGTCGCTGCAGCCACCGAGGACGATCAGGCCCCCAACGATCAGGCCCCCGACGATCAGCACTACAGATCGGACCACTCCTCTCGACGACACGTGCATGGATCTCCCCTCCCCCGGCGAACACCGGGCGCGAATCGTTGGACGTGGGCGGAAGCACCGCGAGAGGAAAAGTCTACCCCCCCCGCATACTTACATCATCCGGGCCTATCGACAGGTGACGATCGGTGCATTGTCCCATCTGTCCCATGCCGATCATTTCGCCACAGCCCATCGCGGCTCGTCAAGCATCGAGTTGCAACGCAAACGGATCACTCGCGTTCCATCGGACCGCCGCATGTTGCCCCCTGCGCCATGCCGAAGGTGCAGCAGGCGGTCTGCCCCGCCTGCTCGTCCCACAGGTGCATCGAGTTTCCCAGGCAGCGGCCCCACTCGCTGCACTGACGGCACGGGCCCTGCTTCATCCACGTCCGCTGGCGAAAGGCCTGGAACCGGCGGTCCCACACCTGCAGCAGATCGTCGTCACGGATGTTCCCCTGCACCAGCGTGCGGGGGATGTTGGGGCAGGCCGAGATGGCGCCGTCGCACAGCACCGACCCGATGCTGATGCCCGCGCGACAGAAGTAGGGCTCGTCGCGGACCCGTCCGTCGAGCCGCCAGGGCAGGTAGCCCTCGCAGCTGAAGCTGGTGCGCGGTCCTTCGGTCCCAACCCGCCGGGCCGCGATGAACTCGAGCAGCTGCCGGAACTGACCCGGCGACAGCAACAGCTGGGCGTTTCCCCGCGCCCGCCCGCGAGGGAAGATGCAGAACAGGCGCCAGGCCGGGACCCCCATCGCCCGCAGCTCCTCCCCCAGCCGTGGCAGCTCCTCGAGGTTGCGCGGATTGACGCAGGTCACCACGTCGAAGAACGGGACCTGCGCCCGGACCAGGTGACGCAGACTCTCGGTGACCCGGGCGTGGGCCCCCGCCACCCCACGCAGCCAGTCGTGCGAGCCCTCGAGGCCGTCGAGGCTCACGGTGATGCTGGACAGACCTGCCCGCATCAACTGGTCGATGCGCGGCCGGGACAGCGCGTGACCGTTGGTCACCATGCCCCACGCCAGGCCCGCGCCGCGCAGCCCCTCCAGGATGCGATCCAGCTCGGGATGGCACAGCGGCTCTCCGCCCGTGATCACCAGCACCATGCGGCTGGTGTCGGCATGTCCCGCGAGGTAGTCGAAGAAGCGTAGCCACTCGTCGGTGGTCAGCTCGTCCAGCCGGGGCTTCGCGCCGCAATCGCTGCCGCAGTGCAGGCACCTCAGGTTGCAGCGCTGGGTGATCTCGACGAACAAGTAGCGCAGCGGATGGACCGTGGTCTCCAGCCGACGGTTCAGCGGGTGCAGCAGTCGCCGCAGCAGACGGTCCATCAGCCGTTGCGCCTACGCCGGGTCCAGCTCCACCACGATCTCGGGGCAGTCGTCGCAGAACGGGACGGCCCGCTGCTGGTATGCGCCGTTGTCCGCGCCGTCGACATCGGTGACCTGCAGCTCGTCGCAGGGCATGTCGTAGTCCAGGATGAACTGCCCCTGAGCGTCGGTGTACGTGGTGGTGCTCGTCTGACCCGACTGCACGCAGCTGACCTTGATGTGCCCGATCCCGCCCTGGGTCTGGCGATCGATCACCCGCCCCTGCTTGGTGTACTGGTACGGCATGCCGTAGCAGGCGGCGATGAACACCGGGATCGCCACTCCGATGAGCCACAGGAAGAAACGGCACACCATGCGTGACAGCCGCTGCAGCGCGGACCCCAGCGGACCGAGAGCCATCGTGGGCTCGTGAACCTCACCTCGGGCGATTGTCATGTTCCACCTCTCCATTGCCGGGTTTTGCATCACGCGTGCCAGACGCCGACCCACGCAAGATGGCGTGGTTGCCCATCGAGCCGATGATATCCGCCCCGAGACCATGGTGTAAATGTCAGAGGGTAGTAGGGATGGACGCACGTCCTGTCCCGCGAGCGAAGGGCGCGGTAGAGCGCCATCGAGACCCGCCGGCTCTTGCGGCCGATGGCCAACCGCTCCCCGCGCGCGTTCTGCACCATCGCGACCACCGGCGCGTCGCAGGTGATCCGCCTCCCGGTCTCGGCGCCGATGGCGGGACCGTGCTCGCCCTGCGCCTCGGGATACCGGCGGCCCAAAAACCGGGTGTGACAGAAGTCGGTGGGTGAGCGCTCACCCCGGCCGATGTGACACGCCCGGTGCTACACCTCGAGCGGTCGGGTAGGCCCGGGGGACCCTCACCGGGTCCCCCAGACCCCCCACAGATCCGGACGTGCGGCTTTCCCGCATCCGGCTCCTCAGAGGCACGGTTTTGCTGCCAGACGAAACTTCGAGCGGTATGCGATGGGTGGGGGTAGCGGGTGCGCCCGTTCGACCGCCTCGAACCGCTTCCACGTCATTCCCCGTTGCGATCGTCGCGCCAGCCACTTGTGCCAGATCCGACGCACAGCCTCCCGAAAGCGGCCGAGTGCCTCGGAGTTGCCAGTGATCCCATAGGCCCAGTAGTGGCCCTTGAGCTTCTGGGTCAGCACCTTGGCCTGCTCGCTGACCTTCCAGTGGCGGTGTTGTCGGCACCACTGGTCAATGCCCCGGACTGCTCGCGAGAAGCGGTCCCTTGCCGTCCTGCGCATGGGTATCCACTTTCCACGCCGCGACCGTCCCCAGTGGTGGGTGAACCCGAGGAAGTCAAACCCCCTCGGACCACCCCCTCCGTCCCCAGGACCCGGTTTCCGAAACGGCACGATCCGGGTCTTGTCCGGATGCAACATCAGTCCGTACTTCGCGAATCGTCGGGGCAACACGTCCTTGACCCGCTGCGCGTCCGTTTCGTCAGTGAAGACCATGACGACGTCGTCCGCATACCGGACCATGTGCGCGTCCCCTCGGAGCCGCGGCCTCACCTGCTGCACCCACCAGCGATCCAGCACCTCGTGCAAGTAGATGTTCGCCAGGATCGGCGAGACGACTCCACCCTGTGGTGTCCCCTTCTCCGCCCGGCGCATGATCCCTCCTTCCAACACGCCCGCGTTGAGCCACTTGCCCACCAAACGTACTACCACTCCGTCTGTCACCCGCTGACGCAGGATGTCTCGCAGCTTCTGACGGTCGATCGTGTCAAAGAAGCTCTGGATATCAACCTCCAACACCACTCCCCCGCCCCTCTTCCATATCCAGCGCTCGAGCACCTCCAGGGCATCGTGGATTGACCGCCCCGGCCTGAAGCCATACGAGCAGTCGAAGAAATCCTGCTCGTACACCGGCTCGAGGAGCATCACGACTGCTCGCTGCAGCACCTTGTCCGAGAAGGTGGGTATCCCGATCGGGCGGGTCTTGCCCTTTCCTTTCGGGATCTCCACCCGTCGCACCGCCGGCGCCCTGTACCGCCCCGTCTTCGCCAGATCGAGCAACTCCTGCAGGTTGTCGTCCAGTGCCTCGGCGAACTCAGCCGCGGTCTGGCCGTCAACGCCACTCGCTCCATCCTTCCTTGTGCGTCGGTAGGCCTCCTGCATCCATCGCAGGTCCATGTGGTGCGATAGCGAGTACAGCGTGGCGCCCGGCATCTGCTGCGCCAATTTCGCTATCCGACGTTGTTTCGTTGAGACCTCATCGGGCTTCGATCCGCCCTTCGTCTTTCCCATCGTCGGCTCCATGTCTCTGGCGTCGCTCTCCCTCCAGCGGGTCCTCTGGGGCGAGTTCCCCGCCTTCCCAGGTACGGTGCGACGCTCCGACTCCCTTGCTGTCCATACCCTCGACGCTTCGGTCGTCCCTCGCGCTCCGGTGCCTTGCGGTGTCCGCCGTTTCGTTCCCGCGCGAGGCCGGACACTGCCTCGGGCGGGCCTGGAGGTTGATCAAGGCGCCCTCCTCCGCCTTCACATCACGCAAGGAGACAGTAGGGTCTCCCAGGTTCCTGGGGATCCTGCTGCGAGCATGCCCGGCTCTCCGACCCCGGTGCTGCTTTGGCACCTCGCCACAGCGGTGCCTCCATTCTGCCTTCTGCCTCACCTACGGCATCGGCCAGCACGACGAGAGCATTTCGGGGCTCACCCTCGGGCCTGCTCGCTCCCTGTGTACGCTTCACGGCTTCGGTTGCCCTCGCCGCGCAACACTCGGTTCCCGACTGGTGGCTAGCCTTTGTCGGGGCTGGGTTGGCTACCAGCAAGGATCCAGCGAGAGGTTTCCGTAGATTCAGGTCATCTCTTTCCTCCTCTCCCAGGCTTTGCCTGGCGCACAGGTGACTCCTCCCCCGCGGACTTCTGTAGCACGCCAGGCGACACCCCGGTCCGGGTGTCGCTTCACCTCGGGAGTTGTGTCAGCGGAGCGGTCTGGTCAAGGTGCAGCCCCCGATCGAGGGCAAGCAGGTCAAATGTCAGACAGGCCGCTCCGGACACGGATGTCAGGGTTTGCAGATGCCGGGCTTTCGGACGACACTGCGACCGATGGGAAAGGTCAAGCGACCCTACGGCACCTGGAGCCAGACCATGCTGGCCACCTTGCGCGAGCAGGGGCTGCTCAAGGTGGAGGCCTTCGTCAGCTGGCTCAAGGATCACGGGATCGTCGTGGATCGCACGCTGGTCTCGCAGTGGAGCTCCGGGAGATCGCACCTGCCAGCCGATCTGCTGCCGCTCATCGCGGCCTTCACCGCTCGTCCGGAGCTGGTGTTCGGCGAGTACCTGCGGGCCATGGACTGCGCGGTGGTCCACACGCCGCAGGGCACCACCGGATCCCGGGAGCTGATCGAGCTGATGCTCGAGGCCGGGGCACTGCTCGGACGTCTGCAGCACGCGCTGATCCAGGCGCTGTCGCCCACCTCCGACGGAGGCACCCGCATCACGAGCGGAGAGAGCAACGAGATCCGGAACCGCCTCGATCAGCTGATGCAGCAGCTGGCCGATCTCCGCGTGCGGCTGGACCCCGCTGGCTCCCGGTAGCGACTCCCTACTCCCCCTCCTCGGGGTCGGGCAGCCGACCGATGGCGTGCCCGTGCTCGGCCTTGGCCTTCATGTAGCGCAGGTTGTGGCGCGACACCCCCACCACCAGTCGTTCGACGGCCGCGACCTGGATCCCATGGTCTTCCAGATCCTGGCGCTTGAGCGGGTTGTTGGACAGCAGACGGACTCGTGGGGGCGAACGGAGGAAGTGCAGCAAGACCATCGCCGCGTCCCGGAAGTCACGCGAATCCGCCGGGAGGTTCAGCGCGCGGTTGGCATCATAGGTGTCGCACCCCATGTCCTGCAGGATGTAGGTGATGCCCTTGGCCCACAGCCCGATGCCCCGCCCCTCGTGGCTCGACATGTAGACCACCGCGCCGCTGCCTCCGGCGACGATGCGGCGAAACGCCTCGTCGAGCTGGGGACCGCACTCGCAACGCATGGAACCAAACGTCTCCCCGGTGATGCAGCACGAATGGACGCGTACCGCGGGCGCCTCGGCCTGCTCGAAGTCCCCGTACAGCAGGATCGAGTTGACGGTCATCTGCGCCGTGAGCAGATCCACCAGCCCCTGCAGGTTCTTCTCCCGCAGCTTGCGCGCGAGCTCCAGCACCTGCTCGTGCTGTGTACGTCGGACGAACGGGTACCAGCGGAAGCGATGTTCCACGCCATCCACCCGACGGGGCAACGGGATGGGCCCCAGCAGGTGGATCCGCTCCGTTCCGGGGCGCGTCCCGTCGTTGGTCGGCAGCCCGTCCTCGCCGATGGTCACGATCTTGTTCTGCTCCAGGAGCAGCTTGTAGATCTCGGGATCAATGTAGGCAAACATGTGTCGACTCCGGGGTTGCTCTACCACACGCACCGCTCCTGCGGAAGAGGAGTGGACACAGCCGCCCATGGCCTGGGATCATGGACCAGATCTCGAGAGGGGAGTCCAATGCTACGATGCTGGGTTTTCGCGCTGCTGCTCGCGGCCTGCAGCGACGACGCGACGCACGACCCATCACCCGATGCCGCGATCCCGGCGGCCACCTGCAAGGCAGCCGCGGGCGGCGGCACCTTGTCGGTCTCGAAGCCAGTCCTGACGCTGGTCTACAAGGACCGCTGGCACGAGGGGTGGCTCGCGTCCCCGGCCGTCGCCGACCTGGACGGCGACGGGTCCAACGAGGTGATCGCGGCACGTGAGGGCGTCCTGCTGGCGTGGCGCGCCGACGGCACCCTGCACTTCCGACAGGAGGTCAGCGGCCGCATCTGGGCCTCGCCGGTGGTGGCCGACATCGCCTCCAATCATCCGGGGCTGGAGGTGGCCATCGCGGCCCGCGGCAAGATCCACGTGTTCGACGCGACCGGCCAGCCGCTCGCCGGCTTCCCGGTCAGGTTCTCCCCCCCGGCCCGGGCCTCCACCCGCAGATCGGGGTTGCCCACGTGGCTGCCGGGTGACGTGCAATCGGCGCAGGTGTCCGCCACCCGATCCAGCCGGGCGACGCACGAAATGAAGTCCTGTGGGAGCTGGTCCACACCGGTAGTGGCCTGGCTCACGCGGGCCACGATCCCCGCCTGCCAGAAGCCCGGGTTCGGCATCGCCTCCAGCACGAGCCTTGCCTCGACGAGGTAGTGCGGGTCGACGGTCTGAGACAGCCCCTTGATCGCCCAGTAGTAGCCGTCGCTCTGGTCCGGATTGTCGGTGGCGGCCTGGCTCATCCAGCCCGGGCTCCAGGACCAGGCGCCGTTGATCATGCGCCAGTCATTCGAGGTCAGCGGGTCGGCGGCGAAGGTGTCCTCCCACAGCAGCTCGTTGCACACGCCCGGCTCGATATCGCGCCCCGGCGGCAACCCGTCGCAGTCGTCGGTGTTCGATGCGCACGCGCAGTTGACCTGCGTCGAGGGAACGGGCGGGGTGTCACCCGCGTCGACATCGGCGGCATCGACATCGGCGGCATCGACCCCGGCGTCCACGCCGGACCGATCGACAGCGCCGTGCAACGGCAGGATCCAGTGGCACCCGCAAAACAGGACCAGCGGCAGAATGCGTAGCATCCTGATCAAAGTTATCCCTGCCATTTGCCCGCCGCCACTACCTCTGTCTCGCGCGCCGCCGACGCCACCAGCCCCACAGCAGCTTGCCGCCGATCACCGCGACCACGGCCAGGATCACGTACAGCAGCACCCGCTCCCCCTTCTGCACCCGACGCAACACACGGTCAACCTCGGGCCCGAAGTACCAGCCAAGCAGGATCCACACCGGGACGCTGACCATGGCCGCCAGCCCGTCCACCAGCAGGAAGGTCCAGAACTGGACGCCGGATGCGCCCGCGGTGAAGTAGGTCGCCGCGCGCAGACCGGGCAGGAACCGCGCGATGAACAGGGTGCGGTTGCCATAGCGCTCGAAGTAGCGTTGAACCCGCTTTGGGTTCTTCTCGCCGGCGAGCCGCTCCATCAACGAGCGTCGGCCATCGCCTCCCCGGCGGCCGAAGCGCCAGCCTCCGGCGAAGGCCAGGGAGTCACCGCCCAGCACCCCCACCATCGAGACCGCGATGGCCATCGCCATGCTGAACTTGCCGACGTGGACCATGTAGCCCGCGGTCACCAGCGGGATGTCCTCCGGCAGCGGCAACCCCAGCCCGGCGGCCAGCAGGATCCCCAGCAACAGCAGGTACCCGTTGGAGCCGTTGGCCAGCAAGACCTTGAAGTCGAGATACACCCTTAGAATAGTACACGAGCGTCGTGACGTGGGGATAGAATACGCCGCATGGATACACAGAACCTCCAACGAATCGGATTCATCGGGGCCGGCAACATCGCCGAGAGCATGATCCGGGGGCTGATCACCTCCGGTCATCTCGATCCCGGTGAGATCGTCATCGCTGACGTGAACCAGCACCGACTGACCCAGGTGCACCAGATGCTGGGTCCCACCATCGCCCGGAGCAATCAGGACGCCGCGGCGCGGGTTCAGGTCCTGCTGCTGGCGGTGAAGCCGGCCCAGATGGTGGAGGTCGCCCGATCCATCGCCTCCCAGCTTCGACCGAACCAGTTCGTGGTATCGGTGGCCGCCGGCACCTCCCTCGGACGGATCCGCGAGGCGCTGGGGGAGGGCCCCCGGCTGTGCCGCATCATGCCCAACCTGGCGGCCAGCGTGCGCTGCAGCACCATCGGGCTGTACGCCGAGCCAGCCCTCTCCACCGACGATCTCGGCCCGGTGTACGCGCTCCTCAGCCGCGTGGGCAAGGTGTTCCGCATCGAGAACGAGGCCCAGATGGCCGTGGTCACCGCGCTGTCGGGCAGCGCCCCGGCGTACTACGTGATGATGGCCGACGCCCTGATCCAGTTCGGCGTGTCCCAGGGCATCCCGCAGGAGCTGGCCAGGAGCATGATCCTCGGCACGATGGAGGGGTCGGCCAGCTGGGCGCTGGGCGGTCGGGTCCCCCTGGAGCAGCTATGGCGCAAGGTGGTGACCCCCGGCGGGACCACGGAGGCCGGGATCGACTACTACCGCGAGCAGGGGTTCCTGGACATCTTCGTCGAGGGCCTGCGCCGCTCGACTCGCCGCGCGCGGGAGCTGGGCGACTACTGACGGACGGACGCAGACGGACGCTCTGGACTGTCCCCAGCGCGTCATCTCGGCTATCCTGTATCCATGTCACGCACGACCATGGTGCTGGTGCTGGCCATCGCCGGATGTGCCGTCACCACGGACGAGAATCTGTGGAAGGGGCGGGATGGACGGACGGATACCGCCGTCACGGACGCGATCCAGCCTGGCGAGGCCATGGATGGGCCCGTCGATGGGTCCACGGACGGAGGTGTCTTGGGCAGCTCCTGCACCAGCGACCACCAGTGTCAGAGCGGTCACTGCGTGGACCACGTGTGCTGCGACACGTCTTGCACCGGACTCTGCATGGCCTGCGACCTGCAGAACACCCGGGGCACCTGCACCGCCATCGCGGCGGGGAGCGACCCCGACTCGGAGTGCAAGTCCGAGCCGGAGAGCACCTGCGGCAAGGACGGCCGCTGCGACGGCAACGGCGCCTGCCGGCTCCACCCCCAGGGCACACGCTGCGAGGAGACCTGCGTCGAGCCCAACACGATCTCGACCAAGGAGTGCGACGGCAGCGGGCAGTGCCTGGCGGCAGGAGACCAGTCCTGCGGCTCCTACCGCTGCAGCACCACCACCGACGCATGCTACACCAGCTGCAGCTCCAACTCGCAGTGCTACAAGTACGACTGCGGATCGAACAACAAGAAGTGCCTCACCTCGTGTAACAACAGCTCGTCGTGTCAGACCGGCTATTCCTGCGTGAACCACGTCTGCCAGTGATCCCGATCGTCGCGCCGTGATCCCGATCCGGCTCCGTGGTACGATGCGCCTCACACGCCACGGCGAGGGATCGAATGAAGGTATCGATGATGTTCCAGACCGGCTCGGGCTCCACCGAGTTGAACGAGGCTGCGCAGCAGAAGGTGGCGGACTACATGCAGCAGCGGGTGGGGGACATGACCTGTCCCGACCACGGCGAGGCCCCCACCATCGTCTGCTCCGGCACGCACCTGGACAACCTGCAGTTCGACGTACGGGCCTGCTGTCAGAAGATGGTGCTCAAGGTGAAGGAGAAGCTCGCCGAGTAGGGGAAGGTGCGCAGCCCGGCGCCGTATCTACCCGCTGGTCACACAGCAAGGAGATACCATGAAGGCCGGCGGCATCGTATTGATCGTGATTTCCGCGCTGCTCCTGAGCGCCAGCATCTTTTTCGGCTACTTCTCCTTCCGCAACGTCGGGGCCGCGGACCGGCTGTCCAGCAGCTTGCCCCGGGGCGGAGAGTTCGTGGTTCACATCGTCCGGACCAAGGCCCAGAAGCAGCTCTACCTCAGCCTCGGCCTGGGCCTGCCGGCGGTGCTGGCCCTGGGCGGCGGACTGGTGCTGACGCGCCGGGGTCGACGCCTGGTCTGAGGTCAGGGAACCCCCTTTCGCGTGGCCTGGACCAGTCATCTCGGCCATTTCCCGGGGCGGCCTATTCGCCGCCCGGGCCTTGACAGCCGCGGTGGCGTGGTTATCCATCCCTGTGACTCA
>Ga0210044_10004894_pt1 | contig 18431 bp, 13 predicted proteins | sample CryGey13umfilter_2_FD_183959 | JGI IMG/M metagenome (GOLD analysis project Ga0210044, IMG submission 183959) | Groundwater microbial communities from aquifer in Utah, USA - Crystal Geyser 4/9/14 3 um filter (SPAdes) (version 2) | ecosystem: Environmental > Aquatic > Deep subsurface >... | reverse complement strand
ATTAGAATGGAGATAATTTCTGTTGGTCTGGCCAACGTTGCCAGGCCTATAAAAAAAGCGAGTGCCCAAATGTGTTTTCTTTTGTGATTTTCATGCCAGAGAATAGTTTGCCACAAAATAAGGGCATACATAGTAAACAAATAGTTGTGTGGCATTTCGGCCGAAAAGGTGCTATATGAAAAGTAATTGGTTCCAAAAAAGATGAGAATCAAAAGAGTAGCCGTGATTTGATCCGTGAAAAACCTGTTTAGTATTTTTCGCAATACAAGTAGCCCAATAAAGAAAAACAGGATGCTATTGGCAATTAATGCCCACTGATAAGGTTTTGAAAAACCATCAGTTGGGTAATCCATAAACTGAGCCAATATATGTCCTACAATAAATCCTGGTGAATACAAGATGGCCATACCCATACTATACTTCATTATCCAGTTTCCGTTTTGAACATGCGAAGCCTGGTAAAATGTTGACGTTGAGTGGTATTTGTCGATAATGTTATCAATTACTGCTTTGTCTTTTAACCCCAGATCATGATAGATAAAAGTAGCTGGAAGATAAAGGTAATATCCAAAAGTATCCCAGCTTATTGGGTTTTTAGGTGTATGGGTAATCCGATCATAAATATTAAAGCTTAGAATGGTAATTAAAGCAATAATAGAGTAGAATTTTAACCTTGAGTCAGGATCCCTTTTGGACGCAAATGCTTCAGCCACTGTCATGATTTTATAGTGTTTACAAAAACTAGAATGTATTTTATGTTTGTTAAATTGTCATCTATGCACGATCCTTGGTTTACATTTTACACAAAAGTATCAACTTTACATGATAAGGGAGTTATTACTCGGGTATTTTATTGGAAGACGAAAGTGAAAAAAAGTTTACAATACTGTGCTAACACTAAATCCATTTTGATGCTATTTATAATATACTTCAATTTTCCCCTTGTAATCCTTCTGCCAGACCTGCGATTTGATTTTTGCAATGGTACTGTCATTTAGAATATAATCAGGGAGTTTGTCATTATCGAAAACCATTATTTTTATTTTGTGATTTTTCAATGTATCTATCTGAATTTGAGAAGGTACTCCTGGTTTAGCGCGAAAATCAGTATAAAACAATATTTTTAAGTGGTCAAATTCTCTTGCATTAAAAAACATATAGTCTTTTCCTTTAAATTCACGGGATAAATTCTTATAAACCTGTGTTGAGTTATATGACATTTGAGCTGAATTTTTATGCCATTCCCTGTTTTTTAAAGTCAGGCCATTGTAGTCGAGAAAATGAAAAAACAGGTAGAAAACCAAAACTATACTAAGAGGAATGACTACAAATTTATTTATTTTCTGCTTATCTAATACGTTATTTATAAAAGTGAATAATTCAAACAGAGCCTGTGCTACAACAATATAGATCAGGGGAGCGATAATAATGGTAAATGCCGGCATTTTTGTTGCAGCAATAGCGTAAAACACGTTAACAATAAGGATCCATATAAATATCACAGTTATGTATTTTGTTTTGATCCTTGAAAATAGGAATACAATTAATGAGGCATAAATGATGTACTGAAAATCAATTCCGTAAAGCGTTTGTATTTTGTCGATATGATACATCAGACCACCACCATGATTTTCAATGTCTTTAAAGAAATGAAGTGAATTATAGTTAAATTCATATTTACTTTCCACTGGGAACTTATTCAGAATATATAGCTGCCAGGGAAGTGCAACTATGATGGTGATTGCAATACTTTCAAGAATCTCGATATATGATTTAATTTTATTCCGATTATCTTTAAAAATTAGTATGCTAAGTCCCCAACCTGCATACACAAGCAATCCAACCAGCCACTTATTCAATATAGCAGCTCCCGAAAACAGGCCAATTAATATTATCCATATCTTTTTGCTTGAATTTTCTTTTTCAAACCACGACCAGATGCTTAACGTGACATAAAACAAAAAAGCGATATCATTGTGGTCTGTATTCATTCTGCCTGAATTCAGCTGATAAATGAAATTTGATCCTGAAAGTAAAATGGCCGCATAAATTCCTGTTTGTTTTCCTGAGATAATTTTCCCAATCCGGTAAACCGGGATAATCAGCAAAGTTGTCATGAGTATGCTGGGTAAGCGTAAGCTCAAAGTATTAATTCCAAACAATTTAAACGACAGGGCAATCTGCCATAAAAACAAAGGCTGTTTATGAACCCAGATGTGATTTACAGTCCAATTCGTAAATTTGAAGGGGAGTATTGGTGAGGTCATCAACATGGGCTTAAGTGGGTTGTGCACCATGTTTTTCGCGACTACAGCATGAATTTGCTCATCCCACATATGAAGAAAAGGATCGGAAAGACATACAAAAAGGCTGATTAACAAACTGCCAAGGGCTATCATCAAAAGGCTCAGGCGGCTCTTGCCAGTTATTTGAAAATAAGCAAGCCCCAGTAAAATTAGGGTAATACCTGTGTAAAGTATAAAAACAACTGATTAAATATGTTCGCTGATGTCGTAAAGCACTTACATTTTCCGTATAAACAGGTGATTATTCATTGAGATCAATTGATATTCGAAAACTTCTTAGTTTTGAGCAAAAGTAAAACATATGATGCGAATATTTTTAAACTAATTTTCTAAGAGCCGCCTTTTTGTTATTCATGGAATACATTTCTCTTGCTGGGATAAGCACCAATTATTTTATTCTTTTAAAGTTATGGTTATCACCTCTGAATAGTTTAAGTGTATTTTTGTATTTGTAATAGATTCTATCAAACTAAAGAACTTCATTCATGCGCATTCAACATCTGATTTTTGCACTTTTAATTTGTTTATTCAGTTCTTCATTAGAAGCTCAGTCTACTGTTAAGTTTCTGTTTGCAGGTCATTGTTATCAACCAGCTACCGTAGGAGACAAAGTCGATTATCGCCTTGAGCAATTGGATAAAACTCCCTATGCAGGTATTTGGCTTGGCGGGGATGTATGTTCCGAAGCCATGTTGAATTACTCTACCATGCAATATATCGATAGTTTATTTAATCTGGGAAATCCTGAAACACACTGGACACTTGGAAACCATGATGCCCGAAATGGCAACTGGGAGTGGTATGAAGAATTTACCGGCAGGCGCACCTATTATGCTTATAGCTCATATGGAATTACCCGAATTGTTCTGAATACCAATTTGGTACCAACTAATTGCGAAGATATAGATAATGAGTACAGTATTATTACAAATGTTTGTGATACCATTCAGGAATCCAGGTATTTAATTTTGATCATGCATCATGGTTTATGGCGTGATGTGCCTGGCTTGCCACCACCAGGGGTTTATGGACAAAGCGATCTAAGGTACTGGAATGCCAATTGTGACTCCGTAAACACCAATTTTGTTCAGGTCGTTTACCCTAAATTATTAGAGGTAAAACAACGTGGAATTGAAGTTATATGTGTGATGGGAGATATGGGGGCTGGTCCAAAAAAATTTCAAATGGACTCGGATGAGGGCATCCATTTCTTAGGATGCGGGCTTTATAACAATGAACCTGATAATAATGTCTTGATATTTAATTATAATATTGAAAATAAACAACTTGATTATGGGTTTCATAATCTGGATTCTTTACTGATCCATTAAAAATCAGCGGACAATCAATTTACCTCTAAATACCCGGGCTGAGGGGTCATCAGAATAAAGTGTGTAAACATAAATTGCAGCCGGAAGACCCAAAACATTGAACGACAAATCAGGTGCAGTAAGCCGATATTTTTTTATCAGGCTTCCATTGATTGTTTTTATTTCCAGGGTTCTTGATGCGGTCATATTTGCTTCGTTCAATAAGATGTGCCCGGTATTACTGATTGGGTTTGGAGCAATCACAATTTGATTATCCAATAATGTATCAATACCATTCATCAGGTTCTCGATAAGCCCGTTTTTATCTATTTTAACAAACAGAACATCAAACATGCCTGAGCCAAAACTTTGTGAGCTGCCTACAACAGCACAGCCACTGTCTGCGGTGGCAACCACAGAATAACCATAATCTATATTATCACCGCCAATTGTAATCTCCCACAGTGCATTGCCCTGATCATCGGACTTTATCAGATAAAAATCGGCACTGCCATTTTGTCCAAAACTTCTAGTCGTTCCGAACATAAACAGTTCATTATTTTGGTTCATATCCATGGACATCCCATACTCATATTCAGGGCCACCATAGCTTCGGTGCCACTCTTCAACTCCACTTTCGTTTATTTTAATTAATAACATATCAAAACTGCCTTCACCGTAACTTTGGGATGAGCCAAAAAAATAATATCCGCCATCCTGAGTTTTATTGATTGAATAACCAAAATCATGATTGTCCAAACCATATAATTGTCTCCAGATTTCCTGACCTTCAGAATCCACCTTGATAACCAACATATCTGCGTCATGACGCTCATAATCTGCATGAACATCATTAAAAAAACCATTTTTTGTGCCTGCTATCATGATTGTTCCGTCTTCGTTTTCAAGAATATCCATGGCATAATCATTACGCTCGTATCCATAGCTGCTGTTCCAAAGTTCGTTGCCCTGTCCATCTGTTCTTACTAAAAAGATATCGCCCTGAAGGTCATAACCACGACTATATCCGAGGAGTAGAAAATCACCATTGGCTGCCTGTTTGACCTTAAAACCCTTTTCATCGTATCCCGTTCCAAATTGTTTATCCCATAATTTGTTCCCATCCAAATCCATTTTACAGAGATACATTGACGTCCTTGGATCACCGCCATCCCAAACATCACCAAGTAGTAGAAAACCTCCATCAATGGATATGATTGATCGTGCAAAATCCTGATGAGGACCACCATAAGTCATTGACCATATCAGGTTTCCTGAGTTAGAAATTTTATTCAAATAAATGTCATCGGCATTGCTGCTAAAACTTCTTGAAGCACCTGATATGATATATCCACCTTCCTGAGTGAGGCATAGCGCATAACCATTGTCGTTGTTACTACCCCCAAAAGTTAACCCGGGATTATTTTGTGAGATACCCGTATGAACCATAACTAAGCCAATAAAGGCAAGTAGTAATGTTTTCTTCCTGATTTGAGGTTGGTTTGAATTCATCTATCTTTGCGGTTGTAAATCATGTCAATAATCAGTAAGCATGAATTGGAATAGCAAATATACTTATATAGGGATAGTCTTTCTCGTTGGTACGGTAGTTTTTTTTCAATCTGCCTGTAAACAACCAGATCAATTTTTACCTGGAAAAATTGTAATTTGTAATGCCGAAATGAGAAATAACGGGAAGGATTTATATCTTTCAAAGGACGACTCAACTGTCTTTTTTGCCAATGGAATCACGCAAAGCAGTTTGGAGGCTCATTCAGGAAAGTACTCTGCCCTTACCATTCCAAAGACCCAGGCTTTTGCGATGGGATATAAAATAAATAGTGTGGATCCGGATTGGTATTTTAATGTAAGTGTGTGGAGGAAATCCAAAAACGGAAAAGGTGCCCTTGTTGTTGCCGCTGATAACACTGAGTTATTATACGAGGCCACAACATTTGCTGTTGATAGTACACCGGATGGGTGGGTAAAACTACAATTGGATGTTTTAACCTCTCCTCTTTTTTCAAATCAGGATTTAATATTTTATGTGTGGAATAATGGAACTGATTCCGTTTATTTTGATGACCTGGTGGTAAAAAGGCTGAAAAGACCTGATTATCCCAATTATCGGGAGCAACCTCTTGTAATTGAAATGGATACTTTTGCTTATCTTAAAATATACAACAAACGGAGAGAAGCAATTAGTGAAGGTGTTTTGCAAAGCTCCGACAATGATTGGGTGAAAGGATTTGTGTATGGGGATTCCAAAATGATGAAGGTAAAGCTACGGTTGAAAGGCGATTGGCTTGATCACCTTTGGGGTGATAAGTGGTCGTACCGGATTAAAGTAGGTAAAGGAAACGCATGGAATCGCTTGAGAACATTCTCTGTTCAAACGCCCGAGGCCCGTGATTTTATGATGGAATGGATGGCACATAAACTTTATGGAAGTAAAGATGTGTTGACCACCCGATATGGGTTTGTACCACTCATCGTGAACAATCAATCAAAAGGTCTCTATGCCTGGGAAGAACATTTTGAAAAACAAATTGTAGAAAGCAATAATCGCCGTGAAGGACCCATTGTGAAGTTTTCCGAAGAGGCAATGTGGCAGATTCAAAAAATTCTTATCAGGAAAAAAGTCTGGAAAACCCTGCCTTTTTTTGAGGCAGCTGAAATTGAACCATTTGGGGAAGGGAAAGTTCAGGACTCACCCGTGTTATTTAGTCAATTTATTACTGCTCAAAAGCTCATGTATCAATATAGAGCGCATCTGATGCCTGCCAGTCAGATATTTGATATTGATAAATTGGCTGCCTATTTTGCGATGCTCGATTTAACACATGCCCGCCATGGTATGGTCTGGCATAATCAGCGATTTTATTACAATCCTGTTTTAAGCAAACTGGAACCAATTGCGTTTGATGGGTACACAGATCTACCGGCAACGGATGTCAGCATCAGCGACAATCAGGCAAACGTTGTTATGAATTCAACCTATTTAAACGAAGAAGAATATTTATATTTTGATTTTTTTCGTGATTCGGTTTTTGTGGGAAAATACCTGGATAAATTGGCAGAGTTTAGCAATAAAAAATCCATCGATTCTATACTTTTTTCTTTGTCAAATGAAGAACGTCACTACGATTCACTCTTAAAACTTGAATTTGTTCACTATCGTTACGACACCAGTTTTTTTAGGCGAAGTGCCGAAGGTATTAGAAATTATTTACCGGAACTTACGGTAAAGCTGAACTTATATTTGGATACCATCCAGGGGATACCTGAAATAAAAAAGCAACATTATACCGATACCAGTACCTTTGAAAACACCCCTGAATTTTTTGTGAATGCCTACATGGAATCGCATGAGGGTGATAGCATGGTGATCGGTATTCATAATTATTATCCGCAGGAAATAATACTCGTGGGGGCAAGTATAAAGGATAAATTTATCTTTAATTATTTTTATTCAAAGCCAAGTATAGAAGCTTATACTCAGGGATTGGACGGTGTGGTCAGGAATTTAACGGTGGATTCTGTTTCGAATTTTGTCTTTTTTACACTAAAGGATCATGAGGATATTTTTAAAATACCTATCCATCGTTGGCCATACCCCTCAGGAATAACTCCGCAACAAGAACTCTTTCAGCAGATAGATCTGGCGAACAACCCTTTTATTGAAAGGATTGTAAATCATAATATCTACATTAAGAAAGATAGCCTGGTGATCAATAAACCATTTTTAATTCCAGAAGGTTACACGGTTCATTTTGAACCCGGAACGGTGATGAATTTGGTTGAAAACGCCATGTTTATTTCCTATTCCCCCGTCATCATGCGAGGCACTCCCGATGCACCTATCGTCATCACTTCCTCCGATTTTACAGGAAATGGATTTACGGTGTTGCAGGCTGAAGGTCGGTCACAAGTGGAGCACACCCGGTTCGAAAACCTCAATACATTGAATTACAAGGGATGGGAACTTACCGGTGCTGTTACCTTTTACGAATCGGATGTGGAGATTAAACATTCGGTGGTGTACCGAAATCAATGCGAAGACGGGTTGAATATTATAAGATCAAAGTTTTTGACAGAAGATGTTACTTTCGACTACACCTGGGGTGATGCCTTCGATTCGGACTTTAGCAATGGGTTGGTACTCAACTGTAAATTTACCAACCTCGGAAACGATGCCATCGATTTTTCGGGAAGTACCATCACCATTCAGGATGTAACCATCGACAAAGCTGCTGATAAAGGAATCAGCGGTGGTGAAATGTCACATCTTACCGTAAAAAACACCAATATCAGGAGATGCAATATCGGTATCGCAAGCAAAGATTTGTCCATCGTTGAGGTAACCGGCACAAAGGTGCTCGATTGCAATTACGGACTGGTCCTTTTGCAGAAAAAACCTGAATATGGTCCCGGAACACTTTTCTTTAATCAGTCAATTATTCAGAATCCCCAAACGCCAATGCTCATTGAAGTGGGATCGAAGGTGTTTCAGGATGGCAATGAAATACAGGGCACAGTTAAAAATGCAGGCGATTTGTTTTATTAATCGGTCGGGGTTAGTACAAAAAATGCTTAAAAGTATTTGATGTTATCTGTTTTAGTGTCGAAATGTATTACATTTGTATTTCAAACCTGCGAATATTAAAAACAAAAACTAATAATCATGAAAAATTTAAACCGTTTATTATTCGTTTTCATGCTTACGGGCATGGTGTTTTCCGGATGTAAGGAAACCAAAGACCTCCTTGATGTTACATTTCAGGCCGATTACGAATCGGATATGGATATTTCAGTTGCACCTTCAACTATGAAAGGAGGCAATAATGGAACCTTTAGTTCTTCTACAACCATCGATCCCCTAACCAACGAAGAGTTTCAAAAGTATGCCGAAAAGATTAAGTCGGTAGAAATACTAGAAGTTACAGGAACCATTACTTCAGTCAATAAAAATGCCGTGATGCTGGATGCTGACCTGAATATAACAGCCGATGCAATGCCCAATGCTCAATGGCTGTTTACCAACGAACCTATTGAAGTTGGAAATGTAATCTCATTTACTAACGAAAATGGTCAGTTGGATAAATTGAGTGCTATTTTAAATGAGAAAAAAGCATTTACCCTGACATTTTCCGGACAAACCGATGAAGATGATGTAACCTATAACATCTCTTTCTACATTCTGGCCAAAGTAATTGCGAACCCACTTTAGTAGTTTTGTGCCTCATCGTTTTGATGATACATTCCATTAGATCGCGATCAAAAATTATCCCAAATTCCCCAACAACTTTCTCAAAGGTTGTTGGGGAATCTTTTTTAAGGTTGTTTTATTTCTAAATGATTTTTTTTTACAACAATACCTGCATTTAGGCAATGATTTTTCAATGTAGTGCCTATTCTTAAACATCCTGAGTTTAATAATTGTTTTTCCTGATATTTACTTATTTTTGCGCCTGCATGAACTAAAAGTAATTTTGTTCCTGATGAGAAAAGGTAAAATTGAACATCATCACATACAGTCGCTACTAAATAATCCCTTATATTTCTATACCAATCTGTTGCCTTACTGGTTAATTCATGTCCTTAAGTTTAGCCTGTTTTCAAACCAATTTCTGTGTGAAGAAAGGGTATGTTTCCTCGAACTTAAACAGTTAAGTGATGGTATTTAGCAGTATCGTTTTTTTATTTTACTTCTTTCCTGCCTTTTTGATTACTTACTATCTGGTTGGAAAAAAGTATAAAAATATTGTGATTCTGCTATTTAGCATTTTCTTTTATAGTTGGGGAGCCCCAAAATTTATCTTTGTCATACTTGGAACCACCTTTATCGATTTTCATTTAGTAAAGTGGATGTCGCTAACCCATAGCAAGAGAAACAGGCGGTTGATGCTGACACTATCCGTTTCAATCAACATGGGCCTGCTTTTCTATTTCAAATATTCCAATTTCTTTATCGAAAATGTCAATGGGTTGTTATCCGTGTTCGGAACGGGCAATATTCATTGGACGAAGCTGTTGCTCCCTATCGGGATTTCATTCTATACTTTTGAAACCATCACTTATGTAGTAGATGTGTACCGAAAAGTACATAAACCCCTGACCAATTTCTGGGATTATCAACTGTATATCATTCTGTTTCCCAAGTTAATTGCAGGCCCTATCATCCGTTATCACGATTTGGCGGATCAGATCACCGATCGATCGCAAAACGATTCGATAGACAACAGGTTAACAGGGTTTTATCGGTTTGCAATCGGCCTGGCCAAAAAAGTTCTGATTGCAAACCACATGGGACAACAGGCGGATGCGATATTTGCCATGGATTATGCCGGATTGGGCACGACCACCGCCTGGATGGGAATACTGGCTTATACTTTCCAGATTTACTTTGATTTTTCGGGTTACTCGGATATGGCCATCGGTATGGCTAAAATGATTGGCTTTAAATTCCCTGAAAATTTCAACAATCCCTATATTTCACAGAGCATTACCGAGTTTTGGCGACGCTGGCACATGACGCTTGGGAGCTGGATGCGCAATTATTTATACATACCGTTGGGTGGAAATAAAGTATCCAAATCCCGACTCTACTTTAATCTTTGGTTTGTTTTTTTAATGTCAGGATTGTGGCATGGAGCTTCTTGGAATTTTGTATTGTGGGGAGCTTATCATGGCTTGTTCCTGGTATTGGAACGTGGCTTTTTGTTAAAATTTTATACTAAAATAGGTAAATTTCCCAGCACCTTCATCACCTTTTTTATCGTTGTAATTGGGTGGGTATTTTTTAGAATTGAAAGCGAATCTGATGCCTGGTTGTATTTAAGCCGGATGTTTGCCTTTGATTTTGTGAACCTGGTAACATTTGATTCGGAATTCTATACTTTCTTCATCATTGCCATTTTCTTCGCCTTTTTTACCTATTTTTCAGTTGGACAAAAAATTCAGGATTCCATATATTTTAAAGATTACAGCTACAGTCGGCATTTGTTTGTAACAGCCATCTCGATTGTTCTACTTTTGTTATCAGTAAGCTCAATTACTGCTTTTGGTTTTAACCCGTTTATCTACTTTAGATTTTAGACATGAAAGCAGCCTCCCACAGATCACTTATTGTATTGTTTATCATCATTTTACTGTTGCTAACAACCCCATTTTTTCAGGGACTATTTAATTTTGTTGAGATGGCTCCTTTAAAGGGTGCCATCAGTCAACCGGAACATAAAAAACTCACGGTAAACAATTGGTTTTCCGGTGAATATCAACTGAAGGAAGAAGATTATTTAAATGATGCCTTTGGTTTTAGAAGCTTTTTTGTCAGGATTAACAATCAGTTGGCTTTCAGCTTATTCAATAATGCAAAGGCCAACGGGGTAATTGTTGGAAAAAAAAATTATTTATATGAGGTAAATTATATAAAAGCCTATTATGGTACTGATTATATCGGGCAGGATAGCATCGCCTACCGCATTGACAAACTAAAATTTATCCAGGATACACTGGCCAAAATGAATAAGGATATCTTATTGGTTTTTGCTGCAGGAAAAGGTTCTTTTTATCCTGAATACTTCCCCGACAAATACCATAAGGACAGAGGAACAACAAATTATGAAAAGTATATTGAACTGGCCGGAAATGCTGGTTTAAAATATATAGATTTCAACCGATACTTTCTTGATCATAAGATTGATTCGAAGTATCCATTGTATCCGCAATACGGCATCCATTGGAGTAAATACGGGATGTGTCTGGTGGCTGATTCCATGATCAGATATATTGAAGATTTAAGACACATTCAAATGCCCCATTTGTATTGGGATGGAGTTGAATTGGATCAGCCAAGGGGAACAGATTACGATATTGCCGATGGCATGAACATTAAATTTAAGCTTAAGTCTTTCGACATGGCTTATCCTCGGGTGAAATTTGAATCCGATTCAGGAAAGGTGAAGCCTTCGGTGATGGTTATTTCCGATAGTTATTACTGGGGAATTTTTGATCTTGGCATGTCCAATGTTTTCTCAAATAATCAATTCTGGTTTTACAATAAAAAGGTCTATCCCGAAAGCTTTAAGTCTGATCTTTTAGCCAGTGATGTGAATCTGCATCAAGCCATTGCCGGTCATGATGTAATTATTCTTATGGCAACCGAGGCCACCCTGCCTGGCCTGGGATGGGGTTTTGTTGAACGGGCTTATGATATGTTTACAAATCCTGATTACAAAGAGATCGATCTTAATGAATTTCAGGAAAAGGTAAGAAGGCTTCGAAATAAAATAAAATCGAGTGAGGAATGGATGAAATCCATTGAAAGCAAGGCAAATAAGAAAAATATTAGCGTGGACTCCATGCTAACGCTCGATGCCATTTGGGTTATTAAAAATGAAAAGGACAAATAAGGAGTTTAAAAAATCTGTGTGATACAGGCAATGAGAGTGTTTGCAAACGCCGGGTTTTTTGATAAGCTTTAAAACCTCCTTATTTACACTTTTTTCTACCTTTGCAAATTCTTAATGAAAACTTAAACCATAAGTAACATGAACGATAAGTGGGGATTGTTCCAAAAATTTTTAATCACGCAGGAACAACAGGTGTCATTGTCTGATTTTTTGGTAAATTCAGGTGTTATCATCATTTTGGCCATTATTCTTGAATTTTCTTACATCAAATGTGGCAGAACCATCTCAAACAGAAGGCAGTTTGCCGGAACATTTTTGCTCATCGCCTTCACCACCATGTTAATTATTTCCATTGTAAAATCCTCGCTGGCATTGTCTTTGGGTTTGGTCGGAGCACTCTCCATTGTGCGCTTCAGAGCGGCCATCAAAGAACCGGAAGAACTGGCCTATCTGTTTTTCGCCATTTCACTTGGATTGGGCCTGGGTGCCAACCAAACACTGGTTGTGGTCAGTGCTTTTGCTGTAGCCATGGTCATTATTTGGGGCCGTCACCTTCTCTCTTACAAAGGTACGTACCAGAATCTATATCTTAATTTTACGGCCAAAGCCGGCACCGTTGAATTGTCACAAATTGTCGAAAGCGTGAATCGGCAGTTTGGTAAGAACTCCTTAAAGCGGTATGATGAAAATAAATCGGTGGTAGAAGCCTCGTTTGTAGTCAATTCGCCCAAACCTGAGAAACTCCAGTCATTTAAAAGCGAAATGGCCAAATACGGCGATGACGTGCGGATTTCATTTATCGAAAGCAAGTCCTTTTAACAGTTGCATTAAAATGATGTTGTTTCCTCCATTTGATGAAAACACCGCCAGGTATGAGCGTAAGTTTGTACAGGGCGAGCTTTATCTTTGGGATATACAACAGATTGTGAGAAATCATCCGGCTGCTTTTCATACCATTCATTATCCCCGGTACATAAACAATATCTACCTCGATACCACCGAAATGGATTTCTATTTCGACAACGTTTCCGGTAAAGGAAGCCGCAAAAAGGCGCGGATACGCTGGTATGGCGACCTGAAAGGTGAAGTTCATACCCCTGTGTTGGAATTTAAAACCCGTGAAGGCATGTTGGGCAACAAACTGTCGTTTATTCTGCATCCGTTTACTTTTGGTGATGCCTTTTCGGGTGAAAGTCTGCAGGAGATTTTTCGCAAGTCAACCCTCCCTGATTGGGTAAGAGAAGTCCTGGCACTTTTAAAACCTGCCTTGCTCAACCGCTATCTGAGGGAGTATTATCTGAGTTTCGATCACCATTTTCGGTTGACCATCGACCATGAATTGTCATACTATGCCATTGGAAATCAAAACGATCATTTTCTGGAGAAATTTACCTCAGCAAACATTATTGTTGAGCTTAAATACAATGCCGACGTAGATAAAAAGGCTGCCGCTGTTACCAATGCATTGCCTTTCAGGCTTTCGAAAAGTTCAAAATATGTGAATGGTTTCGAGCTATTTCATCCTCACGCGGGATAAATCAAACGCAATCTTCCCGGCTTATTCATAATAATAAATCCGTTTCACCCTACGTGAGATCCGGCTTAAAATTTCATATGGAATCGTCTGCACAATCTCAGAAAGCTGGCTAACCGTGTGTTCCTCATCAAAAACGATTACATCATCATTTTCCATAGCGTTGATTCCGGTCAGATCAACCATGCACATGTCCATGCACACATCCCCGATGATGGGAACCGGATAACCGTTGATGAACAAATTGGCTCTTTGGTTTCCCAGGGCACGCAACAAACCATCTGCATAGCCAATGCTCACAACGCCAACAGGTGTATTCTTTTCTGCAATCCAACTCCGGTTGTAACCAACACTGTCGCCTTTTTTTACTTCTCTGATTTGAACCAATACCGATTTCAGCCGGACTGCATTGTCCAACTGCATCTCCATGTCGCCGATGCCATACATGCCAATACCAATGCGGACCATGTCGAAGTGAGCCTCCGGGAAACGGCTGATGCCTCCCGAATTGGCCAGATGAAAAAGAATTTTATGGTCGAACTGGCCTATAGTCAGTTCTTTTACCTGCGTTAGTTGCTTGATTTGCTCACGGGTAAATTCATCGAAAGCGGGTTTGTCGCTTGCCGCAAGATGCGAAAAAACCGACTGAAGGTACAAATGGGGGTTCTTTTTAATGGTAAAAATGATTTCCGAAATTTCCTCCATTCCAAACCCGAGCCTGTGCATCCCGGTATCCACTTTTAGGTGGATTTTAATCGGTTTGTTTTGTGGGATAACATTGCGCTTAATGGCCTTCTCAAGCAATTTGAGGGTGCGCAAATTAAAGATTTCAGGCTCCAGCTGGTGCCTGATCATCGTGTCGAGGGCATGTTCTTCAGGGCTCATCACCATAATGGGCAAATCGATGCCGGCTTTGCGCAGTTCCACCCCTTCATCAGCATAGGCCACTGCCAGATAATCCACCTGGTGGTATTGAAGCACATTGGCTATTTCGAAACTACCACCGCCATACGAAAAAGCCTTTACCATGGCCATCACCAACGTTCCGGGCTGTAGTTTCGACCTGAACTTATTCAGGTTATTGATAATGGCATTCAGGTTGATTTCAAGAACGGTTTCATGGGCTTTTTGTTGAAGAATCCTGCTCAGTTGCTCAAACTCGAAAACACGGGCACCTTTCAGTAAAATGGTTTGCCCTGAGATTCCGGCAAACGAAAAATTCCTGATGAAGTCTTCAGTGTTTTCAAAAAACTGTGAGCCCGATTCAAATTTATCTGATTGCCGCCTGATGGCCGGCCCGATTCCTATCAACTGGTGGATATTTTTTTCCTTTAGCAATGATGCCACATTTGAGTAAAGTTCCACTTCACTGAGCCCGCTCTGGAAAATATCCGACAGGATTACGGTTTTTTTCTTGTGTTGGTTTTGCTGATTTAGAAAATCGATGGCAATCACCAACGAATTAAAATCCGAATTGTAGGCATCATTGATAATGGTGCAGTTGTTGATGCCCTCTTTGAGTTCAAGGCGCATGGCGATAGAGGCCAGCAACAACATGCGTTCCTGGATGTTAGCTTGTTCGTAACCCAACAGCAACATGGTCGCCCAACAGTGAATGGCATTCTCAATGGAAGCGTCATCAACAAAAGGAATGGTGATGTCGATGTTATTGGCTAGGTATCTGGCAGAAATGGTAGTTGATTTTTCAGTTACGGTCACCTTGGTTATGGTGAGGTTACAGCTTTCTTCTTTGCCCCAGCTAAAAGTGGAAATCTTGCTAAGGATGCCCGAACGGATGATGGATCCCTTGATTTCTTTGTGATCGGCACAATAAATCAGGGTATCGACTTTGGTGAACAAATTTAATTTTTCACCGGTCTTCTGGGTGTGGTTGATAAAATTCTCATCATGGGCTCCGCCGATGTTGGTAAAAATACCAATGGTCGGCTGAATGATGGGCTGTAGTTTCTGCATTTCTTCAGGTTCCGAAATCCCTGCTTCAAACAAAGCCATTTCATGGGTTTCGTTCATCTGCCAAACCGACAGGGGAACGCCGATCTGGGAATTGTAGCTTTTCGGACTGCGGACTATGTTTTTATCGGGATGCATCAATTGAAAGAGCCATTCTTTTACAATGGTTTTTCCATTACTTCCGGTAATGCCGATAACGGGAATGTTGAAATGCTTGCGGTGTTCCGATGTCAGGCGTTGCAACGCGGTGAGCGTGGAGTTCACAACAAAGAAAGAGGCTTCAGGAAATCGTTCCTGTTCCTCATTCAGACGGGATACTACGAAATTGCGTACCCCTTTTTTATACAAACTACCAATATACAGGTGACCGTCGTTGCGTTTACTTTGCAAAGCAAAGAAGATGGCTCCTTCGGGCGCAATCAGTCGCCGGCTGTCGATTAAAATATCATACACCTGAATATCTTCAGGATTTGGACTAACCAACTTAGCCTGTAGGATGTTTGCAATTTCTATACCGGTATATTTTCTATGCTGCATACAATCGTAAGATTAGACGGTACTGAAGGTAAATGAAAGATGGTTGCCGGAACTTAATCCTGCATCCGGGAAATTTCATCATTGTCCTCCTTGTTTTTCCCATTGCCCGATTCCTGCAATAAACCACTATGGAGCGGATTGCTGGCATCTTCGTCAAAATTTTGCCGATTGTTGAAGATATCTACTGCCAGGTACATGGCATTGCGCAACGAGTCTGGAGAGGCAATACCCTGGCCTGCAATATCATAGGCAGTTCCGTGAGCAGGAGAGGTACGCACAATCGGTAGCCCGGCGGTAAAGTTAACTCCCCGTCCGGTAGAGAGCGTCTTAAATGGGATCAATCCCTGGTCGTGATACATGGCCAGAATTCCGTCGTATTTTTGATAAGTTCCTGCAAAAAAACCATCCGCCGGGAAAGGCCCGAAAACAAGCTTCCCTTTCTTTTTTGCCTTTAAGATGGCGGGAACTAACAAGTTTTCTTCTTCATGCCCAATCTGTCCATTTTCTCCCGCGTGAGGGTTCAATCCCAGCAAGGCGATTTTGGGCCTGGAAATGCCAAAATCCCTGATCAACGAATCGTGCAACACGTTTATTTTGGTTGTGATCAATTCTTCAGTAAGCAGGGCTGGTACTTCTGCCAGGGAAACATGTCCGGTAACGGTACCAATGCGCAAGTTGCCTGATACCATGAGCATGAGAAACTGATCGGTATGAAACTCACTTGCAAAATATTCGGTGTGACCGGGAAATGGAAAATCATCCGATCTGGTGTTCTCTTTGGTAATGGGTGCCGTTACTACAACATTTATTTTGTGCGATTTAAGATCGGCTACAGCGTGTTTCAATGCTTCATATGCATATTCCCCGGCCAGCTTAATAGATTTTCCAAATTCAATTTTTACCTCGCTGTCGTTCAGGTTGACCAGATTAATCTTATTGGTTTTGGCGAAAGATGCATCTCTGACGAGGTTATAATTGAATGTAGTCGCATTCATGTTTTTGCGATTGTACGACAGTACCCTGGAAAGCCCATAGATTACCGGGGTAAACAATTCCAATATCCGGTTGTCGTCTAGTGTTTTAATAATAATTTCATAATTAATTCCATTCAGGTCGCCATGGGTAATCCCCACCCTGATTTTTCTGTCCTTTTCAATTACCGGGTTCCCTTTTTGCATAAGTCGAAGTTTTTTCCAATCCTGTAAATCTGATTGTTTTGAACAAAATACAGAATTCTTAACAAATTCACGCTGTAGATTTATGCTGACAAAAGTACGATAATTTGTCCGCATTCGCTTCGCCCAATTCTTGCGAATAAACGAATCAAGTGAAAACAAATGATCTAATCTTCATGGTTCTTCGTTCCATGTTACTATATTTAACACTTTTGCAAATGATTGTTCTCTTGTAAGAACTGGAAATAAGATCATATTATGGCGACATCAAATTTTGTTGATTATGTCCGTATTTTCTGTCGTTCAGGCGATGGTGGCAGCGGCTCGGTACATTTCAGGCGTGAGAAATACATTCCTTTTGGTGGTCCTGACGGAGGCGATGGAGGCAAAGGAGGCGACATCATCATGGTTGGAAATGCCCAGATGTGGACATTGCTTCATCTAAGATACACCCGTCACCTGAGGGCCGAACACGGTGGAAATGGAGCAAAACAGCAAAGAACCGGTTCCAGCGCCCCGGATATTTTGATTCAAGTGCCTTTGGGCACCATTGCCCGAAACAACGAGACAGGTGAAATGATGGGCGAGATCATTACCGAAGATCAACAGTGTGTTCTATTGCACGGAGGACGTGGTGGTCAGGGGAATGAGCATTTTAAGACAGCCACAAATCAGGCTCCTAAGTTCGCCCAGCCCGGAGACGAAGGGTTGGAAGCATCCATCGTTTTTGAGTTGAAAATACTAGCCGATGTGGGTCTGGTAGGATTTCCAAATGCGGGAAAATCTACACTATTATCCGTACTGTCGGCTGCCCGTCCCGAAATTGCCGATTATCCTTTCACAACATTGGTACCTAATCTGGGAATGGTAGCCTACCGCAATCAACAATCGTTTGTTATGGCCGATATTCCGGGGATTATAGAAGGGGCTCACGAAGGAAAAGGGTTGGGATTGAGATTTTTGCGGCATATTGAACGAAATTCAATCCTGCTCTTTATGGTGCCGGCAGATGCGGATGACATTACCGAACAGTATCAGATCTTGCTCAATGAATTGAGGCAATATAACCCTGAACTGCTTGATAAACAGCGAATATTAGCCATTTCAAAATCAGACATGCTCGATGAGGATCTAATAAACGAAATCGCACCTTCCCTGCCTGCCACCATACCCCATATTTTTAT
>Ga0210044_10004893_pt1 | contig 18436 bp, 14 predicted proteins | sample CryGey13umfilter_2_FD_183959 | JGI IMG/M metagenome (GOLD analysis project Ga0210044, IMG submission 183959) | Groundwater microbial communities from aquifer in Utah, USA - Crystal Geyser 4/9/14 3 um filter (SPAdes) (version 2) | ecosystem: Environmental > Aquatic > Deep subsurface >... | reverse complement strand
CTCGACTTCCGAGAGCTCGGCTCTCGGCGAACAAGCAATGGTTATTTTTTGCAGCCCGGAACCCGTGCTTTGAACCCGATTAAATAATTGAAAGCTCGTCAGATTGAAGAAATAAACAACTGCGACGGCTATGATTGCGGAAATTGCGATTTCCGCCAAATTAACTCCGAAATTTTTCCACCGCCAAAATTTAGGATTGAACTTTAGATTGGTCAGAATCAAAAAAAGAAAAATGAAAGTCGCCGCAGCAGCGCCCAGCCACGCGCTCCTAGAAACAGTCAGGATTAACAAAATATATGAAAGAATGATCACTAAATATGGCACGAATTTTTGAAATTTGTGATTGGGGATTTTATTGGAAACCTGCCTGTCAGTAGGCAGGGTTGGGGTTTGGAAATTGGAAATTTCAGACGTATCATTTCTTGTCAACTTTGTGCCATAATAAAAAATTACCGCATAAACCACAGCTATCAAAAACACCAGAAAGATGCCCAGCCAATCCGCTTCCGGGAAAGTCGCATTCGGGCGTCCCGGCATTACTTCAAAGGCAATCAGCCCCCGCGAAAATCGGACGTTTTGCCAAATTCCATATAAAATCACAATCAGCGAAGAACTTAAAAAAAACGGGATTATTTTTTTTAGGTCCATAATATCGCGGATGTAATTACGGACCAAAAAATATAGGGCAGCAAAAGTTGCAAAGACTACCGAGAGCTTGAAGCTCAATGCGTGATCTGCCGCACTTAGCGCGCTGACAAAACTGCTAGCTACAATAAAAATAATCAGGATATCATACCACTTTGGTTTTTCGAGAGAAAAATTTAGCCTTTTGGCAACCAGACGTATCAGCATCGCTAAAATGACCAGTGCGCCCGAAAATTGATAGAGGCGCATGGTTATGCCGAAGCTCGCTGGCGCGAAATTGATCTTCTCCAGCGCGATTGTTCCGACAAAAAGCAAAAACGCCCAGCCAGGGCGATAAAGCGCGAAAAATAAAAAGAGAAAAGTAAAAAATAAAAAATCTGAGATGTTTTGAAGTGGTAAAATTCCCAAATCAGAAAGCATAATCAAAAAAAAGACCAACAAAAAATTCCCAATCATCAAATATAGCTGAGTTGTTGTGAGCTGAGTAAAAAACCTTTTTTTATTTATCTCGTTCATTGCTTTCCTAGGTTTTACAGAGCTTCTCCCGCGAGAGAGACCCTGTTTTTTTATTTTAAAATTGCATTTTTTTGTCATTCCAGCACAAGCGGGAATCTAGTCTTTGATTTTAACTATCTCACTGGATTCCCGTCTTCACGGGAATGACATTATATATTGAATCCCTAGCCGGGCAGGCAAGTTCAGGATGACATAATAATATTCAAAAACTTTTCCACAAATCTATCCCACGAAAAATGGCGCGCCCGTTCTTTTCCCCGCACTGACAAGGTGTCCCGTAATTTTTTGTTCACCAGCGCATTTTTGATGGTCATCGCCAAATCTTCAATATCCGCCGGATCACAATACAAAACCGAGTCACCGCCGACTTCCGGAAGAGAAGATGTCTTAGCCGTGATGACCGGCACACCCTGATTCATCGCCTCCAAAACTGGCAGCCCAAAGCCTTCATAAAGCGAAGGATAAACAAAGAGCTGGGCGTTTTTATATATGGCCGGCAGATCAGCTTGGGGCACAAAATCCAAAATTCGCACATGTTGGGTCAAATTGAGTTCACGGACCAATTTCTCGACATCCAAAACCAGAGGGGCCAGTTGTGGCAAAAGTTTACCTGAAACAACCAGCTCGGGAAAATCATGGACGAAATACGCTTTTTGGTTGCGCTCTAGAAGCATTTTATACGCCCGCAATAAATTTTCCGTATTTTTCCGTTTTTCCAGTCCCCCTCCGGTATAAATGTAACCGGATACCAAATCGTATTTTTCCATAATTTGCCGGCTTTTTTCTTCCGATACATCTTTTTTGTAAATTTCGTCTACATCCAGATAAGCAACCGTTATTTTCGCCGGATCAAGTCCCAAATGCTGGATCAGATCCTTTTCCGTCCGCCGGGAATTGACAATAATTTTGTCCGCAGTTGCAATGGATTTTTCTGTTAATCTCCAATACAGTTTTTTTCGGAAATTATTGAGATATTCAGGAAAAAGCTTCGGGATAATGTCATGCACAACCATAATGTGTTTTGCTCTCTCACCAAAATTTTTGGTGCGGGAGTTTACCTCATTAGGTAATAAGGTGGTGCTTTGATGCAAACTAAAAAGAATGTCGCATTTGTCTTGCGCGACTTTTCGGGGCAACAGAAATTTTTCCCACCAAATTTTCCGAATCAGATCATCTCTTTTCCAAAACGGCAAAAAAATTATCTTTTTAAAATTAGAGGGTAATTTTAAATTAATATCCGCCTCAAGATAAAGAATAAATTCAAAACTTTTATTTTTTTCCGCCCCAGGTGGATCAGCCTCGGGCTGAAACTTTTCACTTTTAACTTCACTCAATTTTTTCAAAAAATTGAGTGTGACCTGTCCAATCCCCGTATTCCCCTTTCTCGCGAAAGACGCGTTGATTCCGATGCGCATAAACATATTGTATCTCATTTTGTAGAAAAAATGAAACTCCGCCGGGCTTACGCCCAGGGTATTCACCCAAGGTCGAATAAACCGCCTGGGATTGCTAAAATAAAAATTTTTTGCTAACATAAAAAATGCCTGCTAATCAATAAAAAATCACGCAAAAATGGCCAAAAATAAGCTCTCAGTCTGTGTAATCGGTTTGGGTTATGTTGGTTTGCCGTTGGCGATCCGCTGTGTAGAAAAAGGCTACAAAGTATATGGATTAGAGTTGGATCGCGCAAAAGTGAAGATGATAAACCGCGGCATCAGTCCGATTGAGGAAAAATATCTGGAGGAAAATCTACCGCGATTCACCTTTGAAGCTTCGACCGATGAAAAGGTGATAAAAAAGTCAGATATTGTTTTGATCTGTGTGCCGACTCCGGTGGATGAAAAATTTTATCCGATTCTGGAACCCGTCATCAAAGCGACCAAGATGATCGCCCGAAATTTGAAAAAAGGCGCGCTGGTAGTTTTGGAATCAACTGTTAATCCCGGTGTCTGCGAAGAAATTATTAAACCGATTTTTGACAAAGCCGGATTTAAAATCGGTAAAGATGTTTTCATCTCCCATTGTCCGGAAAGGATCAATCCCGGCGACCCGAAATGGAACGTAACCAACATCCCCCGCGTAGTCGGTTCCTTTGAAAAAAGGGGTTTGCAAAAAGCTTTGAAATTTTATAAAAGTATCGTTACCGGGGAAATTCGCCCCATGAAATCCATCCGTGAGGCAGAAGCGGTTAAAATTGTTGAGAATTCCTTCCGCGACATCAACATCGCTTTTGTTAACGAACTGGCCAAATCTTTCGACAAGCTCGGCATTGATGTTAAGGATGTGATTTTGGGCGCTTCTACTAAACCTTTTGCTTTTATGGCCCATTTTCCATCGTGTGGAGTGGGCGGACACTGCATTCCGGTCGATCCATACTATCTGATTGAACGCGCCAAACAATCCGGATTTGACCATGAATTTTTGAAAATTGCCAGAAAAATCAACAATTCGATGCCAGCCTACACCGTGGAGATGTTGCAAGACGCTTTAAACGAGATAAAAATGCCGATGAAAGGAACGCCAATAGGAGTCTTGGGCGTTGCGTATAAGGCCAACGTCGATGATGTCCGAGAATCACCCGCCGTCAAAATAATCAAACAGCTGGAAAAATATGGCGCGACTCCCCTGATTTTTGACCCGCATATTCCGGAGCGTTCGACGGTAAAAAATCTGGACGAGTTACTGAAAAAATCTAAAGCGATAATTTTAGTTACTGATCATACTGAATTTAAGACAATTGATCCTCGGACTTTTAAAAAATTCGGTATCAAAGTTGTGATCGACGGAAAAAATTGCTTTGATAAAAACGCCATTGAAAAATTAGGGATACTTTATAAAGGCATCGGGCGTTAATATAAAAATTTGAATTTTCAACGAAAAAAAGGTATAATAAAGCAAGTTATGCCTTTTATTTTTAGCCAATAAAACGCATGTTTGGAATTTTGAAATCGATTATCTGGATCGCCGGTTCCCTGGTTGTGGCCTATTTTGTGCTGGGCTATTTCGATTATCAGGTTAACGTGGACTATTTCAAAGAAAGTCGGGCGGCCTGCCAGCAGCGCGTCAAAGAATGTTCGGAATCGCTCATTCGTAAAGGTATCGATAATGTTGAGTGTGATTTTGTTTGCGTCGATCGAAATTTAATAATTAAAAAGAATCAATGAACTTAGTCGTAAACCTCCCGGCTTATAATGAAGCGGAAAAAATCGGAGAAACTATAAAAAGAATACCTCGCCAAATTGCCGGCATTGATGAAGTTTTCGTGCAAGTGGTTGACGACGGTTCGCGGGACAAAACAGCTGAAATGGCTCGCTCGGCCGGAGCAAATTTTGTGCATTCTCACCGCGTGAACCGCGGCATCGGCGTGACTTTTCGCACTTCAGTGGAAAAAGCCTTGCGTAATGGCGCCGATATTATGGTTAATATCGATGCCGACGGCCAATTTGATCCGACGGATATCAGCAAGCTGCTCCAGCCGATTTTGGACGGTGAAGTTGATATGGTTACCGCCGATCGCTTTACGGAAAAAACCGCCGTTAATATCCCTTGGGTAAAAAATGTCCTAAATCGCGTAGCCGCCTGGGTGATCGGAAAATTTATGAATACCCAAATCAGCGACCTAACTTGCGGATTTCGGGCCTATAGCCGTGAAGCGCTACTGCGCCTCAATTTGCCTGGAGATTTCACCTATACCCAGGAAGTTATCATTGACCTTCTGGGCAAAAACCTCAAAATAAAGTGGATTCCCATCGAAGTTAAATATTTTCCCGAGCGTAAATCACGCGTGGTCCGCAGCGTTTATCGCTATGTTAATAATAGTTTCAAAATAATTCTCAAGGCCATCCGCGATGTCCGCCCGATGAAATTTTTCGGAGTTCCCGGCTTGGTTTTGATTCTCGCATCACTGATCTCCTTTGCTTATTTTCTTTATTTATATTTCCAGGAATTCAAGATTACGCCGTTTCGGAACTATATAATTTTTGCCATAGTTTTGTTTTTGGTCGGTCTGCAGTTCCTGGTGTTCGCCTTGATTGCCGACATGATCAAATCCAACCGCAAGCTGACCGAAGACCAGATGTATCTTTTTAAGAAAGAGAAATACAAGAAAAATTCCTAATTTCTAATATCTAATTCCTAATCAAATTCCAATGCCTCAATGCCTAATGAATAAACTTTTAGGTATTGGATATTTAGACATTATGTATTGATTAGAAATTAGTAATTAGAAATTTTTTCATTTTACGCAATACTATTTTTTTACAGTAAATAAAAAATGGATGCTATCAAAACGAAACTAAAAATACTTTTTATATCCCGCGCTTATCCGCCGGTTACTGGTGGCATTGAGAACCAGAATTATGAGCTTTCTGTGTGGCTGTCCAAGGCGGTTGAAGTCAAAACGATCGCCAATCGGCATGGCCGTAAATTTTTGCCCATTTTCGCTCCCTACGCGCTTCTATCGGCGCTTTTTAAGATGCATGCGTATGACGCCGTTCTCTTGGGCGACGGTAATCTTGCCATAGTCGGTTGGTTTATAAAAATATTTTCTAACAAGCCGGTGATCTGCGTTATTCACGGACTGGACATAAATTACGGATCGTCTTCGCTTGGGGTTTGGTATGAAAAATTTCTTATTTTTTTTCACCAAACATTATGGGTCGGCTTTTTTATAAAAAAATTAGATAAGTTTGTCGCAGTCGGCAATGAGACAGTACGCGTGGCGAAAGAAAAAGGCATCGCGCCGGAAAAGATCGTTTTCATACCTAACGGCGTCGATACTGATAAGTTTTATAGGCCAGCCGAACGTCGAGAATTGGAAAAATTTCTGGGAGAAAATTTAACCGGAAAGAAAGTGATCCTCACTTCCGGCCGCCTGGCCAAAAGAAAGGGAGCCGCTTGGTTTATCACTGAAGTCATGCCGAAGCTCGAAAAAAATATAATTTATGTCGTAGCCGGCGACGGTCCGGACAAAGAAAATATAAAAACTGTTATTAAAAAAAGCGGCTTATCCTTGCGAATTAAAATGCTCGGCTATATAAAAGATGCGGATCGAGACCTATTGTTTAATACTTGCGATGCTTTTGTCCAGCCCAATATCAAAGTTGAAGGAGACATGGAAGGCTTCGGAATTTCCGTCATTGAAGCGGCATCGTGCAAAATTCCGGTAATTGCCGCCGATCTGGAAGGGCTCAAGGATGCCATAAAAGACGGACAAAACGGATTTTTAGTTCAATCTGAAAATGCCAAAGCTTGGGTGAATAAGATCAATGAAATTTTGGCGGACGATAATTTTCGCTGCGAATTTGGAGAAAAGGCCCGGCAATACGTCAGAGATAATTATAGTTGGGAGAAAATATCCAGGAGATATTTAGAGGAAATAGAATCGGTAATTTCAAAATCCAAAGTCCAAATGCCAAATCAAGTCTAAAATCCAAAGTTTAAAATTTTAGTCATTTTAGATTGATTTGTCACCGCCTTGGCGGGATCCCGACCTGGCGGGAAAATTTGAGCTTTGAAATTTGGATTTAAAGAATTAAGCAATGGTTAATTTTATCCAGAATCAACTATCATTCTACATCTCGCTTGCCTTAGTAATGTTTTTGCCCGGCCGTTTTTTGCTTTTGGCCGTCTTCGGAAAGAGCCGGATACTCAGCACTTTGGAAAAATTTGTTTTATCCTTCGGCCTGAGCATTGTTAGCATAGATTTTTTGTTTTTTGCCTACTTCGGCCTCAAAATTCCCATAACCCGTTTCACAACCATAGTTGGTATAACTTTTTTCATCGCCGTCTGTTTTGCGATTTATAAAAAAAGGGAAAATTGTCATCCTGAACTCCCGCCTGCAACGCTATCGCGTAACGATTGCGGGCACGGTGTTTCAGGATCTAATAAAAAATTAGATTCCGGGCCCGCTTCGCCGGAGCTTGAGCGAGGCGAGTCGGAGACCGGAACGACAGAATCGGATAAATTGTTTACTTTTTCCAAAAAACAGTTTGCCCTGATCCTGCTTCTACTTTTCCTAACTTTTTTCATAAAAACAGTTTTTCTTTCCCAAACCATCTCGCCAAACGCCACTGATCTTGGTCACCATATGTATTGGTCGGAGTGGATGGTTGAAAATCACCAACTGCCGGACTACGAAGGAATGCCGGATTTCATCATCGGTGAACAGACGATTTTCGGCGCCGTCGGCCTCCTAAGCGGTCTGAGTTTTTTTTCCGCCTTTCCGCCGGTAATTTTGTATCTGGTAAATATGCTCGGATTGCTTGCAATTTTTATCCTGACCTTGCGAATTTTTCGGGAAAAAAATGTCGCAATTTTGGCGCTTTTTTTGATTGGATTGCTTTACGCCGTAACCGCGCCCCAAGCCAAATTTGTCAGTGGCGGAGTCGTCGGAAATATCTTGGGAAATTTTTTGCTGCCGCTGGCACTTTATTTTTACGCCCGCGCCTCTGCTTTGCTCCGCGAAAAATCACAAACTTGCACAGCGGATGATCTGAAAAATTCAAAAGTTTTTTTGAGTCTGGCGATTTTCGCGACTTTCGGACTATTCTATACCCACCATCTCACGGCTTTCATTTTTCTGTTTGTTTTTGCCTTCCTCATTGTCATTTATCTCCTGCTGAATTTTAGGGATGCCAGAGAAACTTTGTCACGGATAAAAAAGATTGTATTTTCCTTTCCGGTTTTAGCCGTTTTAATCGGTGGATTGCTGTTTTTCTTTTTTATTTTTACACCCAATTATGTCAATCCATCCGCGGTCAACACGGCTGTCGGCGCGCCGTCCAAAGCCACCCGCGAGGGCCTGACTTTCGCCAATTTGAAATCTAGCATCGGCGAGGCACGCTTGGGACTGGGGATTCTCGGCACTCTGCTTTTGCTTTTTGTCTACCGGAAAAATAGAAGGGATTTTGGTTATCTGACTATCCTCTCTTGGTCGATAATAGTTTTTTTACTATCTACCGAACCGCGTCTGTTTTTTGTCAATTTGCCCAGCGACCGGATCGGAAACTATCTTTCCTATCCTTTTTCAATTCTCAGCGCTTACGGAATTTATTATATTTTCGAAAAACAAAAAGCCTTCGGGCAAAATAATTTAATTCGGTCTGCCTTCGCGGTTGTTATCGCCTTTACCCTCATCGGCGGCCTTTCCGACTCGATTGAAACACTTCCGAAGCAAAACGACTACACCGGCCTGGTCCAGACATTTGCTTCATCTTCCTATCTAGCCGCCAAAACTGATCTGAGTGACAATGTCCTCAAGGACCACAATTATATCGCCGGCGATTCATGGATCAAGCTGTTTTTTATGCGCGGCTATAAATTCCCTCTCTCGCGCGGATATTTCAAACGCTATGAAGACGCGACTAAGCCGCGAGAGATGTGCACGTTGAATATGATTTCCAATCCGGCGAGTGACGAAGCAAAACAATGTTACGCGGACACCGGAACTAATTTTGTGATGGTCAATCCGAAATTTGACAGCGGACAATTCCGAAAGCTTGATAATTTTGACCAGATTTATTTCAGCCCGGAAATAGCAATTTATTACCGAACCAGATAAACATATGCAATCAAAAAAAATAATAATCTTTCTGATCGTCCTGTTCGTTATATCCTCGGCTTATTTGTTTTTCGTTGATAGTCGCGACAGCGATTTCAATATTGGTAAGGATTGGTGGGTCGTTTATTTCGATGAACCAAAAAAACTTAGTTGGAATTTCTCGATCGAAAACCATAGCGATAAAAATGATTTTAAATATGAAATTTTTGACGGAAAAAACAAAGTGGATGAAGGAGCTGCGATTATTGCCAAAGGAGAAATAAGAAGTATTACTTTGGATCAGAAGATAGGACGCATTGAAAACGGAAAAATAATGGTCATAGTTTCGGACGGCACTGAGAAAAAAGAGATTTATAAATTTACCGGTCTTGGGTTGGAGTTTTAAAAAATATATTCAGAAAAGAAGAAGACCCAAGGCGCGATGCGCTTTGGGTCGGTGGGTTGGGTGGATGGAGGATGTCGATTGACTTATTTTGTTTTAAGCTTTGCTTACTAATTCAATTCGAGTTACCTGTCCACTTGCCAGTATTTTAGCATACCGAAATAACACGTCAAATGCCACCTGTGGATAACTACAATTTTTGCTTTATATGAGCCGATAAACAGTTGGGGAAATAATTTTAAAAAAAGCCCCTGACGACGATGCGCTAACAGGGACGGGCAGTGAAGAAACTTGTCCCAGCAGGAGCCGGGAAAATTGTGGAACATTGTCCAGACGGAACTTTGATCCCTTGATTAGAACAGCTCTGTCTTCTCCGCTACTTGATCAAATTTTATAATATTTTTTAAATTTTTGCAAATGTCTGAAAATAACCACAAAAAAATACTCCTCGTCACCCGACCCATCGCGCCGCCCTGGGACGAGGCGTCCAAAAATTTTGCCTACTATTTGGCAAAGAATGTCACCGGCCATGATTTTTATCTTTTGACTAACGGAATGATTCCCGACCTGCCGGTAGAAATCCATCTAAAGCCGATCTATACTTCCAATGACTTCAGTTACCTCCAGAAGATGCGCCTCGTCAAACACTTGCACAAAATGCGCAAAGATTTTGACATCTTCCATTATATTTTCACGCCCACCAAGCAAAATGCTTTTTTGATCAAAAATTTTGTCGCGCATAAAAATGGACAGTCGCGAGTTATCCAGACCATTGCGACGCTCCGCGAGGATTTGTATTCCGACCGAGAAATAAAATATCTGATTTTCGGCGATCTGGTCATCACCTATTCGGATTACGCAAAAAATAAGCTGAACTCGCTTGGATTTGAAAATGTGAAACGGGTTTATCCGGGAATCGCGCTTGATGAATACAAAAAAACAGAAAAATATGAAAAATTGATGCGGGAGAAAAACATCACCAAATCCAATTTTGTGATCAATTTTACTGGTGAATACACTAGGCTCGGCGCAATTGATTTGGTTATTGATAGCTTTCTTGAAGTTGCCAAAATCATTCCTGAAGTTAAATTGTCTTTGGCGGTTCGGATAAAAAATGACAAAGACGCGCAGAAGAAAAATGAGGTTTTGAAAAAATTGAAAGAAAACAATCTGCTCGACAAAGTCAGTTTCTTTGATGACGGCAATTATAAGATGCCGCCGGTTTATAATCTGTGCGATATCAGCATTTTCCCCGTTTCCAATATGCGGGGAAAATTTGATGTGCCGTTAGCGGTGATTGAAGCTATGGCTTGTGAAAAACCGGTGATCATATCTGATTTGCCGATTCTCCGCGAGTTCGCGACACCGGATAATTCTGTTATAATACCAAAGGAAAGCACAGCGGCTTTATCCAAAGCCATTTTCGCTTTATACGAAAATCCAATTCGCCGTCAAGAAATTGGTAAAATCGCCAGGAATTTTGTGGAGACAAATTTTGACATCAAAAAAGTGGCTGAAATTTATCGGCAAATTTACGAAAAATTATAGTATGCCCTACAAAATTAAAAATATTTCAATCCACAAAAAAGAACTCCGAACTAGCCAAATGAAGGTGCCGGCGCTTTTACATGTTTCGGATAATTTGATGCCTAATGACGACACTTTGGCAGAAATCGAGCAAGTGGCAACGGACGGACGCGTTTTTCACCATGTCGCCGCAATGAGCGATGTCCACAGCAAGAAAGGCAGAAAGAATCCGACCGGAACGGTTGTCGCGTCCGAGCATTTTCTTTTCCCTCAAATTAACGACACGGCACCCAACTGCGGCATGCGATTTTTGAAAACTAACCTGACTGACAAAGATTTATCACCCGAAAATATTGAAAAGCTTTTTAATGAATTAATTGAAAAAATCCCGACCAAAAAATATATCGGAACCAAAATCCCCTACTCTTTGGTTATGGACATCTGCCGCAAAGGCGTAGCGCCGGTCAAGGAATTTTTCCAAACCCGGACCAAAAACGAAATTGAAAATACTTTTGCGAGCGGAAATTTTTTCAATCCCACTGTCATTCCCGCGCAGGCGGGAATCCAGTCGTCCGAACTTGGTTTCAGTGCGAATGACGAAATGACGAAAAATATCCCCACCGAAAAAGATATTTTGAACGCCATTCCAAAATTATTCCTGCGCATCGGCCAATATCGCCTGGGAATTCTCGGTGCCGCCGGCAATCATTTTTTGGATCTGATGAAAATCACAGAAATTAAAGATCCGGAAATCACGCAAAAATTTGGACTGTTTTCCGGTCAATATATTTTTTTGCTGCATACCGGTTCGGGTCTTTTGGGACAATATGCCTCGTATTTATACACCCCCAAGAGAAAAGAGCACCTAAGCCAAAAGCTTGTTTTGGAGCTGGGAAAAATGACATTTGCCACTGAATTTAAGGATATTATGCGCTATTTAAGCCGGCAAATTGAAAAATATAAAGACCGGCCGGAATTTTTCGCCTATTCGGAAGAAACTCCGGAAGGGAAAATGTTTATCACCTCGCACAACGCCACGGCTAACCATGGTTTTGCTAACCGAACTATTCTCACTCACCACCTGGACCAAGCCATTGAAAAAGTTCTGGGAAAGAATCCGGAGTTGGAACTGCTTTATGATATGCCGCATGTCTACATCAGCCGAGAGAACCATTTTGGCCGCGACGCATGGGTGCATAGAAACGGCACTGTGCGAGCCAACGGACCGGCAAGAATGCAGCATCCCATTTTTTCGCAGACGGGAGAACCGGTTTTCATCCCATCCTCGATGAGCACACCGGCTTATATCGGCGTCGGTACGGACGAAAACGAATCAACCTTTTTTTCCGCCAGCCACGGCACCGGCCGCCGCAAAGATCCGGAAAAAGGCACGCCGGAAAACAAAGACGCGCTTTTTGCCAGAATGGATGCCAAGCACGTGAAATTATTCAACGCCAAGTCCAAGGGCGTGATTATGCAGGACCGCGCCTATTATAAAGATGTGGAAGAAGTGATCAGTGGAATGGTGGATAATAAAATTATCAAAGTGGTGGCGAAAATGGAACCGGTCGCAGTGCTGATGTACTGAAATTTTAAAGTCTAAATTCTAAATTTTAATTGAAATCTAAATGATTAAATTTTAAAAAGTTTATTAATTTAGGAATTTGAAATTGATTGAAAATTTAAAATTGAAAATTTAAAATTATGAAGTTGGTCACAATTTCAGGAATCGACGGATCCGGAAAAAGCACCCAAATCAATCTGCTGGAAGATTATCTGGTCTCTCAAGGCAAGCGCGTTTTTTATTTTCACATTATTGAATTCGGGATTGCCAACAAAATCGCCCGACTCAAATCCGGCGCGGACAAGGACGCGGCAAAAAAAAGCGTCATCAAGGCCAATCTTTTCACCATACTGCTGCGCCGATTTCTGATGTGGATCGACCTCTATCGTTTTAATAATTTAACCAAAAAATTAAAAGTAGCTGGATACGACTATATCCTATCGGACCGATATTTTTATGACAGCATCCTAAACGTAAATTATCTATATGGTAAAAATAAAAACCTGAACATTGAAAGATACATTCCAAAACCGGATCTGGCGATTTATCTCGAAGTGCATCCGGAATTGATTATGGAGCGTGAAAAAAAGCCTGACCAAGGCAAGGCCTATCTCGAGCAGAAATCGGAATTGTTTAAAAATAAAATTGAAAAGTGGGGTTTTCAAGTCATTGACGCATCAAAAAACGAAGAAGATATTTTCAAGGAAATGAAGAAGCGCCTAGCCGGTATTGCCAGCTAGGCGCCTGCCGGATTTTTGACACTCATTTTTGTGGAATTTCGAAAAATGTCTCCTTTCCGGCCGGACTGATAAACACAATATTCCCCTGGACAAATCTCAGCTTCCCGATGAGAAAACCTTTCTCGCTCCAGAGCTCCGCTGGCCCTACCACGCGAAACCTTCTGGGTAATCCTGCTGGCGAAAGTTTGCTGACATCAACAAACAGATCGGTTCTCGGCATGGCCTGATTCCTCCATTGTTTATTATTTCGTCCGATTGAACTCTAAATCAAAAAGTACTAAAATCAGTTCTGACTTCAAGAAATCCTAACATATTTTTAACCTTATGTCAAGCATCGCCAAATCAGCCTTGTGGGTAACCGTTTCGGAGATAATTTTCAATCTCTCTGGTTTTATAATCCATTCGATCTTAGGACGCATTTTGGGACCGGCCGATTATGGTCGCTACGGTCTTGTTGTAACCCTCACGACCATGGTCATCATTCTCATCGGTAACGGCATTCCGACCGCCATGGCTAAATACATCAGTGAATATTTTGATACGGATGCTCGGATGGTACGCGCCATCAAAAAACAGGCTCTTATCCTCCAGGTCGGCATAATCGGAGTTATCACTTTTCTTTTTTATATTTGCGCGCCGCTCATTTCAAAAATCCTCGGTGATCCTACTCTTACCCCTCTCTTCCGTCTTTCCACTTTGATAATTCCGGCCTTTGCCACCGCTTCATTTTATTTTTCTTACTATACGGGACTTCATAGGTTCAATCTGCAGGCGACGCTCAAGTCCTTGCGTTCTATTTTCCGCATTGTCTTGGTTGTTGGTCTCGCCTATTTTTTCGGCGTTAAAGGCTCGATTTCCGGTTATATTGTCGCGCCTACTTTCGTTTTCCTGGTTGCGTTGGCCCTCGATAAGTTTAGGGTCGACAAAAGATTGAGGAGGCAAAGAGATATTCAGGAAAAAAACTACGCCCCGGTTTTCCCCTGGAAAAATTTGTTCAGCTATGCCTGGAAAGTTGTTGTGTTTTTCCTGGCCTACGAGCTCCTGATCAGCATAGATTTATACCTCGTGAAAGGCATTCTGCATGACGACCGGCTTACCGGAATTTACAATGCTTCTCTCACCGTCGGGCGCATCCCCTACTATATTTTCTATGCTATGACTATTTTTCTCCTGCCGATGATTTCCAAATCCACTTCGGAAAATAATCACGTTGAAACGAAAAAAATACTCTCCCAATCGCTTCGCATTATAATGCTTCTTCTGGTTCCGATGGTCGTGATCATGTCCGCCTTTTCTCTACCGATCCTGAAGCTGCTTTACGGCGCGCGCTACGCGGAGGGCGCTTATCCGATGTCTATTTTGGTTTATGGCGTCGGCTTTCTCACGATTTTTTACGTCTTGAGTTTTGCCATGAACGGCGCCGGAAAAACTAAAATTCCGATGTATATTTCCTTGATTGGCGTAATTCTCAACACAGTTTTAAATTATTTTCTCATCAAAAAGCTTTCCATCACCGGTTCGGCCATCGCCACATCCACCACTTCTTTTATCATCGCGCTGATCATGCTCTATAATCTCTGGCGTGATTTCGGTGTAACTATCAAACTAAAAAGCGCCGCCAAAGCAGCAGCGGCCGGTATAATTATTTACTATATTTCTACTCTTCTATCGCACGGCCGACTAATTTTTCTCCTCTGGTCGGTTCTACTTTTTGCGCTTTATATTTTGATTCTATATCTATTGCGAGAAGTGGGCAAAAAAGATCTTGAATATCTTTTGTCTTTCGCCCGAAAAAGGAACGGCGACGAACTGGGACAGGAACTTTCCGGCAACGAACCGAGCGCCTAAATTTGGCCTTTTAATTTCAGCACGGAAAATCTTCCAACGGACTCAGCGCCAAGAAATTCATATTTCGCGTCCAACCCGCGAGTCGTTTTGTCTTTTGCTTCGGTACTGACCAGATAAAACACCAGCGCGCCAGCGCTATTTTTGTTTTTATTCAGTTGCGAAAGCTTCACGCCGCTTTGTCCGGTTAGATAGGCGAGCGACTTAGATGCTTTGAAAAGATAGTTGCTGTTTCCGCCCAAAAAAACATTTTGCCCATCGGCATTGGCAACTATATAGCGCGAGATGGATTCCAACTCGCCCAAATAGACATTGTCGAAATTGCGCATCTCCGTTTTTTGGGTGTAATCGGCCAGAGTGGAAAAGTTTTGCTGAACTGAACGCAGATTTATTCCCGCTAAAATAACAATCAGCGTCAAGCAAAAAAGAAAGCCGTATTTTTGAATTTTTTTCTCCAAAAATTCCAGCCACCAGCCCAGAAGGACAAAAGGTAGAAAGGCTAAAATCAGAAAATAGCGCAATGTTATTTCATAGGCAACTGGCACCATAAAAATGAACAGGAGGCCTGTATAGGCCAAAATTAGCCCCAAGAAGCGCCTTTTACTCCCATCTGACTCTGTGATCAGCCGCCAGATTCCGAGGCCCATACCGCCCAAAAACAGCAACCCGCCCAAAATTCCGTCTACTGCCGCATTTTTGTTTTTAGCCGTCAAAAAATCGCACTTATCCGCGCTTCCCAGGGCAGAAATAGTAAAAACATTGGCAGTCATGAAGCATTCACCATTCCGGCCAATTTTTGCCAAAAATGACTTTTCTTCTTTTTTAGTCTCAGCTCCCTTAAACAAAGCTCTGGCGTTTTCTCCGCCGGTTTTCATTTCACTCGCCAGCTGCGGGACATTCAAAAAAATGGAAATCAAAAAAACCATCAAAAAATTTTCCCACAGATTATTACCTTTGATCGCGAGATAGACAAAATATCCGATGGTTATGAGCGGCATCACTACCAGCAAAAAAGTGTGGAGTTGCACGCCAATTCCCACGGCCGTGCCCGCCGCCACCGACCACCAAATTTTTTTCTGGCCGCTGGAATCAAAAACCCCTACCAAAAAATTATTCGGTTCACCAGCGGTTATTTGTTTAGGAAATTTTGGTGGAGGGGTAAATATTTCCAAAAGCGCGTATAAAAATAACATCGTCCAGAAAGGCGCCGAATTGGGATTCCAGGCAAAACGGGAATATTTCACCGCGTAAAAAGAAAAGGTATAGAGCCCAGTGAGCGCCAGCGACATTTTCGGAGTGAAATATTTCTTGAGCAGGAAAAAAAGCAGCGGGATTGACAAAATGGAAAAAAACAGATCCGGATAGGCCATCTTATCAGGATAATTGCCGAAGATCTTAGCCGCCCCGATTTGAAAATAATAAAAAGCGGCGCCCAGCCTGAAGTTGGTCCCACCGGCTTTCGGGCCAAGCATCGGCCAAGATTCCTTGCCTTCCAGCACCTGACCCACCAGTGTCGCGTCCCGTGATTGATCGGCATTGAATCGCAGCCAGTCATGGAAATTATAAGTACGCAAAAAAACTCCTAACAAAATAATAGCCAGAAGAATCCATAAATACCTAGGAAACATTTTTATTTTTTTTACTATGCTATCCATCATAATGTCATTTTAACTTATAAATAACCACCTGCCCAAATTTTTTATAATCCTCAACTGAATAGCCTCTTATTTCATTAGCGATCCGATCAGATTTTCCCCGAATGTAAAAAACCGCTCCATCCGTCGGTAACTTGTCAAGATCCTGCGCCTGCACCAGATCGAAGTTCTGCTTTTTGGCCAAATATGAAAAAGGTTGAAAAAAGTTTTTAACATACACGCCCTCCCCAGAAAAATAGGCTGTTTTTGAGTTGCCGGAATTAGCGCTCAGATAATTAACCACTGATCCGGCTTCGCCCAAAAATACCGAATTATCGTCGCTCCCGTTTCCCGATGAAAGCTCTGCGGCTTTTGATCGGAGCGCGATGCCGTTCGTGAGCAGCAAAAACGCCAAGACCAAAGCCACCGATACCGGATACACTTTATTATTTTTCGCCGCAATAAATTCCAGCCATAGGCCGAGCAGGATAAAAGGCGCGAAAAATGTATGGATGAGATATCTGAATTCCAAAAATCCCGAGCTGATTATTGGCACCATGACCAAGAAAGAAAGCGCCAAAAATGTTCCGATCAGACCTAGAAAATATTTTTTCTTTTTTTCTTTTTCACGGACAAGCCGAAAGAGCAACAAGACGTAGCCGAAGATAGAAAATAAAAAACTAAACCCGATGCCTGCCCAAAATCCCGGTCCTTTATGTAATTTGGTGATTCTTTCCCCTTGCATAATTTTAGAATACCAGCGCGCGCAGGTATCTTGCCCCGCAGAAGACAAAATATACCCATTAGCTTCAAAATGGCAACTGATTGCGTTTTCCACTTTTACCAATAAACTCTCTCCATCCGAAGCGCTGTTGACCGGGGTGTTGAGTAAAATTTTTGTGTTGGCAAAACCGCTTTTAATCTCACTGACAAACTGTCCAAGGTTCAACGCTAACGCGATCAGAAAAACAACTGCCCATTTCTTCCACGTTTGCCGATTTTTTTTCATCAAAAAAACGAAAGTTAAAAATGCGACCACTGGCAAGAGGACAAAAAGGATGGCGTGCAGTTGGATTCCGATTCCCAAGGCCATCCCGGCTGCCGCTATCCAGCCCCGATGCGTTTTTCCCTCGCCACTCAAAAATTCGTAAAGAGCTAGTAGAAATAAGATTACGAAAAATGGGATGCTGTTTGGATTCCAAGCAAAGCGGGAATAAAGAACCGAAAAATATGAAAAACTATAGATCGTCGTCAAAACCATCGCGTTTTTCCGTTGAAAATATTTATTCAGAAAAACGTAGAATAACGGGATAGAAAGGATGGAAAAAAACAAGTCCGGATAGGCCATTTTGGCCGGTTCATTGCCGAAGATTTTGGCCGAAAATATCTGCATGTAGTAATAAGCCGGCCCGATACGGAATAACGCGTCTTTGGCGGTCCCGGACTTTCGCATGGTGGGGCCGAAATCCGGCCAAGGAGCCTTCCCTTCCACCACCTCGCCGACTAAAGTCGCGTCTCGGACTTGGTCCAATCGGAAGTCCAGCCAATCGTGAAAATTATACGTTCGCAAAAAAATGCCGACTAGAATTATTCCGATCAGGATCCAAACGTGCTTCGGCGTCGTTTTTAATTTATTTTTGATTTTTTCGAGCACTTATTTTAATTTGCCGCTTTTAGTTTATATATGGTTATTTTATTAAACTTCCTGAAATCGTCCACCGCTCTGCCGCTTATCGTTGCCTCGGATAAATTCTTGTCTTCATCGGTTTTGCCGATATAAAAAATTGGCAGTGCCTCGTTTTTTTCCGCCGACCAGATTTCTATACCTTTTTTTTCCAAAAACCACGCCAAAGATTTTTTGAATCTGATAAGATATAGATCATTTCCCGCGAGATGGATCGCCTTGGCCGAACCGGCTGCGCTCGCAATATAGTCCGCCATGGGCAAGATATCTTTCATAATAACATTATTAACATCGGTTTCATTTCCGCTCGCATAAATTTGATATTCTTCCGCCAATA
>Ga0210044_10004890_pt1 | contig 18443 bp, 13 predicted proteins | sample CryGey13umfilter_2_FD_183959 | JGI IMG/M metagenome (GOLD analysis project Ga0210044, IMG submission 183959) | Groundwater microbial communities from aquifer in Utah, USA - Crystal Geyser 4/9/14 3 um filter (SPAdes) (version 2) | ecosystem: Environmental > Aquatic > Deep subsurface >... | reverse complement strand
CTTTGTCAGCGGTGTAGTTATTTATGATGGCATTTTTTAACTTCTCTTCACCATCGGCAATGGCTTTATCTCTCTCATCCCAAAGAGCTGTTTTAGTGATAATACTTGAAGCATCAATAAAGGTAAATACTTCACCAAACAAATTTTTCTTTTTCATCGCTTCATTGGTTTTGTGGAATATTTCAGCCAATTTTTCCGGACCGATTCTTTTTCTTAGTTTACCGAAGTAACTATGATCGGGGGTTTGTTCCAAAAGACCAAATCCACAGAACCAGCGAACGACAATATTATCTCTTAAACTTCTTTCCATCTGTCGATCAGAATAGTCTTCCCAGAATTGCACGAGTAGTGCCCTAAATCCTTTTTCAACTGCAATTCCTGTCGTGCCCAATTCGCTGTAACAACTAGCCAATGAATTGGCTAATTCCATAAAATCAAAATGTTCATTTAGATAACGAAAGGGATGATCAACATCTACCAACTTCTCAAATACTTCTTCTTCTGTCGCCAGTAATATTTTACTTGTTTTATCGATTCCAATATTAGTCATATTTTTTGCTTAAATTAGCTTAGTTATGACTATATTATATCATTTTTTGTTTATTTTTAATAGTGGATAAGTGGGGGGATTTGGCGACAGAGCCATAATACTAGCGTTATTAAAACATAAAAAAATAATCTCGGTGGAGATTATTTTTTTGAATAATTTTTATAAATTATTTACTCGTTGTTTGTTTGTCTTGCTCTTCCAATATAGCTTCTATTACAGCTTCTTGTTCTGATGTTAGTGGTGGTTCAACATCAGCACCAAAATGTCCATTTTTTTCATAGCCAAAAGATACCTCAGTCATTACTCCTTTTTCTTGAAGACTTGGCATTTTTATAATGACTTGAATTTTTGTTTCAGCTTGTTCTCTTCTTCCCACATCAGCTGAAATTGTGAATTTTTGAACTCTAAAATCACATTTATTTATATCAAAAGTTACTTCTGGATTCGTAGTTGCGTTATGTCTTTTAATAAAATCAAGCATTCTTTGTGCAATGCCACTATTAACAAACATTTCTTTTACTGATAGTGTACCTTTTTTTTCGGGTGTTTGGTAATCCCTTTGTTGTTCTGGTGAACTCATAGTTGTGTTGGTTAGTTATTAAATTATTTATATTTTGTTATGAATTATTTTTTTGTAATCCGCTCTTATTTTCCGAATATCTTTTTCACGAAAAGCGGGGATAGTCTGATGTTTTTTATAATTGTACGTTTTTATTTAGTTCTTATTTTTAATTCAACTCATCAGCCATCAATTCGGCTTGTTTCAAAACATTTTCCGTAGCAATCAATTGCTCATCTGGTGGATAGCCATATTTATTCAAGATTCTTTTTACATCTCGGCGTAATTTGGCACGGACGTTTTCTTTTAGTGTCCAGTCAATCGTTGCGTTGCCTTTAACACTTTTTAACACTTCCATAGCGATAGCTGCCAATTGCTTGTCACCAAGTACTTCTTTTGCACTCTCACTATTCGCAAGGGCATCATAGAAAGCCAACTCATCCTCGGTCAAATCCAAGCCTTCACCTCTTTTGTCCGACTGCCTAATATCTTTGGCAATTTTTATCAATTCTTCTATCACTTGTGCTGAAGTCAAAAGATTGTTTTGGTATTTACGGATAGCATTTTCAAGCATTTCAGATAACTTTTTGCTTTGAATAAAGTTTTTTCGCGTTCTCATCTTAATTTCGTCATTCAAAAGTTTCTTCAAAAGTTCTAGTGCAAGATTTTTTCGTTCCATGTGTTTTACTTCTTCCAAGAATTCATCGGAAAGAATAGAAATATCTGGTTTTTTTATTCCTGCTGCATCAAAGATATCTATAATTCCTTCGGAAACAACAGCTTTATCTACAATCTGACGAATTGCTGTCTCAATTTCAGCGTCAGATTTTCCGGATCCATTCGGTTCAAACTTAGTAAGACGTGCTTTGATGGCTTGAAAAAAGCCAACTTCATCTTTGAGTTCCATGGCTTTTAGATTTGGGACGGACAGAGCAAAAGCTTGTGAAAGCATACTTACTTGTCTGGTGTACCTATTTTTTCCATCTTCAAGTCCCAAAATATGGTCTTGCGCTTCAAGAATAGTAGTCAATTTTTGACGAGTATCACTAGAAAAATATTTTTTATATTCAAAACCAGTAAACATTTGTTCAACAATTTCAAATTTTTCAAGTAGTGTTGCTACAGCCTCATTTTGATCAAGAGTTGGCGCACCTTGTCCACCACTTGCGGTATATGTGGCCAGTGCTGTTTTCAAATCAGAAGCAATACCAATATAATCAACAATCAATCCGCCTGGTTTATCCTTGAAAACTCTGTTCACACGAGCAATTGCCTGCATGAGGTTATGCCCACGCATTGGCTTGTCCACATACATCGTATGTAAACACGGCACGTCAAAACCAGTCAGCCACATATCACGGACGATGACCAAACGAAGTGGATCTTTTTCATCCTTAAATCGTTCACCAATTGCTTTTCGATCTTGTTTACTGGTACTGTGTGTTTGCCAATTTTCTGGGTCAGAAGACGACGAAGTCATCACTACTTTTATCGCGCCTTTTTTAGCATCCGTATCGTGCCAATCAGGACGAATTTTGATTATTTCCTCGTAGAGTTCAACCGCAATCCGGCGACTCATACAAACAATCATTCCTTTACCCTCAAAAGCTTCTCGGCGCTTTTCAAAATGATCCACTACGTCGGCAGCAATTACTGCCAATCTGTCTCTGTGTCCAACAATAGCTTCCAATTGTGCCCATTTAGCTTTCGCTTTGTCTTTTGCATTACTTTCCTCACCTTCGGTAATTGATTCCACTTCCTCATCCAGCTTGGCAGCTTCTTCCGGTTTCAAATGCACTTTTGCCAGTCGTGATTCATAATAAATACGCACTGTTGCGCCATCTTCTACTGCCTGGGCGATATCATAGACATCTACATATTCACCAAATACTGCTTTCGTATTTACATCTTCCTTCTCAATAGGAGTTCCTGTAAATCCAATAAACGATGCAGAAGGCAATGCATCACGCAAATATTTTGCAAAACCATATTTCGTAAATATCTCACCATTTTTTTCGGTTGTTTTGGCGCCAAATCCATACTGACTTCGATGGGCTTCATCAGCTACGACAATAATATTTTTTCTATCAGACAATAAATCAAAATTCGCCTCGCCATCTGCTGGGAAAAATTTTTGAATGGTTGAAAAAATAATTCCGCCACCAGCAACTTTCAAAAGTTCTTTCAAGTGTTCGCGATTGTCCGCTTTCACTGGGTCTTGGCGTAAAAGTTGTTTACAACCTGCAAAGGTATCAAAAAGCTGTTCATCCAAATCATTTCTATCAGTGATAACTAGAATAGTTGGATTGTTCAATCTCAAAACTGTTTTTCCGGTATAAAAAACCATGGAAAGAGATTTTCCGCTTCCTTGGGTATGCCATACCACACCAGCTTTTCTATCGCCATGTTCACTTGAAGCCGTGAGCGTTTTCTCAATCGCCTTATTCACCGCAAAATATTGATGGTAGGCGGCGATTTTTTTGATAGTCACCACCGAAGCCAAACCAGTTTTTGCATCTTCTTTTTTTGTTTTCTCAAATACCACAAAGTGGGCAACAAGATCAAGAAGTGTTTGCTTGTTGAGCATTCCCTTTGTCAGTGTTTCAATCTGCGGAACAGTCGCTTTGTCTTCTTTATATCCGTCACTTGATTTCCAGGCGAGGAAACGAGAAATATCAGAAGATATTGTTCCCATCTTGGCATCTAGACCGTCTGAAGCAACGAGTACTGCGTTGTAATAAAAAAGCGAAGGAATAGCGTTTTTATAATTCTGCAATTGAGTAAACGCTTTGGCAACAGTGGCGTTTTCATCAACTGGATTTTTGAGTTCTATCACCACGAGTGGCAAACCGTTTACAAATAAAACTACATCTGGCCTTTTGGTGATATTGTTTTCTGTTACGGTAAATTGATTGCAGACAATAAATTCATTATTCTTGGCATCGTCAAAATCAATCAAGCGCACCTTGTCGCCTTTGATTCCGTCCGTTCCCATAACTTCTACTTCTATGCCCTCAGTGAGTAAACGATGAAAAGCCTCGTTGTTGTCCATCAAGTTTTGACTTGGCAAATTCAAAACCAAGCGAAGCGCTTGCTCTTTGGCTTCCTCGGCAATGGTTGGATTGAGTGTATCAATCGCGCGTTTCAATCGATTTTTCAAAACCACCTGCCCCAAATCAGGACGTTCAGTTTCTTGATCTTCCGGCGACAAATATTGCCAGCCCTGATTTTCCAAAAGCTCGATGACGAATTCTTCAATTGTTGATTCAAATATTTTGATCATAATTATTTTTTACCTACTTTATTCTCAATCTTCTTATTGATACTTTTCTTTTTCTCTAATTGTTTAATTGAGAGATTACGTTTTCTTAAAATATCAATGTAAAATTTATATTCCCAGTCACTAATCCATTTATTTTTAATTGACCATTCCAATGTTTCTGTGTTAACCGACTTCTCTACATCTTTTCTAATCTTTGCTACAGATCTAAAAATTTTATCTGACTTATTATTAAACTTTTTAACGCAGCAATTACCAACTCGCGATTCATTATTTGTCTTACTATTTTTTATTGAACAAATTTCAAGTATCGGATAGTGTCCACACAAACATTCCTCTGCTTCTTCCACCCTTTCAATATCTGTCAATTCCCATTCAAGTTTAGCCTCATCCCATTTTTGAGATTGGCTTAATTTGAGAAGCTCTGTTGTAAGTTTATATTCAGACATAGTTTTATGGCGTTAAGAGAAATTCTCTCATTTTTTCAATAGATTGTTTTATCTGTGTAATATCTGCCTTTCCGGCAGTTCCACAATGATGAATCTGAGTTCTTAAATGTGTATGAATACTAATTTGATTAACTATCCCATTGTATGGAAAACTCGGCGGCTCTTTTTTTGTGGTTTGGAAAAAATCGACATCAAAATCTTTCAAGTTTAATGGAGCTGTACGATTATTATCGTCTCTAATTTTTAATTCTTCAAAAAGCTCATTATGGTATTCCTCTGTGGGTAAGCCAAAAGCAATAAAATTTATTTCATTTGCTGACAAATAAGGCAATACCCTTTCTTCAATTTTTGTAATTTCTACTTTATTATTTTCTTTCTTTAAAACATTTGCTCGTACCTTTTCATTGTATAAAAGCTGCTTTACAAAAAGTGGCGAATGAGTAGCTAAAATGATTTGTGCAGTCTTTGAAAACTCTAAAAGGATTTTTACGAAATCTTCTTGAAGTTTCGGATGTAAATGCAATTCAGGCTCATCAATAAAAGCTATGATCTGTTTATTGCTTTGTTGTGAAAGATAGAAAGAATACAACAAAGAAAATATCATTTCATAACCTGAGCCTAAGCTATCCAATGAAATATGTTGCTTATTTTCTTTTTCTATACCAAAAAATGCTTTATTGTGTGGCGTCCAATTGTTAATATGAACTAAAGAAATATTTTCTCCGCTTATTTCTTGAAATTTGTTTATTGCGTTTTTTAAAAATTCATTTTCGATATTATTTGAAACTTCTTGTATTTTTTCATTACAATCAAAAGGATTTTTTTCTTGTTTCAGATATTGAAAATCAAAATCCTCCATCAGTCGGTCAAATCGTGTTGGATTATAAGTGCCTGAACGAATTTGATAGGTACGATTTTTGTCCAAAAACAAAATATCATTTTCACTGAATCTCGAGCCACTCCAAGGATTATTTACGCTTATTCTCAGATCTGGTTTTCCATCCTCAGGCTTCGTTTCACCATCAGCTCTAATATACTTTTGATCATTTACTACGATTGACGATAAGTAGCTTTTCACTTCTCTTGATCTTATACCTGCTTCAAAAGAAAAGCCCTGTCCTTTATATTTTACTTTTGGCATTGTGCCACTAAATTCAAAATTTTCTTTAGAATATACTTGTATGTTTGTTTTTTGCTTTGGATCAAAAAAATCACTTAACGAGAAACCTTCTGCCTTGTATGAAAGCAAAGGTAGTGCAAAAGCTTCAAGTAGCGATGTTTTACCACAGCCATTTTCTCCAACAAACAGGTTCAATCCACTTCCCTCGTTGTTATCAGGAATATTTAAATTATCAATTTCAAAAGTTTCTTCACTTTTGAAGAGTCTAAAATTTTGAATTGTAATTTTTTTAATAAACATAGTATTTTAATCCTTAAACCCCTCAACCCTAACCTCACCTTTCATCAGTTTTGGCAAAAGCGTATCACGTAGAGTGGAGAGGGTTTGAATTTGGGAATTATTGTTGATGAATTTATTAAGCATTGGAGTAAAAACTGTGTCTGCGATTTTTAAAAATTTATCATCTGGTATTACAACCAAAGCATCATCGAGATGATGTCTTTGAATGTGTCCCATTGTTACAGCTTTTGCAGTTGCTGTTTGCTGGAAACTCGCTAAGTGTTCTTTTGTCCAGTGATAATAAAACCACTTTGGAAAATCATTTGATGTGACTTTAAATAAATGCTGATTCAATGCGCCTTTGCCATATTTCCAAATATCAACAACGAGACTACCTGACCAAGAAAACAGAATATCCCCATCTTCTACAATATATTTTTTATCTAATCTTGCACTTGCTCTATCTGTTTGTGCTGATATACCAGCACTGAGTTCTCTAATCTTAATTACCGGCAAATATTCTGTTTGACTTTCTGGAGGAAATTTTTGTAGAGCTAAACCATTAAGAAAAACCGCAATTTTTGAGAGACTGCCAACCCTCCACCCCTCCGGAATCTTCCCGAGTTCAGAATCAATCATTTTTCTAGTGGTACCAGGGAAATTAAAATTCACAAACCATTCTTTGAAAATCGTCTGTGCGGTAGCCTCAAGGGTTTTGTTCTGTTCCCGCAAAAGCTCTATCTTGTCATCTAAAGACGATAATACTGAGGCGATGGCGCGTTGTTCGGGAAGTGGTGCGACAAGGAATAATTCATTCATCAATGAGTTAGTCTGAACTCTTGATCGACCAGATGTTCCAGTCATTAGCTTAATAGCAGTTTCTCTAAATCTTGGAAGAATTGAAAAATAGTAAAGATATTTTTTATCACTTAATTTTTCTTTTTCTCTAATAACAATGTATTCAGTTGAACCAAATCCAACCTCGTCATCTTGCAATACGTCTACATACGCGGTCTTCCCATTTTCAAGGCATGGTGTAATTCTTGCAAACAAAGTATCGCCATTTCTAAATTTCATTCCACCTGCAAATTCTTTTAATTCAAATTTTGATATCTTTCTCGTAAATGGATTTAAACTTTCCATTGCTACATATTTTGCTTTCTTTCCAAGACTTAAAGATTCAGATGGGTTAACATCCGCCACTTCTCTCAGTGTCGTCATTTTCCAACCTTTTGGAATTGTAGAAGTTTGATCTGTCATATTATTTTTTCTTTTTCTCTTTACCAAAGAGCTTTGTCGCCTTGTTTGCAAACTCGTCAAAGTCAGACACATAATTTTTGTCTTGCTCTATTCGGTATTTCTCGTATTCTTGGAGCGCCAAAGCTTCGGACACTTCATGACTCACTTTGCCCAGATCTCCCAGAATGTCACGATCATTGAGTTTCAAAAATTCACCGAGTTTACTTTCCCAATCTCGCATAAACATAGTCTGCTTACGCTTCGCTTGCGATTCGGCAAAGATGAGATATTGCTCAACTATATTATTGAGACCTGCGAGTTCTTCTTTATCTAAATAATTTTTTGCCACCACTACGTCAGTTTTACGAATTGCACCTTGTGGACTGTTTTTCCAGTTCGTGAGACCGATATTTGGTTTAGTGCTACTTACGCGATCGCTGATAATTTCTGCAGCTGTGCGACCTGAAATGGCGAAGTGCAATTTATTCTGCACGGTAGCAAAAAAATGTTGAGCTTGCACGCTGTTTTTATCATAATCCACACTGCACTGTGCGTAAATGTCGGTGATTTTTTGGTAAAACCTGCGCTCGCTACTGCGAATATCCGCGATACGAGCCAACTGCTCTTCAAAATAATCTTGACCAAAAGTGTAGTTGGGAGTTTTTAGGCGCTCATCATCCATAGTAAATCCCTTGATAATGTATTCCTTCAATCTTTCTGTCGCCCAAATGCGGAACTGAGTAGCTTGTGAACTATTCACTCTATATCCAACCGAAAGAATCGCATCAAGGTTATAAAACTCCACTTCTCGCGACACCTGCCTATTTCCCTCATTTTGAACTTGTGCAATTTTTGCACTAGTTGATTTTTTGTTCAATTCCGCCTCTGCATAGATATTTTGCAAGTGTTTTGTGACGACACTTCTATCAACTCCAAAAAGCTCAGCAATTTTTGCCTGCGTCAACCAAATATTTTCACCACGCAAAAATATTTCCACTTTCACCTTGCCGTTTGGTGTGGTGTATAGTAGAAACTCTGTAAATGTATTTTGTTTAATAATTTTATTCTTGCTCATATTGATATCAGTTGTAAATACTTGACGGCTGAACTATTAAGGAATCCTTAACAGTTCAAATTAATCACAAATCAAATCCAACATTTTTGAGTTGTTTTTTTATTTCCTCATCCAACTTTTTTTCTTCTTTCATTTGTTCGGCGAGTTTGGTAGTGAGTCCTGCAATTTTGTCGGCAAATGGAATGCCGTCATCAATTTCATCTTCTATACCAACATAGCGCCCCGGAGTGAGGACGAAATTGTGTTTGGTGATTTCTACTATGCCAGCTGATTTGCAAAATCCTTTAATATCTTCATACTTACCATCTCGCTTGCGCCATTCGTGATACGTGCCAGCAACACGCGCCATATCATCTTCAGAAAATTCACGATGTGTCTTGTCTGCCATATGTCCAACTTCACTTGCATCAATAAAAAGGATTTCACCTGTGCGTTTGCGGTCGCCGTTGCCAGTACGCTTGCGTGAGATAAACCAAATACAAGCTGGAATGCCAGTGTTATAGAAAAGTTGTTTTGGAAGTGCGACAATGCAATCCACTAAATCATGTTCAATGAGTGATTTTCTGATGTCGCCTTCGTTGTTGGTCTGGCTAGAAAGTGAGCCATTGGCAAGCACGCACGCCATCACACCGTGTGGCGAGAGGTGGTAGATCATGTGTTGAAGCCAGGCATAGTTGGCGTTTGAGGCTGGTGGCATGCCATATTGCCAGCGTGGGTCGTTTTGGAGGAGTTGTCCTGACCAGTCGCTGTCGTTAAAAGGAGGGTTTGCCAAAACAAAATCTGCTTTGAGATCTTTGTGGGTGTCGTTCAAAAATGAGCCTTCGGTGTTCCATTTCACTTGCGAGCCATCAATACCACGTATAGCAAGATTCATTCGACATAAGCGATAAGTTGTCTGATTGCTTTCTTGTCCGTAAATAGAAATATCTTCCACATTTCCGCGGTGTTCTTTGATAAATTTTTCACTCATGATAAACATGCCACCGCTACCACAAGCTGGATCGTAGACTCTGCCTTTGTATGGCTCAATCATTTCTACCATTATGCGCACGATGGATTTTGGTGTGTAGAATTGTCCACCTTTTTTTCCTTCGGCATTGGCAAATTCTCCGAGGAAATATTCATATACTCTGCCGAGTAAGTCTTTACTTTTGGCCGCTTCTGTACCTAATGCAATATTTCCCACCATATCAATAAGCCCACCAAGTGAAGCTTTATCCAAATTTGGACGAGCATATACTTTTGGTAAAATACCTTTGAGTGTTGGATTTTCTTTTTCTATTGCCTCCATCGCATCATCCAAGTCCTTTCCAATTGATGGAAGTTTTGCGCGCGAGTGTAGGTGTGACCAGCGAGCAATTTGTGGAACGAAAAAAACATTTTCTGCACGATATTCGTCGGCGTCTTCTGGATTTGCACCTGCAAAATCATTACCGCCGGCTTTGATTTTGTTATAGAGTTCTTCAAATGAATCAGAAATATATTTCAAAAAAATAAGTCCAAGCACAATATGCTTGTATTCTGCCGCGTCCATATTCTTGCGTAGCTTGTCCGCTGCTTTAAAAAGCGTCTTCTCAAATGATTCTATTTTATTATCTTTTGCCATAATTTATATTCAATTTAAATAATTGCATTATATTCATTTCACCTTATGAATAAATCTTTTTTGTATTAGCGATACCAGTTAAAATATTTCTTGCCGTTAGGAGTTGTCATTTTCAACCATACGATTTTCTCGTACACTTTGCTACCTTATATTCTTTACTAATTGTTTTTTGACATAAAATACGAATACCAAACTCCCAAAAAACACCCACCAAAATACATCATATCTTTCGTACTCATAATACCACATTACAGATAATTTACAAGGTAATAAATCAGGAAATAGTAGGGTAGTGAAATCAGTAGATATTGAGGTGACAAAATAGATAAGTGTTTTTTATTTTTTCAATTTATGTTATAATATTTGCATAATGACTAAATTTTTATGACTTTTCTTCAATCTATTGTTTTGGGTATTATCCAAGGACTTACCGAATTTTTACCAGTATCTTCTTCTGCTCATTTAATTTTTTTACCTCGTTTTTTTTCTTGGGGAGAACACGATATTGCTTTTGATATCATGCTTCACTTCGGTACGCTGTTTGCAGTCGTGTTTTATTTTCGCAAAAAATTGTGGAAGTTGTTCTTAGCTTTTTTCAATTATCAAAAAGATATTTCGGTGGAAGTGAAATCTGACAAGAGACTTGCTTGGCTGATTGTGTTTAGTATTATTCCTGCTGGACTTGTCGGCTTCTTCTTTTCTGATTTGATTGAAAATACTTTTCGTTCGTCGGTATTTATGGCCTTCAATCTTATTTTCTGGGGTGTTGTCTTATTTTTGGCTGATAGATTCAGTAAAAGACAAAAGAGCTTGAAAACTTTGGAAAATATTTCTTGGAAAAACAATTTTTTTATCGCTTGTGCTCAAGCTTTGGCGCTTATACCTGGTACTTCTAGATCAGGAATCACTATGACAGCTGGACTTTTTTCCAAATTAGACAAAAACTCTGCAGCTGAATATTCATTTTTGATGAGTGTACCTATTATTTTTTTGGCTGGAGCGGATAGTTTGTATAAGCTTGTCAAAAATGGGTTAGGGGATTTGAATATTGCTATTTTGTTTACTGGTTTCTTGTTTTCGATGATTAGTGGTTTTTTGGCGATATCTTTGTTTTTGCAAATTATTAGAAAATGGAGTTTTACACCGTTCGTGGTTTATCGTATTCTTATTGGTTTGTTGATTTTATTTTTGTTGTAATAAGCAGACTCAGCAGATACAGCAGAACCAGCTAGTCAAATATTATCTCAACGTATCTCTATTTTATCTCTATTTTATTTCAATCTTATCTCTATTTATTAAAAACTGATTAACAAATTTGTAATAAAATAAAAGCTTGTCATTATGAAAAAATCTCAAACAATCGTCACAGTTCTCGGCGCTGGCAATATGGGTACAGCTATTGCTCAAGTTTTGGCTGACAATGGAAATATTGTCAATATTTGGAATTGGGAAGGGGACATCGAACCTTTGCAACAAATAGAAAAACATCATGAAAACAAAAATTATTTGAAAGGTGTTAAATTGTCAGAAAATATTATTCCAAAATATAATATTGAAGAAGCCCTCAAAGATGCTGAATTTGTTTTTTTGGCAATTCCTAGTGGTGTGCTTGAACATACGATTGCTTTTGCTTCTAGAAATATCAAAAATAGGGCAGTCATAATAGATTTGTCAAAAGGAATTGATGCCAAGAGCTTGCAAATTACTTCTTTTGTCATTGCCAAACATTTGCGGGCTGGTCTCAAGAAAAATGTTGTGACTGTTTCTGGTCCAGCTATTGCTTCTCAGATGGTCGCCAAAAAATTTACAGCGATGAATATCGCTTCCAAAAATAGTGGTGCTATCAAAAAAGTTCGAGCTATTATGGAAAATGATTATATCAAACTTGTTCCTACCAAAGATGTGATTGGAGTTGACGTCGGAGGATCTTTCAAAAATGTTTATAGTATTGCGATTGGGATGTGTGAGGGCTTGGGTTATGGTCTCAATACCAAAGCTGCTTTGATTACTTATGCCATCAAAGAAATTGCGGATATTACCAAGGCTATGGGTGGAAAGAGACATACTGCTTATGGCTTGGCTGGTTTGGGTGATCTTATTGGTACTTCTCTTTGTGAAGATAGTCGCAATCATCGTTTTGGCAAATATTTGGGACAAGGCCTGACTGCTGACAAAGCTTTGAAAAAAGTAAAACAAACAGTAGAGGGAATTGACGCTTCTGCTTGTCTCGTCACTTTAGCTAAAAAATATAATTTGGATACACCTTTTGCTCATACTATTCATCACTGTATTGTGAGTAAACACGATCCAAGACGAGCTTTTGAACACTTATTGAGAGAAGTCTTATAGTTGGTGTTGACATTTTTTTATACTGTGGTATGATAAATATGATAAATCATATTTATCTTTATTTTTCACTCAAGGCGGACCAGTAATTAAATGAACTACCTCGCAGTCCCGATAAAATCGGGAACGAGGTAGCAATTGGATTATTTCGTAGCAAACTACGAGGAACCTGCCTGCCGGCAGGCAGGTTAAACCTTGTCCGCCTTGGGCGGATTAATGAAGTTTATTTTTGAAAGTTAGTTTTGCCAATTAGTGGTATAAAATTATAATTCAGCACTTATGAAAAAAATAGAAAAGGATGTTTTTTTTGGTAGTATCCATGGTACGACCTCTGTCGGTGAAAGGGGACAACTTGTCATACCAAAAAAATTGCGAGAAAAATTGAAAATAAAAAAAGGTGACAACTTTGTTGTTATTGAAAAACATGGTATGGTAGTTCTCATGCCAGCCAAAGTAATGACTAAATTTATTTCCAAACTTAATTTGCAGTTAAACAATATTAACAAAGAATAGTATGTCCGAAGAAAAAAAGAAAAAGAAATTTTATAAAAGAAAATCATTTTATATTATTATCATTGTCATTTTGTTGGTGGCTTTTGGTGTTTATGCCAAAGCCAAAAATGCTAACAAAGCACCAACTTATGAAACTACCAAAGTTGAAAAGGGGACTTTGTCACAAACTGTAGATGCTACTGGCAATGTGGAGTCAGCCGGTTCTTTGGATTTACGTTTTCAAAAGAGTGCTAATTTGGCCAAAATTTACAAAAATGTCAATGATCAAGTAAAAGCGGGAGATCTTATAGCTGAAGTAGATGTCAGTAGTGAAAATGCGCAAGTAGCTCAAGCTAGTGCTTCTGTGGCACAGTCTAGAGCCAATTTGGACAAAGTTTTGTCTGGAGCTACCGATGATTATGTTTTAGGTATCAAATCAACTTATGACAAAGCCAAAGCTAGTCTTGATCAAATCAAAGCTACTTCAGCTGATACTGTCGCCAATGCTGAAGCGGTACTGCAAACTGCTGAAAACAATTTGAAATTGTCTACTGGCGGAGAAAATAGTCAGATAGTAGGCAATGCTTATCAAGATTTGTTTGCTAGTATTCAATCAGTCCAAAATTCTTTGTCTAGTGCTTTGACTGATTCTGATAATATTTTAGGTATTGATAATACTTTGGCCAATGATGATTTTGAAAGTGTTTTGTCAGCTTTGGATAGCAGCAAACTTAATACTGCCAAAACAAAATATAGTCTAGCCAAATCTGCCAAAAATGATTTGGACAGTGTGGCTAGTAGTCTTAGTCTGAATTCTACTCATGATGCAATAGACAGTACGGCTGTAGTTGCCGAAGAAGGTTTGGTTGTTTCTAAAGATTTACTTTTTGCCATGTCACAAATGCTTGATGTTACAGTGCCAATTGGTAATTTGACTCAAACAGATTTGACTACCAAAAAATCTACCATTAGTGTTGATAGGACTGATGTAAGTAGTAAGTACACGACTATGATTGGCAAAGTTCAAGCGGTAGAAACTGCCAAAAATAGTTATATTACTTACCAAATTGCTTTTGACAAAGCCAAAGCAAATTTGGAAAACGCCAAGACCAAAGCTCAAGCTGATATTGCTTCGGCCCAAGCTAGTCTTATTCAAGCTGAAGCTCAGTACAATGATGTCAAAAATCCAGCTCGCAGTGAAGATGTTTCTTCGGCTCGCGCTCAATTGGCTGGGGCACAAGCTAGTCTAGCTCAAGCGGTAGCGACTCGTAACAAAGGCAGAATTGTAGCGCCAGTAGCTGGTACTATTGCTAAGCTAAATGGTAAAGTCGGAGAATTTGTAAACGCAACTGATGTCTTTGCTCAATTAGTCAATCCGCATTTATTTGAAATAAATGTAGATATACCAGAAACAGATATTATCAAGATTTCAATTGGGGACAGTACAGATATTACTCTTGATGCTTACGGTGAAGATCATCATTTCGTAGGGAATGTAACACAAATTGAAACAGGAGAGACTGTGATTCAAGATGTTGTCTATTACAAAGTTACCATTTCTATGGAAGATAGTGATAGTGAATATCATATCTTGAATGGTATGACTGCCAATATTCTTTTCTATACCGAAAAGAAAGATGAGGTTTTGTATATTCCACAAAGAACTATCCAAACTGATGATAGTGACAAAAAGTATGTTCGTGTTTTGTCCAATGATCAAGTAGAAAATGTTTATGTGGAAACAGGACTTCGTGGTGATAATGGTCTTATTGAAGTTACTTCTGGTTTAGAAGAAGGACAAGAAGTGGTGGTCAGGGTAAACTCTTAAACGTGGATTTTTGGAATTTAACGCAGATTAACACTGATTTAAGGAAAGGACGGCAAGAACTCCCTGTGATGTCCGACGCAGGACTCACAGGGATGAATTGCCGCCCAAGACGTTGAAATAATAGTTAAATATGTTGTAGAGAAATATATTGAGAACCAGGGGCGAATAGAGGATATCAAACAACTGAAACTGTTCAAATTATAATAAACTAACAATAATGAATAGACGCCCTGTGATGTCCCGCAGGACTCACAGGGTTAATTCACTTATGAACGAGAAAAAAATCTTCGCGACAATTTATCAAATTTCTAAAAAAGACAAAATAGATGTTTATGTCGTGGGTGGTTATGTGAGAGATTCTTTGTTGGATAGAAAAGTAAAGAAAGATATAGATTTTGTGGTGGTCGGCAGTGGACTAGAATTTGCTAAAAAATTTGAAATTGAATACGACGGCGAGGGAACTCTGATAGAGTTCCCTGATTTTGATACAGCTAGATTTGTTTTCACAAAGTTGCTAGAAGATGGTAGTAAAGAAAAATTGTTTGAAATAGAATTCGCTGGAGCACGTACGGAAAAATATGATGAAAATTCACGCAAACCAAAAGTTGTGGCTACAGATTTGCGTACCGATTTGGAGCGTCGTGATTTCACTGTCAATACCATGGCGCGAAAAGTCATTGCAAGTGGTTTGAGTAAAAAAATCGAAGATCCTTTTGATGGACAAAAAGATTTAGAAAAAAAATTACTTCGTACACCTCTTGATCCTGATACAACTTTTTCGGAAGATCCACTTCGTATGCTTCGTGTGGCGAGATTCGCAGCTCAATTAAATTTTGAAATTGAGAAAAAAACTTATTTGGCGCTAGAACGTAACAAAGAAAGATTGAAAATAATTTCTGCCGAGCGCATCCAAGAAGAATTTTTCAAGTTGTTGTCAGCACCAAAACCGTCTGTTGGTTTGTGGATTCTTTATGAAACTGGACTTCTCAAAATGTTTTTGCCAGAGGTTTGTGATTTATGGGGAGTAGATGAAGTCTATGGTCATACTCACAAAAATAATTTGGATCACACTTTCAAAGTAGTAGATAATCTAGCTGAGCGTTCTGATAATACTTTACTTCGTTACGCTGCTCTAATGCATGATATTGGTAAACCGGGTACTAAAGAGTTTGTACCAAAACGTGGTTGGGCTTTTGATATGCATGAACATTTGGGGCGTAAAATTGTTAGAATTATTGGCAAACGTCTGCGTATGAGTAAGAGTGATACTGAGTATGTAGCCAAACTTGTGCGTTGGCACCAACAACCGATTGCTCTTATGGACGAAGGAATTACTGATAGCCCTGTACGTCGCCTAGTAGTCAATTTGCAAGATGATTTGGAAGATTTGTTGACTTTGTGTCGTAGTGATATTACCACAGGTAATCCAAAGAAATTGGCAAAACGTCTCAAAAATTATGATGTTTTGGAAATTCGTATTGCTGAAGTTTTGGAAAAAGACAAACTCAGGGCTTTCAATTCCCCAGTACGTGGTGAAGAAATTATGGAAATGTGTAATTTGAAACCAGGTCCAACTGTAGGTAGAATAAAAAAAGCTCTAGAAGAAGCCATTCTTGATGGTAAAGTAGAAAATGATTACAAAAAAGTCAAAGAATATTTTTTTACAATAAAAGATGAATATATGCAGAGTGTCCAAGAGTGGGAGAAGAATTAAAACAGCAGAATAAGCAGATTAAGCAAAGTAAGCAGAATAAGTTTATATCCATTGTATCTCTATTGTATCTCAATTTATTTTATAATGTTGAAATATAAAAACTTTTTAATTTAAAAATGTACTATGTCTAAGCTTATTGAAGTCAAGGATCTAAAAAAACAATATGAAAATGGTGAAATAATTACCAAAATTTTGCATGGTCTTACTTTTGATATAGAAAAAGGGGAGTTTGTTTCTATTATGGGACCTTCTGGTTCTGGCAAATCAACCTTGATGCACATCTTAGGTTTTTTAGACACTTTGAGTGAGGGAACTTTCTTTTTTGAAGGACGAGATGTTAGTAAATTATCAGACGATGAATTGGCTGACATGCGTAGTAATAAAATTGGTTTTGTGTTTCAAGCTTTCAATCTTTTAAATCGTTCTACTACTTTGGAGAATGTCATGTTGCCATTACTTTATACCAAAATTTCTAAAAAAGACAGAATAAAAAAAGCCACAGACTTACTCAATCAAGTTGGTCTTGGTCATAGACTTGATTATTCGCCGAGTAAACTTTCTGGTGGTGAAAAACAACGTGTAGCTATTGCTCGTGCTTTGGTCAATGACCCAGAAGTCATTTTTGCTGACGAACCTACGGGAAATCTTGATTCCAAATCTGGTTTGCAAGTCATGAAATTGTTGCAAGATTTGAATAGAGAAAAAGGTCATAGTATTATTTTAGTTACTCATGAAAAATATACTGCCGAACATGCAGAGCGTATTATTACTTTGAAAGATGGTCTGATTGAATCAGACAGAGCTGTTACCAAAAGACAGATTGCTGATGAGAACAATACTTTAATTAAGTAAAATTTTATTCAATCAACACTCCGGATATACGGATAATACGGATGTTCCGGATTTTTAGAAAAACGTTTTAAATTACATCAGGATTATCCGCATTATCCGGAAATCCGTATTGTTATAATTAATATGGATGTTATAGAGAGTGTGTCTAGTTCTTGGAAAATAATTGCGCGTAGTAAAGCACGCTCTTTTTTGACAATGCTTGGTATTGTAATTGGTGTGATGGCGGTGATTATTGTGATGTCTGTTGGGGCTGGCGCACAAAGTCTTATTATCAATCAAGTGAAAAGTCTTGGTTCAAACTTGGTAGTTGTTTTACCAGGAAATTCAGAAAAAGATGGTCCACCAGCTTCTGCTTTGGGGATTGTGGTAACAACTTTGAATTATGGTGATGGACAAGAAATTTTGAAAAATGGTTGTAAATGTATAGAAAGTTTGGCTATGTATGTGACTGGTAATGATACTATTACTGCAGGAGACAATAGTGAAAATAATAATTATACTGGTACCACCGCTAGTTATATAAACGTAGAAGATACCCAAGTAGAGTTTGGTCGTTTTTTTACTTTGGATGAAGAAAAAGGAGTTGCTAGGGTGGCAGTTCTTGGTTCAGGAATAAAAGACAAACTTTTTGGTACCGAAGATGCTATTGGTAAGAGAATAAGAATTGGTAAAACCAATTTTAATGTTGTTGGTGTGATGAAACAACGTGGTGTCAGTGGTTTTCAAAATCAGGATGATCAAATGTTCATTCCTATCTCTACTGCTCAAAAACTATTGTTGGGTATAGACCATGTAAATTATATAAGAATGAAAGTGGACAATGCTGATGATGTTACGGATGCTGTAGATAGTGTTGAACAAGTGTTGCGTGATAGACATAATATTGGCACAGGAGAAGTGGATGATTTTTCGGTACGTTCTATGGCACAAGGACTTAGTGCTATATCTAGTATTACTGATGCTCTAAAATTTTTCTTGGTGGCCATTTCTAGTTTGGCTCTTATTGTTGGTGGTTTTGGTATTATGAATATCATGCTGGCCACTGTCCAAGAAC
>Ga0210044_10004886_pt1 | contig 18449 bp, 16 predicted proteins | sample CryGey13umfilter_2_FD_183959 | JGI IMG/M metagenome (GOLD analysis project Ga0210044, IMG submission 183959) | Groundwater microbial communities from aquifer in Utah, USA - Crystal Geyser 4/9/14 3 um filter (SPAdes) (version 2) | ecosystem: Environmental > Aquatic > Deep subsurface >... | reverse complement strand
TTTTTTATTGTTTTTACTTCTTATACCATCATTAAACACCACCTCTTCAATATTAAAGTCATTGCGACGGCGTTGTTTACGGCGATAGTGGGATTAATCTTGTTTATTCAAGCAATAGTTGCTTCTTCTCTTCCGATAAAAATTTTAAATGGGGGAATTTTTCTTCTTTTTTGTCTTTTTGGGTATTTTCTGGTGAAATCTGTTATTAGGGAAGTTGAGTTAAGGCAAGAGGTAGAAAAGCTATCCCAGGCAAAATCAGAGTTTATTTCCATTGCCTCACATCAGTTAAGAACGCCTTTAACTGCCATTAAGGGCTACATTTCCATGGTGCTGGGGAAAAATTACGGCAAGCCGCCAGAGAAAATGGAAAAACCTTTGGAGAATATTTACGCTTCCAACGAAAGATTGATAAAATTAGTTAATGACCTCCTAAATTTATCGCGATTGGAGGCAGGAAAAATCGAGTTCAATCCAGAACTTACTTCTTTAAAAGAGTTAGTCTCGGGAATTATCCAAGAGTTAAGAATTAATGTTGAAAAGAAGGGGTTATACATTAAAATTGTCAAACCCTCAGAACCGCTGCCCAAAATTATGCTCGACCGGGACAAAATTAGACAGGTGATTTTAAATATTATTGATAATGCTATAAAATATACAAAAGAAGGAGGGATTACCGTTAACTTAGAAAAACTTAATTCAGAAGAACAAATTAAAGTTTCCGACACGGGTGAGGGGATGGATGAAAAAGAGATTCAAAGCCTTTTCCAAATATTTTCCAGAGCAACTGCCGGTACCCAACTTCATACCGAAGGCGCCGGGATCGGGCTTTATGTGGCCAGGCAATTTGTTGAAATGCACGGAGGAAAAATCTGGGCCGAATCCCTTGGTAAGGGAAAAGGAAGCACATTTATCGTCCGATTGCCAATTCAGTTAAGCCCAAAATTGCTTAAATCTAAAACCAGAACAATTATAAACAAATAAAAACATTTTATTTAAAAGTCGAAGAGATAAATCTCTTCTCCATCTGCGTTTTTACAAGTAAAAACTTGATTTATGAAGAAAATTTTGATGGCAAGGATCTTTCACTTCGTTCAAGATTCTTTTGATCAAAATTTATTAACTAATAATTAATCTATGAAAAAAATTTTGATAATAGAAGATGAAAAAATGTTAGGCGAAATGTATCAAGATAAATTTATTCAGGAAGGTTTTGATGCGGTTTTGGCTGAAACAGCTGAAGAGGGAATAGAAGCAACTTGCAAAGAGAAGCCGGACCTAATTTTGCTTGATATTCTTTTGCCAAGAACAAACGGCATTGGCTTTATGGAATGGTTTAAAAAAGAGAAAGAACTTTCTTCTATTCCGGTCATAGCTTTTTCCAATTATGACGACCCAAAAACAAAAAAGGAAGCAGCGGAATTAGGAATAAAAGATTATTTGATAAAAACAAACTACACTCCCCAAGAAATCGTTGATAAGGTAAAATCTTACCTAAAAAATTAATACAATAGCGAGAGTCTTGGCAAAAGAAAAGGCTCCACTTTCTATATTGAATTGCCGATTTCAGTTTAGATTTTTAAAAAACTAAAACTGAGAATTATTTTTTATGAAGGCAAGACTAATAAAAAACAAGGCTCTTGACAAAACGACATATTCTTGTTTGAATTGTAATAGACGAAATAATAAGAAAGAGAATAGAACCTTAACAAACCAAAAACCTTGGAAAGGAGTGAATGCTATGGGAAAGATTCCAGATAACCATAAGATGAAGATTGTAGTACACCCGAAATTGGTAGTGTTTAAACGCCCCGGTTTTTTGAAAGAATTTGGATTTAAAGATTTCGCAAGAGAAGAATTTTTTAGAAAAGATATCCCAAATGGAGAAGAGTTTCTTAAGCTGGTTCACGCCGAAAAGCATATAAGAGAAATCAAAAAAGCTTGCGAAATAAAAGCGTACCTGGCCGAAATGCAATTAACACCGGAGTGTTATGAAATAGCCTGTTTAGGAGTTGGGACCGTAATCCTCGCTTCAGAGGAAGGTAATTTTGCTATTCAATGTATGACCGGTCATCATGCTAGCAGAGAGACTGCAATGGGTTTTAATCTTTTTAACTCAATGGCAATTGCCGCTCAACGATTGGTTAATCAGGGGAAAAGAGTTTGTATTATTGATATTGATGGGCATCACGGAAACGGCACCCAGAGTATTTTTTATGATACCAATCAGGTCTTGTATTGTTCAATTCATCAAGAAGATGTTTTTCCGGGAACCGGAAGCAAAGAAGAAACTGGAAAGGGGCAGGGGAAAGGTTATACTTTAAATATTCCTCTGCCAAAAGGTAGCGGAGATGGTGCTTTTATCGAGGCACTCAAAGAAGTAATCAGTAAGGCAGTTGATTTTAAACCTGATGTTGTTGGAGTGTATGCAGGTTTTGATGGTTATCATGCGGACAAATTGCTTGATTTAAATTATACTCTTAAAGGGTTTTATAAGTGCGGCAGGATGATTGGTCAAAATTTCAAGCAAGTTTTTGCTACACTTGGCGGAGGATACCATCAGGATCTCACAAAATGCATTTTTGCGTTCGTGGCTGGAATCAATCAGAAAGAATACCCGTATTGACACATTAACTTCCCTTTTGTATGCTGGTAATACTAAGTACTTTTTAGGTTTGGCTTAGAGAAAAAAAAGAAAAGAGGTGATTACCGTGAAGCAGAACAAGACAAGAGCCAAGATGCTGAAGGCTTTGCAGAAGGTTCTTGCGTCCCCTCTGCGGCCGAAGCTTCAAGAGGTTCACCGGGAGTGCTAACATGTACCCGAGAACTTCCCAAGCGGGAATTCTAAAAACGAATTCCCGCTTTTTTATACATGATAAACTTGATTTTTGGGTTAAGATATTTTAATATAGAATCGGCTTTAGGAAAGCCATATTTAGTACATTAACAACTTAAAAAATAGGAGGTGTTACGATGCAAGCGAGAAGATATATTTTGAGGCCCGAGTTTTTTGGCGGAATATTGTTTGATAAAGAAAGGAAAAATTATTTCTACTTGGATGTTCAGACCACCGTTGCTCTTCAAAACATTACAGAGCAGCCTGGTGAAATTTCCTTTCCGAAAAGTTATATTGATTTCCTTTCAGGAGAAGGAATAATTAGTTTTAGCGATGGAAAAACGTTGTTTTCAGGAGATGTAATTAAGTACTCACTACAGCCAAAGGATTTTCCCGCAGCTCCTTTACGGATTCATCTCGCGATTACTTACGAATGCCCATTAGATTGTGTCCATTGTTTTGTTAAAAACTATAAGTGCCAGCAAGAAGAGATGGAAACAGGCGAGCTTAAAAAACTTATTGATCGCCTTGTTGGAATTGGAACTTACGAAGTACTGGTAAGCGGAGGAGAACCTTTTACGCGAAAAGATCTCTGTGAATGTTTGGACTACGCTTTATCAAAAGGAATGATTGTGAAACTTTTTACTAATGGTCTGCTTTTAGACGAAAGACAGATTGAAAAACTCCGGCGTCTTAAATTAAGCTATTTAGCTATTGGATTCGATGGTCCAGATCCCACTAGTTATGGCTCTATCAGAGGAGATAAAGGACGAGTTGCTTTTGATAAGGTTTTAAGAAATATACAGATTGTGAGAAAACGACTGAATATCCCGGTAGCAATTCAATTTACGTGCACAAAAAGGAATACCGATTCTCAGACACTTTCCCGATTGGTGGAATTTGCAGTAGAGCATGATGTATTGTTGCGAGTTAGACCCATAAATCCTTGTGGAAATACTCTGGCTAATCCCGATCTACTTTTGGATTATCAGGAATATCTCTTAATTCTTCAGTCGCTTTATGAACTTTTTTTAAAACAGGGATATTCTCCGAAGGATATAAAAGCAAAGCAGGGCAATATTCGGTTTAAATTTAGTCGGCGCTCGATTAAATTTGACGAATCTCCTCTTCCTTATCTTGGTTGGGGATGTCCCGGTGGTTATGTTCATGCTTTTATTGATCCTTACGGAAATATGTATCCTTGCGGTTTTTTGGTGAGTCATCTTCCTCGCGATAATAACGATAATATCAGAGAGAAAGATCCGTTAGATATTTGGTTGAACGGAAAAGGATTTCTTTTTAAGAGATCTCTTCTTGGTAATAATACTTGTTTTGACTGTAGATATTTCGTTACTTGTCGAGGAGGATGTCGCGTTCGAGCGTTGCATTGGAAAAAAGATATTAATGCTTCTGATCCGTATTGCCGACAGGAGTTTGAGAGACATAAAGGAATAAAGGGATTGTTCTTAGGGGGAGGCGATTGTGTGTAATCTATGCGGGAATTCTAAAAATAAATTCCCGCCTTTTTATTTTCTGAGCTTGACATTTCCAATTAAAATATTTTAATATAGAGGTGGCCTTGAAAAGGTCAAATATTTAAGCACATTTACAATTTAGATAAGGAGGTGTAACAATGGAAAAGATGACTTGGGAGCTACGGCTTACCACAAAAGAAAAAGAAAATCTTGTAAAGGTTCAGGAACTAAGGAAAGCAATAAGAAATTTTCTTGAGAGACAGGGTTTTTTGGAGGTTAATATTCCAGTGATTTTTCCGAGTAAATCTCTCTTGTACGGAGGAATTCCTATCTCAGGCCAAATAATTAATGGCTATCTCTGTGCGGTAATGACTCCTTTTATTCGCCGTTGGCTTGTTCTTGGTAAAGAACTCAATCTCTCAAGAGTGTATTTTATCGGGGAATGCTTCCGAGACGAAGAAGTCGATCAGGATCATTATCCTGTATTTGAAAACTTGGCGATGGGTGTAAGATATGAAGATTACCGTTTTCTTATGAAACTTATTCAAGAGATGGTTTTAGATGTTTTAAAAACTGCAGGGCAGAAAGACATTGGGGAGTGGCAATGTATTCCTTACTTTCAGTTGGGGTCAAAAACTGATTTCGCAAACATAAGAACTAACAATGAAAAGACTTTGAAAGAATATAGTGAATTAACCGCGGTTCTTTCCAGACCAACCTTTGTAACAGAGTTGCCGATGCAGTTGTTCGGGCCCGCACGAAAGATATCTCAGTACACTAAAGAAAGAGCAGAATTGTTTATTAGGGGTATTGAGATTGGTAACATCTCTACCTTTCTTACCGATGCCGAAGAACTCTTACAATGGTATCAGGAACAAGATATTGACTTTAGTCAATATCTTCTCGAAAAAGAACATTTAGATTCTGTTTCTACTTTGAATGGCGAACTCGTTACCACAGGAGCAATTGGGTTATCAAGACTTTATATGGTTTTACTTGGCTTGAATACAATAAAAGAGACGGTTCCTTTTCCGTATTTTGGAGGTGATTGATATGAAATTGTCCAGAAATTTTTTCAGGATTCAACATACCGATCCTACTCTCCTTCCAGAAAAAATTGACGAATTTGTAGAGATTGGATTAGGTTTAGAACTAAGAGATTTTATGCTCCCATCACTACTTGATTCCTCGGAAGACCTGGCAATGTGGATTGAGGTCTATCGTGAAATAAATGACGGAAGATTAAGTTTTTCTATTCATGGACCTGTGATTGATTTAAATCTTGGTTCACCGGATGAAAAAATCCGTCAGGTAAGCATCGAGCGAATTATTCAAATATTTAGAGTGGAAGAAGGACTGTCTGCTGAATTTTTGATAATTCACACTGGTTACGATCCTCGATTTTTAAACGAAAAAAACCGGTTTAAAAGTTGGATATCAAGAAGCCTTGAAAGTTTTTCATGGATTTTTGAGAAGGTTAATTTGCCCAAGTGCTTAAGAGCGATATGTATCGAGAATTCTCCGGGAGAACCTTCGGAAGCGTATTGGATTTATCTGCGTGCACTTAAGAATGAATTTGCTGACATTCCACTCCGTGCTTGTATTGATTATGACCATCTTCTTTCAAAAGAAAAACGGTTGGTATATCAATACTTAAAAGATCCAATGGTTGTATATTTACATCTTCCTTGGAGAAGAGCTGGCCAGACTATTTGTCGGAATTTACCGTCTGAACATAATCTCCAGGCGATTTGTTTCGAAGGCGAATTTAGGGAAGGAACGAAACAAAGACTGCAGAGGTTGGTAATAGATGTTCAGAGAAGCAGTTGCTTAATCTAATATAGGGAGTAGTTAAACTTAAGTTTTAATTACTCCCTTTTCTTAGAAATATCTGTAGAGAAAGCTGGATTAAGAATACAAAGAAGAGGTAAAGATTTTTTCGATAATCAGGGCCGTAAGTATCATTCTAAAATAGCAGAAGTGTATTTGAAACTTGCCCAAATGAGAAAATGGGTAATTTTAAACGGGGAGGATAAACCGGAGAGTATTCACAAGAAAATATTGAAAATCGTAAAAGAAGAACTCTCTAACAGACAAGTTTCTAAAAAATAAGGAATTTTTTAGACGACAGAAAATTTATGGAGTAGTCGAAGAGATAAACCATCTCTTCTCCACCCTGCGCTATCGCTCGGGTAGAAGAAGATTAATTGTTGTAGAACCACACTTCAGTCAGATGGGCAGAAGTGTTTTTTACTCTTGCCAATTTTTGAGTTTTGGGATAAAATAAGTAATCTAAGATTAGAGAATAAAACAAAAAAGAATGAGTGAAAAATTTATAATTGAGGGTGGTAAGAAACTTAATGGAGAGATTAAAGTAAGGGGTTCTAAAAATGCAGCCGGAGCCCTTTTGGCTGCCGTTTTACTTACTGATGAAGAGTGCCTGATTGATAATCTTCCTCGAATTTCTGATATTTTTAATCTTTTGGAAATTTTGAAAGAGATGGGGGTAGATGTAGAGTGGGTTAATGAAAGGAAGGTTAGAATTAAAGCCGGAGGGAGAGTTGATCCGGAGAAAATAGATTTTGAGAAGATTTCTAAATCTCGAATCTCTGTCCTTCTAATCGGCGCTCTTTTGCCAAGATTTAAAGAGTTTAAGATTTCCAGACCCGGAGGAGATAGAATTGGATTGAGGCCCATAACCACTCTTCTCAAGGCCTTAAAGGGATTGGGAGTTGATATTAAAGAAGAAGGTGATTTTTATCATTTTAAGTCGGAAAAACTTGTTGGAAAAGAAATTGTGCTTCAAGAATTTAGCGTTACAGCCACGGAAAATTTAATAATGACCGCTACCTTAACCGAAGGAAAAACTATAATAAAAGGAGCAGCCTGCGAGCCTCATGTTCAAGATTTGGCTAAAATGTTAAATAGTATGGGCGGGAATATAGAAGGGATAGGGACTCATACCTTGAGAATCCAAGGAAAGAAAAAACTAAAAGGGACAGTTCACAAAACTATTCCTGATTACCTCGAGGCCGGCACATTTATTGTTATAGGAGCGGCTGTTTCTAAAAAACTTAAAGTAAATAATATAGTATCTGAACATTTAGATCTTTTTTTAGCAAAGTTGGAAGAAATAGGAGTTGAATTCAGAAAAAACGATGACTCAATTGAAGTTTGGGGAACAACTAATTTAAAGCCGGCTCGAGTTCAGGCTCTTCCTTATCCCGGTTTTCCAACTGACCTATTGCCGATTGTTGTTCCTTTACTGACCCGGGCCGAAGGCAAAAGTTTAATCCATGATCCCTTATATCCAAATAGATTCAGTTATGTGGATGAACTAAGGAAAATGGGGGCGGATATTGAAATAGTTGATCCCCATCGAGCTTTTGTTTTTGGCAGAACTCCTCTGAGGGGAGTAAAGATTGAATCTTGGGATATAAGAGCCGGAGCGAGTTTAGTGGTAGCTGGATTAATGGCCCAGGGGAAGACCATTATTGGAAATATTGAACAAATAGATAGGGGATATGAGAAGATAGAAGAGAGATTACAGCAACTCGGAGCGAATATAAAGCGCATAAACGCTTAACTAAATGAAAAATGAAAAATGAAAAATTACAATTCAAAATTCAAAATTATTTTTTCACTTTTCACTTTTCACTTTTAATTTGACTGACCCGCCAAAAATTGAATATTTAGGCGGGGAAGGAATATGTTTGTTACTAAAATAGCAATTGATCTTGGAACCTGTAATTCTTTGGTTTTTGTTCCTAAAAGGGGAATAGTTTTAGAGGAGCCCTCGGTTGTTGCTATTGACCCCTCAGAGAATAAAATTTTAGCCGTTGGGCTTGAGGCGAAAACAATGATTGGTCGAACTCCTGATTTTATTCGAATTTATCGTCCTCTCAAAGACGGGGTGATTTCTGACTACAGAATAACCCAGGCAATGCTCAGGCATTTTATCGAGAAAGCCCAAGGGAGATTCCGGCTTTTTAAACCAGAACTTGTTGTTTCTGTGCCAGCTGGCAGTAGTTCAACTGAGCGGAGAGCAGTGATAGAAGCGGCTTTGAGCGCTGGAGCTAAATCGGCCTTTGTAGCCAAAGAGCCAATTTTAGGAGCCATTGGAGCAGGAATTCCTATTAATTCTTGTGAGGGCAATATGATTATTGATATTGGCGGAGGGACTTCAGAGATGGCGGTAATTTCTCTGGGTGGTATTGTTACCGTAAGTTCGGTTAGAGTGGGAGGAGATAAGATGGACGAAGCCATAGCCGAATATATCAAGAAAAAACACAATTTAGCTGTTGGCACCCAAACGGCCGAAGAGACAAAAATAAAAATTGGCACGGCTTTACCAAAAAAGAAAGAAGAGTTTTTAGAAATAAGAGGGAGAGATTTAGTTTCCGGTTTGCCTCGCAACATTAGAGTTTCTTCTAATGAAACCGCTCAAGCCCTACAGGATGTTCTTGAAGAAATTGTGGGAGTAGTAAAACAAGTTTTGAGGAATACTCCTCCCGAACTCTCGGCTGATATTATGAACAAAGGAATGATTGCGGTTGGCGGAGGGGCCCTTTTAAGAAATATCGACGAACTTATAGCCAAAGCTACTGGTGTTCCTTGTTTCTTGGCTGACCAACCTTTATACTGCGTAGTCAAAGGAACAGGAGTGGTAGTTGAAAATCTTGATACCTATAAGAGGACTGTAATGAGCAAAAGATAACGCGATACCAATATACGAATGCATTTAACCGATGCCAATATACGAATGAATACTAATGATACTAATCAATTTTTATTCGTATAATTAGTATGAATTAGTATATTAGTATCGCATTTAATCAATTCGTATATTAGCATCGATTCATGATTGTCGGTCATAAAATCCAAAGAGAATTTTTAAAAAAATCATTTGAGAGTTCAAGAATTTCTCACGCTTATTTATTTTCCGGAGTTGATGGTTTGGGTAAAAAAACTGTGGCTTTAGAATTTGTTAGAATGATTAATGGTCAAAAAAAGGATTTAGCAAAGAGTCAACCAGACCTTATAATGGTTGAACCTCAGCCATCTATTAAGATTTCCCAGATAGGAGAAATGCGGAAAGCCTTAAGCCTCAGACCTTTTTCTGCTCCTTTCAAAACAGTAATTATAGACGAAGCCGAAAAGATGACAGACGAAGCCCAGAACTGTCTCTTAAAAACATTAGAGGAACCCAAAGGACAAGCAGTTTTATTCCTTATTTCTTCAAATCCCGAGATATTGTTTGAGACCGTTCGCTCAAGAACCCAATCCTTGAAGTTTTATCCCTTGTCTTCAGGAGAGATGAGAGATTTCTTAAAACCAAAGATTTCCTCTTCCGACCTCGAAAAATTAATTTTTATCTCGGAGGGCCGGCCGGGAAAGGCGATAGATTTTCTTCGAAATCCTCAAAAATTAAAGGTTTGGTGGCAAATATTTGAAGATATTCAAAATCTTGTTGATTCTAACATTAGCTCCCGTTTTAAATATTTAAATGATTTTTTCCAAGAAGATAACTCAAAAGAATTTTTAAATATTTTCTTAAGATATTTTAGATTGGTTTTGCTTTCAAAATTAGGAATGACAAATAATTTTAATACATCTTATTCCTTACAAAAAATAAAAGAGATTATAGAACTGGGTGAAAAGATGAAATTTCTAATCTCCCGGACAAACATCAACCAAAAATTAGCTCTAGAAACTTTATTTTTAAACATTTAGAGATTATTACCCACTACTCACTATTCACTAACAACTAATAACTAATTAATATGTCTGATTACAAACAAATTATTGAAAAAATAGAACCCGAGCTTAAAAAAACAATAAACTTTCTAGAAGAAGAAATGCTTAAAATTCGAACTTCTTTTTTTTCTCCTTCTTTAGTAGAGGATATTGAAGTTGAGATTGAAGGAAATCAACTTTCAGTAAAGGAATTGGCAGCTATCTCTTTAATTTCTTCTCGTGAGATGTCAATTCAACCCTGGGATAAATCCTATCTTCAGCCCATTCAGAAAGCAATTGAAAAATCAAGTTTAGGGATAACTCCGGTTATTTCCAAAGATAGTATCCGACTGCCAGCTCCGTCTATTTCTCAAGAATACAGAAAAAAACTCCTTCAGGTCTTGGCCGAGAAAAAAGAGGATACTCGTAAAACGGTTAGACATTTTAGAGAAGAGGCCTGGAGAAAAATTCAGGATGGGTCCAGAAAAGGAGAGATTAGCGAAGATGATAAATTTCGGGCTAAAGATAAACTCCAAGAATTGATTGATGAATACAACGAGAAAATATCGGGAATAACTGAAAGAAAGGCAGAAGAAATAGAAGGATAAAGTGTTTGGTCAAAAATTCGAGGCGTTAGCCGAAGAATTTTTGGTAACCAAACCTTTACCCCGCACTAACTTTGCACCCAAAATAGAGAACGAATATGTTATACTAACTTATGTAGGTTTAACCCTCGCGGCGCACTAAATACGAATAGTGTTCCCAGCACATAACGCTTTATGTGCTGGGTGGGCTATTCGCCCACCGTGCGCCGCCAGACAGCTTGGAGGCAAAGTTAGTGCGGGGTGCTCAATTCTGTAAGCCAAATTTTCTGCGCCTAATGGCTCAAAAATTTGGACATAATTGGCATGTTTCTTACTATTTTAATTATTTTTTTCTGCTTAATCAGTTTAATGGTTTTACATGAACTCGGTCATTTTTTAATGGCTAAGAGATTTGGGGTAGAAGTTGAAGAATTTGGCATTGGTTATCCCCCCAGGATTTTTGGGAAAAAAATTAAAGGAACCATTTATTCTTTAAATCTTTTACCTTTTGGCGCCTTTGTTAAAATTACTGGCGAAGAGGAAAGAGTCGAAAATTCCAAAAGTTTTTCCCAAAAACCAATCTGGCAAAGAAGTTTGATTATTCTCGGCGGGGTAGTTTCTTTTTGGCTTGTGGCAGTAATTATTTTTAGTTCTATTGCTTTTTTTTGGGGGCTGCCGACCTCAATCCCTGATGACTTAGAATATAGCGGCAATAAAACCGAGGTTATGGCTGTTGAGATAATGGATAATTCACCGGCTCAACTGGCCGGGATGAAGCCGGGGGATAAAATAATGAACTTTAATAAAATAAACCAGTTTCAGGAATTTATTAAATCCCATCAGGGGGAAGAAATTACTCTCACTATTGAAAGAGGCAAAGAAAGTCTTGACATTGATTTAACTCCCCGAGTTTCTTATCCTCAAGATGAAGGGTCAATAGGGGTTGGATTAGCAAGAGTGGCTAATATAAGATATCCTTGGTATCAAGCACCCTGGCAGGGAATTTCGGTTGCAGCAAAACAGACAGTAGCTATTCCGATAATACTGGGAAATATTTTAAAAAAAGTTTTTCAGGGAGAAGAAATAAAAGGAGTAAAACTTGTCGGTCCGGTTGGTATAGGGAAGATGATGAGTGAATCTCTAATGCAGGGGGGAGTTAACTTTTTAATGCTCTTGAGCATGATATCAATTTGGTTGGCTGTTTTTAATATCTTGCCCATTCCTGCTTTAGATGGAGGAAAATTATTATTTCTCGGCCTAGAAAAAATTAGAGGCAGAGCAATTAATCAAAAAATAGAAGCAAAAATTAATGCTGTCTTCTTTACCCTTTTGCTCGGCTTAATGCTTTTTGTAACCATCAAAGATATTATAGGACTATTGTAGTAGAAACTATGCGTCAGTCAAAACTTTTTACTAAAACAAAAAAACAGGTTCCTAAAAATGAAAAAAGTACCAATGCCATTTTATTGGAAAGAGCGGGTTTTATTTATAAAGAAATGGCCGGGGTTTATAGCTTTTTGCCTCTGGGATTGCGGGTCATAAAGAAGATTGAGGAAATAGTTAGAGAAGAGATGGACAAAATCTCAGGTCAGGAAGTTTTAATGACTATTTTACAGCCAAAAAAACTCTGGCAGGAAACAGACAGGTGGTCAGAGGGGATTGGAAAATCAGTGATGTATAAATGCCAGGGAGATGGAAAAGTTGGATTAGGTCCCACTCATGAGGAAATGTTGACCGATATTATTCGGAATTATATCCAATCTTTTGAGGACTTGCCGGTCTATATTTACCAAATTCAAACGAAATTCAGAAGGGAACCCCGGGCCCGTTCCGGTTTACTCAGGGGAAGGGAATTCGACATGAAAGACCTTTACAGTTTTCATTCTTCAGAATCTGATTTTAAGAAATATTACGAAAAAGTGAAAAAAGCTTATTTTAAGATTTTCAAAAGATGCGGCTTAAAGCCAATTATTACTGAAGCTTCAGGAGCAGGGTTTACTAAAGAACACACTCACGAATTTCAGGTTCTTGCCGAAAATGGAGAGGATAAAATAGTTTATTGCCCAAAACTTCATTTTTCTCGGAATAAAGAAATTAGTAAATTTAAAAGAGGAGATAAATGTCCTCTTGTCAAAGCTCGGGTTTGTAAAGAAACTCTTAAGGAAGCTAAATCAATTGAAGTGGGGAATATTTTCCCTTTAGGAACTAAATATTCTGAAGCAATGAAAGCTTTTTTCACTGACAAAGACGGGAAAAGAAAACCAATAATTATGGGTTGTTATGGTATAGGCATTTCTCGGGTAATGGGAGCCGTAGTTGAAATCCATCATGACCAGAAGGGAATAATTTGGCCATCTCAAGTTTCTCCTTTTGAGATTCATCTAATACCCTTAGGAAGCAGCGAAAAAAGGATTAGCAGAAAAATCAGGCAGACCGGTGAAAAATTGTATAACCATTTGAAAAATTCAGGAATTGAATTATTATATGATGACAGAGAAGATAAATCCCCAGGTGAAAAATTTGCTGATGCCGATTTAATCGGGATACCCACAAGAATTGTAATAAGCGAACGGACGTTAATGAAGAATTCGGTTGAAATAAAAAGAAGAGCGGAGAAACGAGTTAAGTTAATTAAAATCAAAGAGATTAGAAAATATGTTTAATAAATTTTTTGCTAAAATATCCGAAGACATCGCCATTGATTTAGGAACTTGCAATTCTTTGGTTTATGTTCGAGGTCGGGGAATTATTATTAACGAACCATCGGTAGTGGCTTTGAATCAAAAAACCGGTCAGATTTTAGCCATAGGGAATGAAGCCCAAAAAATGGTTGGCCGAACTCCGGCTCACATTCAAGCCATCAGACCTCTGATTCGGGGAGTGGTTTCTGATTTTGAGGTAACCGAACAGATGTTGAAGTATTTTATTGAAAAAGTTCATAAAAAAAGATTGATTCCTTTTTCTTCACCCCGGGTTATTATCGGTATACCCTGCGGGATAACCGAAGTGGAAAGAAAAGCAGTTTCTGATGCGGCTAAAAATGCTGGAGTAAGAGAAGTGTTTTTAATCGAGGAGCCAATAGCGGCAGCCATTGGAGCTAGATTGCCGATTCAGGAACCCAGGGGGAATTTTATTGCTGATATTGGCGGAGGAACAGCTGAAGTGGCTGTAATATCTTTGGGAGGAATAGTTGTTTCAAAGAGTTTAAAAGTTGCCGGAGATAAACTTAATGAGGATATAATACAATATATTGAGCAAAAATATAAACTTCTGATTGGAGAAAGAACGGCCGAGAAAGTTAAAATCGGAATCGGCCAGGTCTTACAAATTGATAAAAGAAAAGAAGCTCCAGTTCGGGGAAGAAATTTGGTTAGCGGGCTACCGGAGGAAATCATTGTTAGTTCCGATGATATTCAAGAAGCGATGGAAAAGTCAATAAATCAGATTGTTCAAGCAATAAGGGCAGCTATTGAAGAAACGCCCCCAGAACTTTTAGCCGATGTAATGGAAGATGGCATTTATCTTTGTGGCGGGAGTTCGCTGCTTCGAGGGCTCGATGTTCTGATAGCCAAAGAAACCAAGATGCCGGTTAAAATTATCGAGGATCCTTTGACAGCTGTGGTTAGAGGAGGAGGAATTGTTTTGGAAAACGTTGATACCTTAAAGGAAATATTAGCTCGGACAGAATATCAAGAACCTCCAAAATAGAAAACGCGATACCAATTAGTATAATTAGTATAATTCGTATATTGGCATCGATTTCATGATTTCAAAAAAAGAGGTTAACCATATTGCCAAATTAGCTCGTTTGGGTTTAGGAGAGAAAGAGATTGAAAAAATGGAGAAGGAACTTTCTTTGATTTTAGATTACTTTAATTTATTGAAAGAAGTTGATGTTTCCGGGATTGAACCAGCTTTTTATTCGGACGAGAGATTTAAAGAGTCTCCAGCTAGAGATGTGATGAGAGAAGATTCTGTAGAGGAGAGTAAAAAAGCAAAAAAACTTTTAGATTCAGTGCCGGAAACAAAAGAAGGTTTTGTAAAGGTCAAAGCGATTCTTTAAAAGATATTAAAACCTAAATGGAGCTTCATGAACTTACAATTACTCAAGCTCACGAGAAACTTGTTAACAGGGAAATATCAGCCATTGAATTAACTGAGGCATTCTTGACCCGGATTAATAAACTTGATAAAGAAATCGCCGCCTTTTTGAGTGTTTTTAAAGATTCAGCAATATCTCAGGCAAAAGAAATCGACAATCAGATTTCTCAAGGTCAAGAAATATCAATGCTGGCTGGAATACCATTGGCTGTTAAAGATAATATTTTAATTGAAGGAGAAAAATGCACGGCTGCTTCAAAAATACTGGAAAACTATGTAGCTCCTTATGATGCGACTTGCATTAAAAAATTAAAAGAGACAGGAGTGGTATTTTTGGGAAAGACAAATTTAGATGAGTTTGCTATGGGCTCTTCAACTGAGAATTCAGCCTTTAAAATAACCCACAATCCTCAGGACCTGAGCCGGGTTCCTGGAGGGAGTTCTGGTGGTTCGGCAGCAGCGGTAAAAGCTAAGGAATGTATTAGTGCTTTAGGTTCGGATACCGGTGGTTCTATCCGCCAACCAGCTTCTTTATGTGGGATAGTGGGATTAAAGCCGAGTTATGGTCGAGTTTCAAGATATGGTTTGATTGCCTTTGCCTCTTCTCTTGATCAAATTGGTCCCCTTACTAAAAATATTGAAGATGCCAAAATTGTTTTCGATGTAATTTCTGGCAAAGACGAATTAGATTCTACTAGTGTTGAGAAACCCAAACTACAAACTACCCCAGGCCGCCTGCTGGCGCAGCCAGCGGGGCAGGCAAACTACAAACTACAAACTATAAAGATTGGCGTTCCTAAGGAGTATTTTAGAGAGGGTATTGAGCCTGAGGTAGAGAAGGTTATTAAAAAATTCATTCAAAAAATAGAGAAAGAAGGGGCAAAAATTGAAGAAATTAGTTTGCCTCATACCAAATATGCCTTGCCTTGTTATTCTCTTATTGCTGCTTCTGAAGCCAGCGCTAATCTTGCCAGATATGACGGAATAAGATACGGAACACCAAACACCGAGCATGAAACATCAAACCTTTTAGATGCTTACTTGAAAACAAGAGGAGAGGGATTTGGCGATGAGGTCAAAAGGAGAATAATGTTGGGCACCTATGCTCTTTCATCGGGATATTACGACGCCTATTATCTAAGAGCTCAGAAGGTAAGAACTTTAATCAAAAAGGATTTTCAAAAAGCTTTTCAAGAAGTGGATGTAATTTTAACTCCTACTTCTCCTTTTACTGCTTTTAAAATAGGGGAGAGAGCAAAGAGTGCTCTTAGTATGTATCTGGCCGATATTTTTACAGTTTCAATAAATTTAGCCGGTTTGCCGGCTTTATCAATGCCTTGCGGAGAAGTTCAAGGTTTACCTGTAGGCCTCCAAATAATTGGTAAAAGTTTCCGGGAGGATGAAATTTTTGAAGTGGGTTCTTTTTTTGAAAAGTTAAATAGTTAATTATTCACTATTCACTATTCACTATTCACTACTCACTACTCACTAATAACTAATCTATGTATTTAGAAGGTGAGGGATTTAATAAATTTACTCAATCCTTTGAATCTGCTTTTGATATTCTCGTCTCTCCTCAACTGCAAGAAAAGATTTTTATTTTTAAAATAATTTTCATTATTATTTCAATAATCTTTTTCGCCATGATTGTTTATTATGCTTTGAACACTACTTATTTAAGACGCCTCTTTATCCAAGATTTAGAAGATGCTTCATCTTGGAAAGATTACGGCCGAAGTAAAATCTTTAAAAAATGGCAGAAGATTAAAAAAAGATTGAAAAAAGATAATGAAGCTGAATATAAGTTGGCTTTAATCGAGGCAGGCAAAATACTAGACGATATTTTAAAGAAAATGGGCTATGGAGAAAAGAGTTTGAGTGATAAATTGAGACATCTTTCTTCCAGCCATGTTTCTAATTTGGAGGAGCTTTTAAAAGTCAATGAAATTTGTCAAAATGTTATTCGTGATCCTGACTATAAATTAAACAAAGAAAAAGCCGAGGAAATTATTAATATTCTTGAGAAATCATTAAAAGACCTTGAAGCTTTTTAGAAATTATTATAATATAAACAACAGCGGGGTAGAGAAGTAGTATCTTGCGAGGCCCATAAAAACTTTGTGGCTCGAAATGGTAACATTTCGTGAAAAATTCCCTAAATTGCTGGAAAGCCATTAAAGTTCTTTTCGCGACAACGAGATCCGTAAGGATGAATGTGAACGCTTAAAAAGAAAAGAAATTTGGTAATCAGCAGCCAAGCCCACCTAATTTTAGGGGGAAGGTTCAGAGACTATAATGGGAACCCCCTCCTTTTGAAAAAAGAAGGGGGATGGGATAGTCCATTCCACTTGGAAACAAATGGCTAATATTAAAGAACCTCGAGACGCTGGTGCAATTCCAGCCCCCGCGACAAGATTTAATAGACAAGATTAATAATGGCACGGATTAAAAAGAAAATTTTAGCTCAAGAACTTCGCCGAAAAGGATTGAGTATTAACGAAATTGCTGAAAAGTTAAGAATGCAAAAAAGTGGTTCCATTAGTAAATGGTGTTGTAATATTATTCTTACTCCCGAGCAGATTGAGAGATTGGCAAAGAAACAAAAATCTGGCAGTTATAAAGGAAGAATGAAATTTTTAGAAACAATAAGAAAAACTAGGATGAAGGAAGTGGCACTTTTACGAAAACAAGGATTAAGAGAAATTGGCAGCTTAGACAGACGAGATCTTTTCATTAGTGGAATAGCAATGTATTGGAGTGAAGGATATACATATTCAGGTGGTGAACAAGTTGGTTTTACAAATTCTGACCCAAAAATGATTTTACTTATGTTAAGATGGTTTAAGGAAATTTGTCAGGTTCCGGATGATAGATTTTCTCTTCAAGTAAAAATTAATAAAGTCCATAAAAATAGAGTACAAAAAGTAGAAAGCTATTGGTCTAAACTCACAGGGATTTCATTAAATCAATTTAATAAGACGGTTTTCATTAAAGCTAAATCTAAAAAGATTTACCCGAATCATAATAGTCACTATGGTACTTTAAGAATTACTGTTCGACGAGGTACTCAATTAAGAAGAAAAATTAATGGTTGGATTGAAGGACTAGCTAGAGGTAATAAGAGCTCTCTAATAAAGCCAAGGAGTAGAAAGGTTTCTAGAGCCGTCTCATAAGCGGTTAATGCGGGTCCGCCCCGCACCAAAATTATACGGCGGTGTAGCTCAGTGGTTAGAGCAGTGGAATCATAATCCACGTGTCGGGGGTTCGAATCCCTTCACCGCTACAGAATTTGGTGCGGGGTGAGAATTCCCGCCCCCGGTATATTGGTCGCGTGGTGTAGCCCGGTCAAACACGTCTCCCTGTCACGGAGAAGATCACGGGTTCAAATCCCGTCGCGACCGCCAAGACAATTTATTATCGGATAGACCTATATAATCGAGGCAAGAGGGCGACCTGGGTGGTTCGAATCCCTTTTTGTCCCAGCTCTGCTGGACGAAATCCGAACCTTTTTCGGGAAAATCCCGATGCCGACTTTTGACTGCCCGCCGCCGTGGCGGCGGGCAGAAATCCGCTTCGCGGATTCCTACCCCGACTCCGAGTCCGCCTCTGGCGGACAACCAAAGCCGCAAAAATCTACATTTAAGGAAGGGAGGCAGGGAAAAATTTTTAAAAAAGGTATATATTTTTGCGGACTTTGCTATTTCGGAGCCGTCCCACCCT
>Ga0210044_10004884_pt1 | contig 18453 bp, 11 predicted proteins | sample CryGey13umfilter_2_FD_183959 | JGI IMG/M metagenome (GOLD analysis project Ga0210044, IMG submission 183959) | Groundwater microbial communities from aquifer in Utah, USA - Crystal Geyser 4/9/14 3 um filter (SPAdes) (version 2) | ecosystem: Environmental > Aquatic > Deep subsurface >... | reverse complement strand
TTTGCAAAATTGTTTGCTTATGCTAATGTAAAAAATGATATTGATTCTGCTAGAATATTATTAAGCGAACTAAGACAATTAAATTTAACAGAAGATGAATTTTTAATGAAACTGCAAATGGCAGATAATTTACTTTCTGAAAAAAGATTTATTAAATCATCACAAACAGTAGAGCCTGTGGTTAATTCTTATGATATAGCGCAAAATTACCCCAACCCCTTCAATCCCACAACCACAATCCGTTACCAGATACCGGAAGACGGAATGGTTACGTTAAAGGTTTACGACATACTCGGTAGAGAAGTAAAAACACTCGTAAACGATTTCAAAACAAAAGGTCGTTACGAGGTTACATTCGATGCCAGTAACCTCGCAAGCGGTCTTTACATTTACGAAATAACAAGCGGCGATTATAAAGCATCAAAGAAGATGACGCTGATAAAATAAAACTTAGTGTAATTTATTTGCAGGCGCTTGGGTTTGCAAGCGCCTGCATAATCCCTAAAAAAATATTGATTTTTTTTAACCCCTCAAATTTTTTCCAACTAACTATCGCCAACCAAAACCATTCGCTCGGAAAACCTATTAACAAACAATTATTAAATCAGCAATTTAAATTTCTAGATCAAAAAAAATTACCGCCATCTTGAGATGGAAACCGGCACATCTTTACTAATTTTGTATTCAATTATCAATTATATTTTTATTCGCAACCTTAAAGTGGGTTTTAACGTTTCATAATATATAGGGCATCTCTAATCCGTTAGTTAACGGATTAGAGATGCCCTGTAGTTTACCACTCTATTATATCTGTTCAAACTGTGCAGTAAAATGCCTCAGCATCGGTGCTTCATAAGTTATCTTGTATCCTTTAAGTTTACCACGATTCTTAAATACTTCAAGAATAACTTCGAGTACATAGTCGATATGACTTTGAGTATACACACGGCGTGGAATTGCAAGTCTTACAAGTTCCATCGGGGGCGGAATTAATTTGCCTGAGTTATCATATTTCCCGAACATAACACTTCCTATTTCAACTGCGCGTATTCCCCCCTCAATATAAAGTTCGCAGGTAACTGACTGACCGGGAAATTGTTCGGAAGGAATATTCGGGACAAATCTTTTTGCGTCAAGATAAATTGCATGACCTCCAGGCGGTTCAATAATAGGTACGCCTGCAGCAACAAGTTTTTCGCCAAGATATTCAACGCTTCTAATTCTATATTGAAGATAATGTTCGTCAACAACTTCTTCCAATCCTTGTGCAACTGCTTCAAGGTCTCTCCCTGCAAGTCCGCCGTAAGTAGGAAACCCTTCGGTAACGATTAGAAGATTTCTGCACTTCATGGCAATCTCATTATCGTTCATTGCAAGGAAGCCGCCAATATTTACTAGCCCATCTTTTTTAGCGCTCATTGTAGCGCCATCAACATAAGAAAACATTTCCTGCGCAATCTCAAGAACAGATTTGTCGGCATAACCTTCTTCCCTAATTTTAATGAAGTAAGCATTTTCAGCAAACCGGCATGCATCAAGAAAAAGCGGGATACCAAACTTTTTACAAACAGCGCTCACTTCCCTTATGTTTTTCATAGACACTGGCTGCCCGCCGCCGGAATTGTTAGTAACAGTTAACATGCAAAGAGGAATATTTTCTGCGCCGGTCTGCACGATAAAATCTTCAAGCTTTTCAACATCCATATCGCCCTTAAAATCAGCCCTTATTTCTGGATGCTTGCCAGTTTCATTTAATAAATCAACTGCTGCTGCGCCGGAAAACTCTACATTAGCGCGTGTAGTATCGAAGTGTGTGTTGTTCGGAAAATATTTTCCCGCACCGCCTGTGATTGAAAAAATAATTTTTTCGGCTGCTCTTCCCTGATGAGTTGGGATGATGTACTTAAGCCCGGTTATTTTTTTTACGGCGTCTTCAAAACGGAAAAAACTTCGCGAGCCTGCGTAAGATTCATCTCCGCGCATAATACCAGCCCATTGTTCGCTGCTCATTGCAGAGGTTCCGCTGTCGGTCAATAGGTCAATGAGCACATCATCGGCATGGAGCATAAAAGGATTGTAGCCTGCTGTTTTAAGCAGTTCAACCCGTTCTTCTTTTGTTGTAAATCTGATAGGTTCTACTGATTTTATTTTGAATGGTTCAATAATGGTTTTCATCTTTTGCCGCCGAATTCTTTATAAAAATAATGGTGTAAAGTTAATAAAGAATTCCGAGATTGTTTAACTTTTGGGCATCTCTAAAAACAAAGTGTCATTGTCCGTTAGCTAACGGATCCTCGAATGAAGCAATCCCAGTGTAGAATTTTAAGATTGCTTCGCTCCCAATCCCGCAATGCGCATATGCGTCAACTTACTATTATTTGTTGTTGCTGTAATTGGTTGTAAATAAATGTATTACAACGGTTGAATGTAGTTAGCGTTTACTTGTATTTCATATTGAACTCCTACGGAGTTCGTTTTTTTTTGTGTTCATTTCTACCAAGATATAACTCCTAACGGAGTTAGAAATTTTTTTTCAGGTCGTTTAAATAGCTCCAGAGGAGCTAAATATTGGTAGTAAGATAAAACAAAAGCGAATTGCACTCCGTTAGGAGTGCAATATTTCCTAATATATGGACGATTTTATAATAATATTTGCGTAGAACAGTTTTTTTCACTGTTTCTTAAGTTGACGCCTATGCGCAAAGCGGGACGCAATGACAGTGAGGTCATTCTTTTGATAAATAAAGGCAATGCCTTTTTTGGTAATTCGCAATCCGTTAACTAACGGATTAGCGATGCCCTTTTACTGAAATATTGAAACGTAGATATTGAATAGCCATCACGGGAACTCGAACCGTTGGGGTGATATTTACCGTTCGTTAGTGATCGGATGCGGTTATGGAATTTTCAGCACATATTTTCTATACTGTGCTTTGCCAAAGTTAAATGAAAAATTCCATTTGAAAATAATTCCGTTTCCTTGTTGCCTTTTACCTCAACAATAGATAATTTTTTCATCATTCTTTCACAAAATCTTTTGAGGCACCTATGGATAATAACGATACCGTTAATTTCGATGTTCAGAAAAATCCTGAGGAACCTGATATGCAGGACGAACTAACACATTCGGATAAAATGACCGGTGTGTTTACTGAACCGGAAGCTACCTTTAAACAAACTGCCCTTTTCCCGCCGCACACAAGCGATTGGCTGCTCCCTCTGCTGCTCGTAATTGTTGTTTCAATCATTTCTAATATTATACTTATGAGTAACTCCGAAACATCTTTCTTAATTAAACAAAAACAGGTAGAGCAGATTGAGAAGCAAGAAGCCGAACTCCAAAAGAAAGTACAAAATGGAGAATTAACTTCCGATCAGGCAGAACAAACAAGCGAAGCTATGCGTAAGGGTATTGATATGATGAGCGGACCATTGGGAATGGCTATTGCTTCCGTAAGCATCATCTTTGCCAGGTTTATATTCTTTTTCATTTTTGTTTTGATCTTCTACCTTTTAGCAAAATACGCTTTGAAGGGGGAAGGAACATTTACTTCCGCAATGACTGCATATGGTTTGCCCCAATACATTTTGGCGGTTCAAGCATTACTCGCAACTATTTTTGCAGTTCTATTAGGCAAATTATTTATGGATACGAGTGTCGCATCATTCATTGGAGCAGACAAAAAAGAGCTTTCGGGTTTCTTACTTTCATTCATAGATCCCATTTCAATTTGGTTTTATGCGGTATTAAGTATAGCGCTTGCAAAAATGTTTAAAGCTGCCTCAAATACTAATTATTACTTTGTTGGTTTTGGTGTTTGGATTGTTACAGGATTTATTTTGTATGCTTTGGGATGGAATTTTTAAATCTCAAAAAGAACTGCTCATCAATGATGAGCAGTTCTTATGGGCAGCTCTAAAAACAAAGTGTCATTGCGAATGAGTCCTCGAATGAAGCAATCCCAGTCTAGAATTTTGAGATTTTAGAGATGCCCTTATATTACATTATACTTTGAGGATCTACATCGTAAAATAATTTCACGTCTTTAAATCTCGATTTTTTATTGAACTCAACAAACGAATCGAGCACGGCTTTGCGAAGTATTCCTCCGCCGGGATCTATTTCGCGGCTGCTTTTAATTAGTATTTGAAATCTGTAATTCCCTTTTAACCTTGCTATTAGCGCAGTTGATGGCGGAGTTATCTTCAAGTATTTTGAATACGCTTTAAGTTCGTTAAAATAATCGAATATTGCTCCGCGCGATCTTTCTTCAACAGGATCTTTTGTCTCAATTAAACAGAGTCGTGTAAACGGAGGATAACCCATCTGCTGGCGGTCTCGAATTTCTTTTTCATAAAAGCCGCGGTAATCGCCGGCTAATACTTTTTTTAATGTAAAATTTTTTTCGTTTTGAGTTTGAATAACTACTTCCCCTTCCACTTTGCTTCTGCCGGAGCGCCCGGCAACCTGAGTGAGCAATTGAAAAGTTCGTTCGTCAGCCCGAAAATCTGGCATCCACAAACTTGTTTCTGCCGAGATAACTCCCACTAATGTTACCCGCGAAAAATCTAGTCCTTTAGAAACCATCTGCGTGCCGACGAGAATATCAACATCTCCCCTGCCAAAGCCTCGCAGTAAAATACTTAGCGAATTTTTTTTTGATACAGAATCGGAATCAATTCTTTTTATTTTTGCGCCGGGCAGGTAATACTCCAATTCATCTTCAACCCGTTCCGTACCGGTGCCAAAATACTTAATAGAAAGTGATCCGCAATGTGTGCATGCTTTTGGTACGTCAATCGTCAATCCGCAATAATGACATTGCAAATAATTTTTATTGATGTGATATACCATCGGCACCGAACAATTTTGGCATGTTTCAATCTCGCCACAATCATCACAATAAATCTGTGTAGAAAATCCTCTTCGGTTTTGAAGAATAATTGTTCCTTCTTTTTTGGCGATTCTGTCTTCAATTTTATCAAGCAAAGTCGTAGAAAAAACATTTTGCATTCTCCCCTTTTTCTTCTCGGCAATTATGTTTACAAGTTCAATCTTGGGAAGTTTTGCATCATCAATTCTTTCCGGCAACTCAAGCAAAGTATATTTTTGATTAAGTGCGTTGTACATACTTTCGATTGACGGCGTTGCCGAGCCGAGTATAACCGGACAGCCGGAATATCTTGCAAGTAATATAGCTGCATCCCGCGCATGATACTTTGGTATAATTTCCCACTGCTTATAACTTGCGTCATGTTCTTCATCCACAACAATAATCCCGATATCTTTTAATGGCGCAAACAAAGCAGAACGGGCGCCTACAACAACTTTAGATTTCCCATTTAAGATTCGCCGCCAGGCATCATATCGCTCGCCAAGTGACATACGGCTATGCTGAACAGTTACAAGCTCTCCAAAGTTATTGAACAATCTCGCTGTTATTTGCGGAGTTAATGAAATTTCCGGAACTAATATTAAAGCGCTTTTCCCTGCGGCTAAAATTTTTTTAATAAGTTCGATATACACCTGCGTTTTACCGCTCCCCGTTACCCCGTGAAGCAAATATGGTTTGAACGAAAATGGATTTAAATATTTTGAAACTTCATCCACTGCCAACCGCTGCTTCGCAGTTAATTGAAAATCTATTTTCGTTTCTTTAAATTCTTCTTCATACTTACGTTCTACCTCTTTATCAAAGACTTTAAGAACGCCTCTTTTTTCAAGTGATTCAACGGATGAAGCTGATGCTTCTATTTTTTTTAGCAGGTTGGCAAGCGATATGGAACTGTTTTTTTTCTGCGTAAGCTCTAATAATATTTTTACCTGCCCGGGACTTCGGTTTTCTATTTCAGGAATGAGATCATAAACTTCAGACAGTGATTTTGTTAGTTGAACATACTTTGCCGTTTTGATTTTCACCTTAGCTTCTTCCAATATAGTAAGAACCGTTAGCGCCCCTTTATTTTCAAGCGTTCTTATTGTGGAATGAATATTTTTTTTACCCGTTAACTTTTGAAGAGTTGAAAATGCAATCTTGTCTTTATCTCTAATCGCTTCTAATATTTGGCGTTGAAGCTGACTCCTGGTTTCTTTTTTCGAAAGTAACTTAGCCGTAATTGTTTTATCAACAATTATTTTTCTTTTTGATTCGACATCAAGCCCATACGGAACTGCAAGTCTAAGTGCTTCACCCAAGGAGGACAAATAATAATCACTTACCCAAATGTAAAATTTAAGTCTTTCGTCATCAAAAATCGGAGTGTCGTCAAGTATATCATCAATAGGTTTTATTTTTTCTTTTATATCGCATTTGTCTTTTAATTTTATTATAAAACCTGTTAAAGTGCGTTTGCCGAAAGGAGCAACTGCGCGCACGCCCACACTGGCACAGTGGAGTAACTCTGCCGGAATAGAATATGTAAAACTGTTACGGAATGGGAGAGGGAATACAAGTTCGGCGTACATTTATTTCTGCTTATAATATTTTGCAAGCTCTTGATAATCGCCGTCATCAAAAGATATACTGAACATCTCGAACCTTAAAGTATCAACATTCTTATCCCAAAAAATACGCTTATAATCGTCCGATATAACGATCTGTCCGTTTGTTGAAACAACGCTGTCTGCAAGCGGAAGGGTTAAGTAATAAAATCCTTCATCAAAAATTAAATTTTCAATTTGCGAAATATCATCAAAGTAAAATTGTATGTGGGCGTTAAGCTTTTCATCTTCAACTTGAAGCCGGCGTGAATAAATATCTTTTCCCTCCTCCTTCAAAGATTTCAGCACTTCACTTCCATAGAGATATTCATTAAAAAGTTTTGTGGTATCTTCTTTAAATTCATTTGGTTCTGCCGCATCGGAACGAATATCCCTGATGATTACATTAGCTCTTCCGCTGCTTTCATCTTCAAGAATAATTTCATACGAAAGTGTGTTGAAGGTTAAGCAACCGTTCATAAATGGGATCAACACTAAAAAAGAAAATAACTTTTTCATACTTTTCCTTTTTATAAAACTGCATTCTCTAATAATTTAATGGACTGATTGCCGGAATCCAACTCAGCTTCAATTCCTACCGGTAAAGTAAATTTGTTTGTAATATGTCCGAACGACATTCCGTAAATAACAGGGATCTTTAAATCACCGAGTCTGTCGAACAATACTTCGCTTAGCGTCAACGATTTCGGGAAAGAAGGATCTTTTTCTTTAGCTTCACAATTTTTAAAAACTCCGAGCATTACACCGGAGGCTTCATCAAACTTTCCAGCTTCTAACATTTGCGTAAGCATACGATCAATGCGGTAAGGCTCTTCCCCGATTTCTTCAAGAAAAATTATTTTATCTTTTGAATCAATATCATATTCGGTTCCAATCATAGAAACAACAATGGATAAATTGCCGCCGACAAGTTTTCCCCGCCCTACCCCGGTAACAATAGGAATAACGCTGAACTCCTTTCCACTGTTGTCTTCGGCTGCATTATAGAAAGTAAAATTTTTATTCTGGGTCATTAAGACTTCATTAAAATATCTAATGCTATACTCGTTAAATGTTGATATACCTACCGGTCCATGAAATGTTATTAATCCTGTTTTGGCAAATATGCCGTAAAGCAGCGCTGTAATATCGCTGTATCCGATTAGTATTTTAGGATTTTTTTTTATTGCAGTATAATCAAGGTACGGCAAAATACGAGCACAGCCATAACCTCCGCGTGCAGTTACAATAGCATCAACATCTTTTCGGGAGAACATAATATTTACATCATCGGCGCGTTGTTTATCTTTGCCGGCAAGATATCCATAGCGCTGAAGTATGTTTTCTGTATAAACAACTTTAAATCCGAGTGCGGTTAAGTTATCAATAGATTCCTTCAACTCCTCTTCAGAAATAAAACTTCCCGGAGCAATTAAACCAATTGTATCGCCTTGATTTAGTTTTTTTGGTTTAATTACCGGCAAATCTTTTTTTACTAAAGCTGTTGAAACATTTGACGGAATAAATGCAGCGCCTAACGAGGCGGCAGCGACAGTTTTTATGAAATTTTTTCTACGCATTTACAAATAGTTTTTTTCGTCGAATAAAAGATGATCAAAAGTCTCGCGGCTGCGAATAACTTTATAATTACTTCCGCTCACTAATACTTCCGGCGGACGGCGGCGTGCATTGTAATTTGAAGACATAACCATACCGTAAGCGCCCGCCGAAAAAACTGCAATAATTTCATTTTGTTTTACGGTAAGGATTTCTCTATCCTTCGCAAGGAAATCCCCGCTCTCGCAAACAGGTCCTACAATATCAGCTTTTATATTATTTCTTCCAATATTTAATTGAACAGGTTGAATATGATGGTAAGCCTGATAAATGCTTGGTCTCAGTAGTTCGGTCATTGCAGCATCTGTAATGATAAAATTTTTGTCGTTGTTTTTTTTAGTGTATAATACTGAAGCTGCTAAAATTCCGCCGTTCGCGGTTAAATATCGTCCGGGTTCAAAAAAGATTTCACAGTTTAGCTTTTTTAATATCGGCAGTATTGATTCCGCAAGTTTTTTAACTGTAAATGTTTTTTCGTTTTTATATCTAACGCCTATTCCGCCGCCCATATCAAAATGTTGAAGATTAATTCCTTCGGTTTTTAATTTCAAGAACAAATCAGCCAGCTTGGATGCAGCTTCAACAAATGGTTCAATGCTTGTTATCTGCGAGCCGATGTGCATATCAATGCCGGTATATTTTATGTTTTTTAATTCCTTTTCTTTTTTGAAAAGACGATATGCTTCATCTGCATTTATGCCGAATTTATTTTCAGCCAAACCAGTTGAGATATATGGATGGGTTTGAGCATTAACATCGGGATTAACCCTTATAGCTACCGGCGCAGTTTTATTTAATGATGCGGCGATTTCGTTGATGAGATAAATTTCCTCTTCAGATTCAGCTTTTATCATCAGCAAATCTTTTTCGATTCCGAGTTTTATCTCGCGCGCAGTTTTGCCAACGCCGGTTAATATTATTTTTTTGGCGCTAACTCCGGCGCTTAATGCCCGATGTAACTCTCCTTCGGAATTAACATCAACGCCGCTTCCCAATTCCGCAAATGTTTTAATAACGTTCAAGTTGAAATTAGATTTTGACGCATAAAATATTGTATGCTTTATTTCCTTAAATGCTGCTGAAAATTCGCGGTATTTATCTTCAAAAAATTTTTTACTGTAAATATAAATAGGCGTGCCAAGTTTTTCCGTAATTTCTCTTACCGGTATTTCTTCACAGTGTAGTTCGCTATTTTTATAGGTAAATATTTCGGATTCAAAAAAATCCATCTACTCCTCAGAATATCAAGAATGTGTTGCTAAAATGTTAGGCAAAGATAATAAAACATGTGCAAATATTTGAATGTTCGTAATTCAACAATGTTATAAAAATTCAACCCGATCATCAAAAAAGTTCGTTTGTTGTGCTGGATGAACTCATACAACTATCAATTATATTTTCTATTCAAAGCAATAATCTTCTTCCGTTAATTCTAATTTACTCATTTGAATTGCCTCTCATTTTAGATAAATTTGTTCCTCATTTTATAAAGATTTGTTTAAAATTATGCGCTATCCTTTTGCTGAAATCGAACCCAAATGGAGAAAGATTTGGGAAGATAAAAAGTTATACAAAACTGATCTATCGAAAATTGATAACAAACTTTACACGCTTGTAATGTTTATTTATCCCAGCGGCGCAAAACTGCATTGCGGGCACTGGTATAACTACGCGCCAACCGATACCTGGGCGCGATATAAAAAGTTAAAAGGCTTCAATGTTTTTGAACCGATGGGTTACGATGCATTCGGGCTTCCAGCAGAAAATTATGCTATTAAAACCGGTATTCATCCCTACGATAGCACGATGAAAAATATTGCAGACATTCGTTCGCAGTTGAAAAATATGGGCTGTATGTATGATTGGGACGCCGAACTGATGACGTGTGTTCCTGAATATTACAAGTGGAACCAGTGGCTCTTTATTCAACTTTATAAAAGAGGATTAGCGTATAGAAAAAATGCGCCGGTAAATTGGTGTACATCGTGCAACACGGTTTTGGCAAATGAGCAAGTCCTCTCTGATGGCAATTGCGAACGGTGCGGCTCGCAGGTAATTCAGAAAAATCTTACGCAATGGTTTTTCAAAATAACGGATTATGCCGAAGAACTTTTACAAGGATTGGAAACTATCAATTGGCCCGAAAAAACAAAATTGATGCAAAGAAATTGGATCGGGAAAAGTGTCGGCGCTGAAATTAATTTTAAAGTTGAAAACAGCGATGAAACGATTTCCGTTTTTACTACTCGTCCCGATACGTTGTTCGGCGTAACGTATGTTGTGCTTGCCCCGGAGCATTCTTTAGTTGATAAACTCGTTACTGCTGAAAACAAAAAAGCGGTTGCCGATTACCGCGATCAAACAAGAAAATTAACCGAGATTGAAAGAACATCAACCATAAAAGAAAAAACCGGTGTTCCCATCGGCGCGTTTGCAATTAATCCGATGAACGGAGAACGCATTCCCATCTGGATTGCCGATTACGCTTTACTCACTTACGGAACGGGCTGTGTTATGGCAGTTCCAGCGCATGATGAAAGAGATTTTGAGTTTGCAACAAAGTTCGCTCTGCCAATCCGTAGAGTAATTTTACAAGATGGAATAAAGGAAAGCGATGAATTGAAAGAAGCTTTCACTGAAACAGGAACAATGGTAAACTCAAACCAGTTTGACGGTTTGCGCTCGGATGAAGGGAAACAAAAAATCATAGCGTACCTCGAAGAAACTGATTTCGGAAAAAGAAAAATAAATTTTCGTTTGCGCGATTGGCTGATTTCCCGCCAAAGATATTGGGGAACGCCGATACCTGTAATTCACTGCGATCATTGTGGTGAAGTTTTAGTAGAAGAAAAAGATTTGCCGGTTGAATTACCATACGATGTTGATTTCAAAAGCCAGGGAGTTTCCCCTCTTGCACGAAATGAAAATTTCATCAATGTTAAATGTCCAAAGTGCGGCGCTGATGCAAAACGCGAAGCCGATACGATGGATACGTTCGTGGATTCTTCCTGGTATTATTTCCGTTATCTTAATCCTCATTTTAGCGAAGATATTTTTGATAAATCAAAAACTGACAATTGGGTGCCTGTTGATATGTACGTTGGGGGTGCAGAACATGCAACCATGCATTTGCTTTATGCAAGGTTCATACATAAATTTCTGCGAGATTTAGGTTACAATAATTCTGACGAACCATTTAAGAATCTCGTCCATCAGGGAACAATTACCAATCAGGGCGCCAAGATGTCAAAATCAAAAGGCAATGTTGTCAATCCGGATGATTTCACAGTAGAATACGGCGCTGATGTTTTCCGTCTTTATTTGATGTTCATGGGTCCTTACGAACTCGGCGGCGACTGGAGCGAGAAAGGAATTGCCGGTACGGAGAGATTTGTTCAACGCGTTTACGATCTTTTTACCAGCCATGAGAATATTGCAAAAGAAATTTCAATTAAAGAAAAATATGATCTGCAATATTTGAGTGACACGGAAAAAATAATTTATAGAAAGATCAATCAAACCATCGCAAAGTATGACGGTGAGTTGAATCATTTCAGATTTAATACTGCAATTGCAAGTTTAATGGAATTGATAAATGAATTGAAAGCGTTGCCAAACTGCGGAAAAGAAATTCAAGTTTACACGTTGGAAAGGCTGGCGATTTTACTTGCCGCTATGGCTCCGCATTTAGCTGAAGAATGTTGGCAAATCATCGGGAAAGAAAAAACGATTTTCGAAAATCCGATTTGGTTTGATGCCGACAAAGATGCTTTAACAGAAGACGTTGCCAACATCGCAGTACAAATAAGCGGAAAACTTCGCGCAACAATTCAGATCCCAATGAACAGCGATGAAGCTGCGGTGAAAGCTGCTGTCTACACCCATGAACGCGTAACAAAATGGATTGAAGGAAAAACTATTGTTAAAGAAATTTTTGTGAAGAATAAAATTTTTAATGTTGTAGTGAAGTAAACGCAATGGGACGCAGATTTTTTAAGATTAGTTATGATTTACACAGATAAGAATGAATACTAATTTTTTATATTCTGAAATCACTGATTTAATTCTCAAGGCGTTTTTTAAAGTTTATAATAAACTTGGTCATGGTTTTCTTGAAAAAGTTTATGAAAACGCTATGATTATTGAACTCAACAGACTTGGTTTAAGATGTGAGAAACAAAAGAAGATTGATGTTTATTATGATGAGTTTTTGATTGGTGAATACTATGCTGATATTTTGGTAAATGAAGTTGTTGTGGTTGAATTAAAAGCTGCTGAAACTCTGGTTCCCGAACACGAAGCTCAACTTGTAAATTATTTAAGAGGAACAGATTTAGAAGTTGGTTTATTATTAAATTTTGGGAAAGGACCACAATTCAAAAGAAAAGTTTTGACTAAAGAATTCAAAAAGAAATAAATATTTTATCTTAAAAAATCATAATGGATCATAAAAAATCTGCGTCCCATTGCGCTTAAAAGAGGAAACAAATGTTAGACATAAAACTAATTCGTGAAAACCCGGAGTTTGTCCGGCAAGGATTACTCAACAAAAACGCCAGAGATGTTGTAGATGAAATTTTAGCTCTCGATGAAGATCGCCGTTCGCTTATCTCAAAGACCGATGATTTGAAAGCAAAACGAAATCAAGCTTCTACACAAATTCCGAAAATGAAAAAAGGCGGAGAGGATACTTCTGCAGTCTTTGCAGAAATGAAAGTAGTCGGGGATCAAATTGCTTTGTTCGATTCAAAACTTCGGGAGATTGAAGAAAAAATCGATACGATTCTTCGGCAAACTCCCAATTTGTCTCATTCAACTGTTCCTATAGGTAAGAGTGCAGAAGACAATGTTGAAACAAAACAATGGCTGCCCGATGGTTTTTCATTTCAAAATGATTTCAAAATTTTAGACCACATCGAACTTGGAAAGAAATTAAAAATTTTAGATTTCGAACGCGGCACAAAAATATCAGGTTCGGGGTTTCCTTTATACATCGGCAAAGGAGCAACATTAGAGCGTGCGTTAATCAACTTTATGCTTGATTATCATTTGCAGCATCACGGCTACACAGAAGTAATGCCGCCTATATTGGTCAATCGCGAATCAATGAAAGGGACGGGACAAATTCCAAAGATGGAAGAAGATATGTACTTTGTTGAGAAAGACGGTTTGTATCCAATTCCCACCGCCGAAGTTCCTATTACAAATATCCATCGGGATGAAATATTGAATGAAAAAGATCTGCCGATAAAATATGTCGGTTATTCACCTTGCTTTAGACGCGAAGCTGGAAGTTATGGAAAAGATTCAAAAGGATTTTTGCGAGTACATCAATTTAACAAAGTTGAAATGGTAAAATTTGTAAAACCGGAAACTTCGTACGATGAATTGGAGTTGTTAGTAAAGGACGCCGAAGATATTCTTCATGCGTTAAACATTCCCTACCGTTTGCTGTTGCTTTGCACCGGTGATTTAAGTTTTTCCGCAGCCAAATGTTACGATATTGAAACGTGGTCGCCTGCCGAACAAAAGTGGCTCGAAGCTTCTTCGTGCAGCAATTTTGAAGATTTTCAGGGACGGCGCGCAAATATTCGATACCGAAATTCTGAAACAAAAAAGCTTGAGTTCGTACACACATTAAATGGTTCCGGTCTTGCCACAAGCCGCTTAATGGTTTCTTTGATGGAAACTTACCAAACAGAAGATGGAAAAATTATTGTGCCGGAAGTACTGCGTAAATATACCGGCTTTGAAATAATTGAATAAAAGATCGAACAGTTTGTATATTTTTCTATTTCCCAAAATATATCACTTGCCTCCCGGTATAATTATTTTATTTTTGCCGGGAGTATTCTTTAAGGCATTTAAGTTGATGTGCCTGCCTATCCCAATTCTGTTTAAGAAATATTATTGAATGAAAAACTTACTAACTTTAAAAACATATTTTGTCCGCTACAAGAAGAAATTGTTTTGGGGCATCTTCTTTATTTTACTTTCTAATGCCGGCACTGTTTATCTTCCTCTGCTTTTAAAAGATTCTATAAATCTGCTTCAGCAGAATGTTGATAGTAAAAAATTAATTGAATTTGCCCTGCTTATCGTGGCAACTTCGCTATTCGCCGGCGTTTTCCGATTTCTAATAAGACAAACGATCATCGTCGTCTCAAGGGAAATTGAATACGATCTGCGGCAGGATTTTTGGTCGCACATACAGCGCCTTCCACTTCGCTATTTTCAGAATAATTCTACCGGAAACATAATGGCACACGCAACTAACGACATTAATGCTGTACGGATGTTTTTAGGTCCAGCCGTTATGTACTCGATAGATACTGGAATAAGGCTTGTTATAGTGATAATCATTATGCTGTCACTAAACTTTAGTTTAACGATTTATTCTTTAATACCCCTCCCTATTTTATCTTTTCTCGTCTATAAAGTAAGTAAACTGATACATGAAAAGTTTACGTTGATCCAAGAAAAATTTTCTGACATCACTACTAAAGCGCAAGAAAATTTTTCGGGCATTCGAGTAGTTAAATCTTATGTTCGTGAAGATAATGAGATTAAAGAATTTGCCAAACTTAACCTGGATTACCTTAAACGCAATATGGGGATGATTAAAATTCAGGCGCTGTTTCAACCCATTTTATTTTTAATAACAGGTTTATCAATAATCATTGTTATTTGGCTTGGCGGAATAAAAGTAATTGACGGCACAATGAACCTCGGCGAAATAACTGCATTCATCGTTTACCTGGGCATTCTCATCTGGCCTATGATTGCATTTGGCTGGGTGATTAATATTATACAACAGGCAGAAGCAAGCATGAAACGCATCAACAAAATTTACAGTGAGCCGCGTGAGGTTGATGACAGCGATGAAACTGATTCTAACATAACAAACTTAAACGGTGAAGTTGAATTCAGAGATGTGTCGTTTCGTTATAGCAAAAAATTACCGGAAGTTTTGTGCAAGATAAATTTAAAAATTCCAGTAGGTTCAACTGTTGCAATAATGGGATATACAGGAAGCGGCAAAACCACAATGACCAATCTAATTCCCCGCCTTTATGATGTTACGGGGGGAGAAATATTAATTGATGGGAAAGCCGTTTCAAAAATTCCGCTAGATGTCCTGCGTAACAATATCGGCTTGGTGCAGCAAGAAGCTTTTTTATTTTCCGATACAATTAAGAATAATATCTCTTACGGATTAAAAACTTTTGATGAAGAAAAAGTGATTGCGGCAGCCAAGATTTCAAACTTCCATAAAGATATTGAAGACTTTCCATCGGGTTATGATACTATTATGGGTGAAAGAGGGATAACGCTTTCCGGCGGACAAAAACAGAGAGCCTCACTTGCCCGCGCCTTAATAATCGATCCGAAAATATTAATACTCGATGATTCGTTTTCGGCGGTTGATACAAATACAGAGGAAGAAATTCTGAAAAATTTAAAAGAATTTATGAGAGGAAGAACAAGCATAATTATAAGCCATAGAGTTTCAACGGTTAAAGATGCTGATAAAATCGTTGTTTTGTCTAATGGAATAATTGCCGAAGAAGGAACCCACGAGCAGCTTGTTTCCAAAGGAGGCATTTATGCTGATTTGCATTTTAAACAATTGCTTGAAAAGGAACTTGAGGAGTTTAATTGATTGTGTATAAGACGAATGAAATTTATAAAATTTTTTTTATAAAAATATATTTTTGGGGGACGAAATAGTTTATGTCGAATGATTATAAAAGTGAAGACGAAGTTCTCGGCAAAGCATACGATGCGCGTCTAATGCGCCGGCTTCTTGGTTATATTAAACCTTACAAGAAATATGTTGTCTTTGCAATAATACTTAATGCTGTTGTTGCTGCATTAGGTCCCGTTCGCCCTTATCTCACTAAAGTTGCCATCGATAAATACATTGTGAAATCAAATTATGATGGTCTCCTTTTAATAGCGGTGCTTCTTTTTGCATCGCTGCTGCTTCAATCAATTATCCAATATTTCTTAACATATTATACACAACTCCTCGGACAAAAAACAATTTATGATTTGCGAATGCAGTTGTTTTCGCACACTCAAAAATTAGCGTTGAAATTTTTCGATAAAACTCCCATAGGTAGAATAGTAACCCGAACCACAAACGACGTTGAATCGCTTAATCAGCTATTCTCGTCAGGTATAGTAATGGTATTCAGCGATATATTCATAATCATCTGGATACTTCTATTTATGTTTTTTATGGATGTTAAGCTATCCCTTGTTACACTGTCCGTTCTGCCGATACTATTTTACGGAACTTTCCTTTTCAGAAAAAAAGTTCGTGAATCATACCGCGATGTACGCATGCACCTTGCAAGATTAAACAGTTATATGCAGGAACATGTGACAGGAATGAGCGTAGTGCAAATTTTTAGAAAAGAAGAATCCGAAGAGAAACGCTACGCACATATAAATGCCGATCATCGTGATGCAAATATTCGTTCTATTTTTTATTATGCTGTTTTTTACCCCGGCGTCGAGTTTTTAAGTTCAATAGCAATCGGGCTTATAATTTGGTACGGAGGAGGAGAAGTTTTTCAAGGCGTTTTGACAATTGGCGTGCTTTTCGCTTTTATTCAATATACAGAAATGTTCTTCAGACCCATACGCGATCTTTCCGAAAAATATAACATAATGCAAACTGCAATGGCTTCATCCGAAAGGATATTCAAACTTTTAGATAATCAAACTTTCGTTAACAATCCCGCCTATCCAAAAAGTTTTGAAAAAGTAAAGGGTGAAATTGAATTTCGTAATGTTTGGTTTGCATATCAAAAAGAAGAATATGTTCTAAAAAATATTTCTTTTAAAATCAAACCCGGAGAGTCCATAGCCATTGTCGGGCATACAGGAGCTGGAAAGACGAGTATCATAAACATATTAACGAGGTTTTATGATATTCAGAAAGGTTCAATCCTGGTTGATGGAATTGATATTCGTGATATCGATAAGCGGGATTTACGCAAACATATTTCAACTGTTCTTCAAGATGTGTTTTTGTTTTCAGGCGATATAAAATCAAACATAAGTATGGCAAATGAAAATATTTCTTTAGTAAAATTGCAGCAAGCAGCACGAACTGTTGGTGCAGATAAATTTATTGAGAGTTTGCCTGAAAAGTACAACGAAGTTGTTAAAGAACGCGGTGCAACGCTCAGCGTGGGGCAGAAGCAGCTAATATCCTTTGCAAGGGCGCTTGCTTACGATCCGCGTATTTTAATTCTCGATGAAGCAACTTCGAGCATAGACACAGAAACAGAGTTACTAATACAACGCGCAATTGAAAAACTTTTAATCGGAAGAACTGCAATTGTTATTGCACATAGGCTTTCAACTATTCAAAGTTCTGATAAAATTCTTGTGATGCACAAAGGTGAGATACGGGAAACAGGAAATCATCAGGAATTACTTGCAAAACGGGGAATTTATTATAAATTATACCAGCTTCAATATAAAGATCAGGAAGTGGTTCGTTCTAACTAATATTTCATTTTCGGGAAATGAAATAAGAGAAAATATATTTAATAAACTTTTTGGGAGTATACTATGGCACAAGTTCGTTTTATGACGCTTGCTCGTTTTATAATTGAGCAGGAACGTTTACACCCTGAAGCCACCGGCGAGCTATCGCAGTTGCTTCATGACCTGTCACTCGCTGCAAAAATTATTTCACTCGAAGTTAATAAAGCCGGTCTTGTTGATATACTCGGCTTCACAGGGAGCGATAATGTACACGGCGAACATGTAAAAAAGTTGGATATGTTCGCGCACGAAATTATGGTAAAAGCGATGGATCACGGCGGACATCTTTGCGCAATGGCTTCCGAAGAAGAAGAAGGGATTATACATATTCCATCGGAACACAATATCGGCAAATATGTTCTTCTATTCGATCCGCTTGATGGTTCTTCAAATATTGATGCGAACATTAGCATAGGAACTATTTTTTCAATTTATAAAAGAATATCACCCGATGGTCAGCCCGGCACGATGGAAGATATGATTCAACCTGGTCTAGAACAAATAGCTGCAGGGTATGTTGTTTATGGTTCGAGCACTATGCTGGTTTACACTGCCGGACATGGCGTGCATGGATTCACACTTGACCCGGCATTCGGCGAGTTCCTCCTTTCACATGAGAACATTCAAATTCCGAAGAAAGCAAAAATTTATTCAATCAACGAAGGGAACTATTTGTATTGGCATACTGGATTGAAAAAATATATTAAATACTTACAGGAAGAAGACAAAGCCGATGGACGACCTTATTCATCCCGATACATTGGTTCGATGGTGGCGGATATTCATCG
>Ga0210044_10004879_pt1 | contig 18465 bp, 9 predicted proteins | sample CryGey13umfilter_2_FD_183959 | JGI IMG/M metagenome (GOLD analysis project Ga0210044, IMG submission 183959) | Groundwater microbial communities from aquifer in Utah, USA - Crystal Geyser 4/9/14 3 um filter (SPAdes) (version 2) | ecosystem: Environmental > Aquatic > Deep subsurface > Groundwater... | reverse complement strand
TCATGTTGCCCCTGGCATCGATTTAGACATGTCGTGCAGCGGTCTTTTCCAACATCTCCTGGAAGGGAGACCATACCAGTATGTCGACAGGCAACGTACGCCTGGCAGCAGGTTTTTGGTGGTGTACAAATATCAAACTCCGCCTCGAATATTACCAGAGGCTCGAGAACGTAACGGGTATTGTAGGGACTTTGGACGTCAACTCGTTTGAAGCTTCTTTGTTCAACAATCATGTTGGGATCGAGTTGCTTCGGCCATTCAAACATACCCACTACCATCATGATTTCGGACATCTGCTCATGAGTCAGAAAATCACCAGGTCTCAGACTGGGATACGGACCAATCCCCTTCCCGGCGTACAACCTCACGACCGCAACAGACAGGTCGCTTGGGTAAGCCTTGGGATTCTCTAGCATCTGTCCCGCCTCGTCCTTCCCGTCCCACTCATCCGCGACCGTAACGCGGACCGGACCCTCGGTATCACGCTCAATCTCAGACGCGGCATAGATCGTCGTAATAGTCTCCATCGTCTCAGGGTCCAGGACAGTCCGTGCCGTCACGGCAAAAAATCGGTGGTTTTGAGAGTCCCCGCCAAGTCCCTTGACGGCGTCGACATCCAGGGTCAGACGAAGTTGGTTGCGCTCCATCCCTGGGTCGAACGGGTTGGGGGACACGGACAACTCGACGATTCTGAACTTCCCGTTCTCAGCAGAGATGGGGTTCTCCTCATCGATCACCTGAATGCCAAAAGAGACGGTGGCTGAGGAATCCGACTCGTTCCCGGAAGCGTCGACGGCCGTGGCATGAATCACGTGCTGACCTGACATGAGTGGAACCAGCGAAACGGCGAAGTCCCCGTCCCCTGTGGCGTAGTCTGCTCCCAGCTGTGTCGCACCCTCAAAAACCTTCACCTGCGCGAACGGTTCAGCGGTGCCGAGGATGACTGGCGTCGAAAGGTACGTCACACCCTCCTCGTAGACTGGGGAAAGGATCACAGGAGCCTCCGGCGGCGTCGCATCACACCCCGGCTCCAACCCAAGCTCCCAACCATCCCGCCGCCCATAAGGAAAACTGTCCACGACGTCCGCGCGATTGCTGTCCACCCCGGCGACGAACAACCCCTCTGGACAATCATGTCCCCACCAGTTGCCTCGGCCCTCACCGTCCGAAATCTCCGCGGGGCCGCTGGAAAACACTCCATACCCAGACGATTCGAGGTTGTTCCACCAGAGCCGGTTGGTTGGACTGGGATATTGGACCTCGAGGGCCGCAAACGCGCTTCCAGAGAGAGAATTGCGAGTCACCTCCGTGGACCACACCAGCCCCAGCCGAATGCCGCCGGTCCCGCCGCTGATCGTATTGTCGGCCACCGTCGTCCCCGACAACGGGCCCGCCATTCCGTAGATGTCGAGTCCCCAACCCCAATCCAACCCACCTGGAGCCGCCAGCATCTCGATCGAGTTCCCCTCGATTCGCCCGTTTGCTGGGGAACCGGAGCCTGAACCCACGAAGTGGATCGCCTCGAGCGGCGTTCGAACAAACTGGTTCGACTCGATCACCGCTCCCGAGCCTGACCAGATCGAGAGACCAATAGGCGAATCCTCGAAGACCGAGCCCTCGATTCGAAGATTGACCCCGTCGTTCGCCACGACTCCATAGGAGAAGAAGGCGTCGGGCCCTCCAATGACGCAGTTGCGAATCGTGATGTTGTCCAAGGACACGTAGTGTTGAGCGAACCCGGGCACCAAGAGCCCGATGCCCGTCCCTCGATTGGCGTAGGCCTGTGAGATGCGATGCCCGTCGCAGTCGAGGATCTGATTGGGAGCAACAATCTGAAACTCACCCTCCACGTCGCTGGTCAACGTGCAAATGTCTCCGTTGCGAACACCCACCTGGCCGCATTGGTCGACATGGCCCGCGTACTCTCCAATCGTGAGCGTACCGGGGTTGGGCTGCAACCACAGATAGTGTTGGCGTGCGCCGTCGAGAGTGACGGTGACCGCACCCCCATCGGCCGGTGTGACCAGGGTTTCGGCGTCGTGGTCATCAATATAGAGGTGGTTGTCGGCATCGGTCGGCAGACCGGAAATATCGAGGACGAGTGGACCTGCGACCCCCCCGCTCAGGTAGAACCCAATCGCAGTCGGAGAGACAAACAGCTCGCCAAACCTCGGGCTCGAGGCACTGACGACGACCCCATTGGCCGCCCAGACAGAGCCCAACCCCTTAGCCTCCTTCGGGTCTGGCACCAGCCCGTAGGTGCTGAAGTGGGTCGTCGTGGATCGGACAATTTTCCTGTCAAAATCGTTCGTGCTGTCGGCGAGCGGGACCCAGCGCTCGTCCACATAGACCGCGAGCCTCAGGGAGTTGGCGTCGACTCCAGGCGGAAGGTCGAAGTTGGCGTAATCAGCCTCGAGCACGACGGGCTCCGTGAATTGGGTCCCATCGGGTCCGAGTTCCTAGGCTCGCACGGCACCCCGAGGGATCGTCGAGAGCGCTGCAATGGTGAGGTTCAGGTTTGGGTTGGCGAGGGCGCCGTCGGGGACGGTCAGGGTCAGCCCCGCGGAGGCTTGGGCCGGTGCCGCCGTCCAAGGTCATCAATGGGGCGTCGTCTCCGACGCCGAGGCCCTCGTCGGGCGCAGGGTCAGAACAGCTCACAGCAAATAGACAACCAACGAGGACAAATGCCCCCCCCCCGCAAGAACGTACCCATGCAGAACCTCCCGTTTTCTGGTGTCCCCTACTTGATTGATGAGACCGAAGCGTAGAGAACGCGGAGGCGGATTTCAAGCGTTGTTTTTGTCCGCGCGATTTCTTTTTCTGTCCTTTCTAGTGGTCAACGGCCAGCAAGAGAACCTTCATGCAGAAGCAGCGCGAAAATCGGTCGCCGCCTATTGGGGCTTGGGAGCAGGGGCGCGAAGTCGTCTGAGTGGGGCGGTGCCTTCGGGGAGCTCGTGCGGTCGCCGACATTTTCTCAACCCGGCGGGCGCAGCTCCGGGCTGCAGAAGTCAGGGCCCCGTCCTTTGCAGGGTCGAGCCCCAAAGATCAGAGCAACCGCTTGACTCTCAACTCATCGACGCCCCTTGCTCCGCTGGCTCGAGCCTCTGCCTTGAGCTCCTTCACCCCAATCCCCCGGCGCTGAGCTTCGACATTGCTGTCGACGACTACGAGCACCTGAGCACGCTGGTGCCCTCGAGATGGAAACCTCCCGCACACACGAGGCCTCGCTGCCCGACTGCAGGCTCACGGCGTGCGCGCTCGCCTTGACTATGACCAAGACCAGGCTGCGCGCGGGCTCCTCGGCCATGTCGCCCCAGCAGAAGTACTTTGCTGGCCGTTGACCGCCAGGCACCGGGATCGATCTGCGAACTCCAAGGGGAGGCAGAGCCCTGCCTCCCCAAGAGAGCGACACCCAAATGATTTTCTAGGGAAGGTCCTAGCCGGTGATGTTGCTCGGCGCTTGGGCCAGTCCCGCGGCATGCCGCAGCTCGAGGTAGTCTTCGGAGAGCGCGAAGTCGAGGAGCTGACGCATCCGAGGCAGGCGCTGCAGATGACGTTCTATGCTCTCCTCATTGAGCGCGTCGTTGCGCCAACCTTCGCCGGCCAGCAGGGCGCCTAGGCTGGAGCCGATGTCGCCGCCGAAGAGTAGGCCACAGCGGTCTCCCGTGGACTGCAACCACTCGGCCCAGCGCTCGGAGCTGGCGGCGTTCATGGCGCTCCCAGCTTCGTTGAGGAGGGCAGAGATCTCCTTCTTCGCACGACGGTACCAGGGGCTCTTCACCTTCTCGGCGGCCTCGAGCGTGTAGGCCGTGCGGCCTTGGATGCCGTCGCCCGTCGCGCCGTACTTGATGCCGTCGAGCAGCTGCCAGACGTCTCGTCCGTTGAGGTAGACGAAGGGCGAGAGTCCCGTCCAGATGAGCCCGGCCGCGAAGCCAGCCCAGTGGCGGCGCTCGGACTCGGACATCTGCTGCCAGCGGTCGCTGGGGATCCAGAACGAGGTCGGCGAGGAGAAGACCATCGGCACGGGCGACTCGTCGTTGCCGAGGAATACTTTGACCGAGCCGAGCCCAAGCCGCGCCGCGACCTGATTGAAGAGCTCGGAGGTCTCGTCTTTGCCGCGAACGCGCTTGCCGCCGACTACTGACAAGTCAGGGATGGCGTCCTTGAACACCGTCTCGATGATGGGCAACGACTCGTGCAGGACGCCGTAGATGGGGCGCAGCGACGGGTGGAGCAGCCGCTGGCTCAGGATCGAGTCATCGATCTGACGGGTTACGTCGACCTTCGCTCTCAGGTCGGAGTCCTGCAGGTGCAGTTTTTCCGAGGGCATGAAGAAGGCGGCCACCTGTCGCAGGATGCGAGCGCGGTCGTAGGCTTGGACATTTTCTGTGAGGGCGATGGCGGCGCGCAAAATCTCTGGCTGGAAGGGATTCTCGACCAACAGCTCGCAGAAGCCGCGGTACGCCGAGCTGCGCTCGCCTGGGATCTTGCACATGGCGTAGGCGCGCTGTTTGGAGAGGTCTTCGGGGGCGAGCGCAGCCAGGTCGATGGCGTCGGAGAAGACCTGTCGGGCGTCTCGCCAGAGGCCCAGCTCGTCGCCGAGGATACGGCCCAAGAGGCTTAGATAGTGGCGCTTGGTCTCTACATCGAGTGGGTTCGTGTCTTGGTTGATGAAGGCGCGCAGCTTATCGGTCAGGCGGTGTCTGGCTTGGTCGTCCTCGTAGAATTGGTCGATTTCCTTCCAGACGTTCTCGTGGTTAGGGAAGTTGGCGAGGATCTCCCAGTACAAAGCCTCGGCCTTGTCGGTCTGCTGCATTTTGTAGGCGTGGAGGGAGGCGAGCTCGAGCCAAAGGTGAAGGTCCTTCTCTTGGTAGGGGAGGCGAGCGAGACGGGCGATGGATTCACAGGCGATCTGGGGGTCACCGGCCTTGCTGTGGGCGTCGGCGAAGGCCTCTAGGGCGCGCCGATCGTCACAGGAGCGCTGAACCAGGTCCTCGAGGTAGGCCAAAACCTGTCGTGGGTCGCCGCCCGTGTAGTCGATGTGCAGCTCGACGAGACGCTTGCAGACCGCCAGCTCCGCTTCGATGGGGGGCTCGTGATAGGAGATGTAGTCGTCCATGGCGCGACGCGCGATGTTGACCTCGCCCAGCTCTTCGGCGACGCGGGCGATCTCGGGGAGGAAGGCACCATCGGCGGGATGGGCTCTGTAGGCGGCGTCGAGAGCGCGCAGCGCTTCGTGAAGGTCGCCCAGACCGGTCTCGAGGGCTCGCGAGAGGCGGAGCCAGAGCTCGGCTTGCGCGGCTGGCGACTCGGTGTGCATGAGGTGGCGGCGCAGCTCGGCCACCAAGGCGTCCCAATCGTTGGCGGCTTCCAGCGCGTCGTAGAGTTCGATGCGCACCTCGGAGCCCCAAGCGCAGTGCTCGAAGCCGCTGCGCAGGACGTCGATGGCCTTGCGATCCAAGCCGAGCTTGCCGAGCACCTGAGCGCGTTCCAGCGTGATGCGCCCGAGCTCGCTGTCGGTGGGGGCCATCTCTTCTTGTGCCTCGAGGACCTCCAGCAGTTTTTCCCAAGATTCGGTGACTTGGTAGTGAGCCGCCAGGAGCTCCATGTCAGGGCGCAGCGTGAGGTGATGGTCTTCGGCGTCGGGCAGCAGGAAGGCCGAGGGCTCGGGGCATTGCCCGCTCTCCAAGGCTTTTAACGTCGCCCAGCGGCGCAGATCCTGGGCTTCTGGGGAAGTCGAGCGCTTGACCTTGGGCGGGAGCTTGCGGGCCTCAGGGCGCTCGGCGGGCGGGAAGAGGCTCCAGGTGCGGATGAGGGTCTCGGCGTCGCCATCGAGCCGAGTGAGGAGCTTGCGGCAGGTGGGGGCGAACTCTTCGGGCAGACCCAAGGGGAGGCTGGCGTCGAGGCCGTGCAGTCGCTCCTCGGCGGTGCGATGCTCGCGCAGAGCGAGGCGAACGCGGTCTTTCCAGCGACCAGAGCGAGCGAAGGCCATGGACAGCAGGGTCGCGCCGGCTTCGCGCTCGGGGGCGATCTGGTCCACGATCTCCAAGAATCCGGCTGCCGTCAGTGGGTCGTGACTCTCGAGCAAGCTGAACTCGGCGAGGGCCAGCAGCAGGTCGACTCTGGCGGCCTCTCCAGCGGGCTTGGCGCTAGCGCTGGCGAGGAGCTTCTTGGGGCCGTCGAGGCTGCCCAGCTTGCGCGCCGTGGCGAGCCAAGCGCGCATCAAGACGGGGTTGGACGGGTCGGACAGGAACGCGCGGCGATAGGCGTCGAGGGCGCCTTCGGCGTCGTTTAGGCGGTGCTCTTTGACCTGCCCGAGTCGGAACAGGGTGGCGCCTGGGTAGCCGCCCACGCCGCCGTGCTCGGCTTCGATCTCCATGATCTGACAGACCTTCTCCCACTCGCCGGCCGAGCGGTAGAGACGCGCCAGGGAGTTGCGAGCGGTGCGATCGGCGGGGTTGCTCTCGACACAGCGCCAGTAGATCTCGATGGCTTCGTCGGCCCGATTGAGGCGGTGCTCGAGGATGTCGGCAACGGCGGTCAGGCGTCGGTTGGCTTCGGGCGAGTCGCCCCAGGCGTCGGCCTCGGCGATGCCCATGTCGACCAGCTCTTGCCAGCACCCTTGGCGCTGGAGCAGGCGACCCAAGCCCTCGAGGGCCGGCAGGTAGGTCGGGATGCGCTGCAAGGCTTGGCGGTAGAGCTCCTTGGCCTCGTTGGCGTTGTCGAGGTGGACCTCACAGAGCTCAGCGATGCGCACCATCATCGCGGCGGCGGACTCGCCGTCGACGGTCCACTCGAGCTCCTCGCGGGTCAGCGCCACGAGCTCGCGGTAGCGACCGAGCTGTGCGTAGAGCCGCGCCAAGCTGGTGACGGCGTTGGGGTTCTGGGGGTCGATCACGCGCAACCCCTCGAGCGCGGTGCAGGCCGTCTCCATGTCGGACAGCTGTTCCTCGGCGATCTGCGCGATGCGATCGAGGAGATAGACGCGCTGACGCTGGTCCTTCGTGGCGGCTTCCGCGGCGGCGTAGAGTCTGAGCAGCTCAGGCCAGGTGCCCAGTCGCGCGGCGATGCGGCTGGCGCCCTTGAGGGCCGGCAGATATGCGGGGACCATGGCCAGGGCGGCCGAGTATTGTTCGAAGGCTGCTTCTGGTTTGCTCAGACGCTCCTCGTAGAGCTCGCCGAGTTGGAAGTGCTTGCGCCAGGTGTTGCCGTGCGAGCTTGCGGCCACTTCGTCTTCGTAGAGGCCCGCCAACGCGTACCAATCTTCTCTGTTTTGGTAGAGGCGGCCGAGGCTTCTGAGGGTGGGTTGGTGCGTCGGATGTTGAGCGATGGCCTCCTGGAAGACCTCTTCAGCGGCCTCCTCGAGTTTCAGCTCGGTCATCAAAATGAAGCCGATGCGGTGCATCGTGTCGGCCCGCTCCGCAGGATCCGAGAGAATCTCCAGGCTGGCCCCCAAAGCGTCGACGAGCGCGGGTTGATCGCCTCGCTCCTCCTGCAGAGCGAGCAGCTCGTGGATGAGGATGGGCTCTTTGGGCTTGTTCTCGTGGCCCGCGCGGATGATGTCCGCGGCGTGGTCTGGATCGTTGAAGTGGTGCCTTGCGATGTCGGCCAGCAGCATGCGGTAGGCCGTCTCTTGGTCGGCACAGGCCGGCTCGACCAGCGCGCGGGTCAGGAGGTCGACCATCTGGTCGAACTCGCCTTCGCGCTCCATGCGGCGGATGGCCAGCTCCACGATCTCTGGGTCGAGCTCACCGTGCCCGATGAGATGGTTGATGATGATCTCGGCCTGGCGCCCGTCCGGGATGATGTACTGGTAGAGATGCAGCAGGCGCCGCTCGATCATCTGTGCGACCGCGTCGATGTGGTTCTGCTTGGCGAGGACGCTGCGCAGGAGCTCCTCGTAGCGGCGCCATTGCGCCGTCGCCCAGAGCACCTCTTCCCACAAGAAGAACGCGCTGATGCCCATCCAGGACGGGACCTTCTCGGCGCTGGCGTCGCTGCTCTGCGCGGCGGCTTTGTCGCCGTCGCCGTCGAGCGCGGCGAGGAAGCCCTCCGGCGTCGGCCCTGCCTGTTCGCTGCGGTTGAATTTCTTGAGGCGCTCTTCCTCGAGCTGCTCGAGCACGAGCAGGGCTTCGTGAGGCTTGTCAGCCTGGTAGAGCAAGGAGCGCACGAGCTCGAAGCGCAACATGACCTGACGCGCGCCCGACGCGTTGGCGATCTCTCGCTCGAGGGCCGCGATGGTGCTGCCAGCGTCGCCGCCTTGGCGGGCGAGCCGCTTGAGACCCAGGTGCGCAGGTCGGCTCAACGCGAAAGCGTCCAGCGCGCGCCCATAGAGTTCGGTCGCCTTGGCAGGATCGCTCTCGCTCTTGCCCTCGTGCAGCTCAGCCGCCGCGCAGAAGAGCTCGGAGGCCTCTGGACCTCGACGCAGTCTACCAGCCGCCGCAGTCAGCCTCTCCACGTACACGTCGATCGTCTTTTGACCGATCTCGGCTCGGTGAGTTTGCACCGCCTTCTCTTGAAGTGCGGCTGGCTGCTTGACGATCTCTGCTCGGCGCTCGACGTTCATTATTCCCCTCCGTGGGACTTCCTCGGGCCGTCCTTGGCCGAGGGAGCGGGCACCGCGCGTCATGAGGTCAAGAGACGCACGGGGATGCACCTACATCCACGGTGCAGTGTAGTCGGATCACCGCGGGGCACCACTTTTAGAGGTTTGTCCTCCGTGTCACCTCGCATTGCCAGCGTCGGACTGCCTTTCCGCCGTTCTCACGGCCGCAGTCGCGAGCCAGTAAGCTCCCAGCCAGAGAAAACTCTGCGCGGTTTCCCTGAGTTTTCGTGCCAGTCGTTCACCGACGGCTCTTTGCGACGAGCGCCCTTGACCCGAAGGCCGGGATCGACTTCATTGGACGCAGACGCTCGGAGGTAGCTCTTTCTGCGGTGCTACGCCGCGGTTGACTCAGGTCGCCTCTGGCGCGCCTTCGGCCGCTAGAGGGACAAGCTTCCTGTCTTTGACACACGTATCGGCGACGGGAAACTCCTCACTGGAGGTCAGTAACTCGAGCGTTCAAACGAGAAAGGGCGACGGAACCTCCGTCGCCCTTTCTTCATTAAGAGGAGCCTCGCCGCTCAGCTTCCGCAGCCGCCCTTGCAGCCGCCCTTGCAGTCGTGAGCCTCTTTGCCGGCGAAGTGGTCGGCCTTTGCTTGGACACGGGCCTGCAAGTCGGCTAGGACCTCGGCGGTCGCGTTCGTCGCCGTGAAGGTCACGGTCACGCCGCTGTCAGTCCCCTCGATGACGAAGTCCACGCCTTCCATGGCGAACGGGGAGGAGGCGAGCTTCTTCGGGCAACCTTCGCCGGTTTTGTCGGCTTGGGCCTTCGTCTGCAGCTTCTCGAGGACGTTCGCGGCGACTTCGGGATCGCTGGAGGCGATGCTCAAGATGGCACCGCTGTCGGTGGTGGTCGCCGTTGCGGTGATGGTTTCTTTTTGCTCCTTGGAACAGCCACAGCCGCCCCCCTCGCTGCCCGGACAGGCGAAGGCGGCGCCGGCAAAGACGAAGCTAAGCAATGCGATAGAGAAGATGACGAGTGTGCGTTTCATAGGACTCCCTGCTTCAATGATGTGGAACCGCTGAACAACCTCCAAGAAGGCGCCGTAGGTTCACTGACGTGGTGGTAACTCTCTAGGAGAATTCGACGACGAAGGAAATCGGGAACGAAAACCAAAACACCGACGAACGGCGTACAATGCGCCCCGACCCCGAGTTTGGTCCGATGATGCCAGTACTTCAGAAGTAGAACCCATGAGAGAGCTCACCATCACTGGATTTCCAGCGCTCCTTTTCCCGAGCAGCGCACTAACCAAAGGTCTGGCCATCTTGGCCCTTGTCCTCGCTACGTTTCTTGGCTGCGACTCGGATCGCTCCAAGTCCGAGAACGACACCACTCAAAACGAGCTCACCGATTCCGTCGCGCTCGATCAAGAACAGGATTCGGTCGACGACCTGGAAGCTCCAGAGGCCTCGAACGACCTCGCCGAGGTCGACTCTGTCGAGCTGCCGGAGCTCGTCGACGACCTCATTGACAGCGACCTCGCCGACTCGGTTGAGCTGGCCGACGCCGAGCTCGCCGACGTCGTCGACACCGACCTCGCCGAGGTCGGCGTCAGCGCCTGCACCGGCGCCTGTGCACAGACCCAGGCGACAGCGGTCTTTGGCGCGGTCAGTCAGCCGTTCGACCGAGGGGTCTATGGACTCACCAGCCCCGCCAATTCCGACACTGGGCAATGGGAGCTCTACCTCGAGGTCTACGCTGAAGGCGACCCAGGTTGCCCCTCAGCCCAGTCTGCGACTCCGTTGGCGACGCTGATCCTGAGTGGCGTACCCCAAAGCGCAGTGCCCACAACGGTGGTCTCGAGCTCCGATGGTCTGGTCGTGACCCTGCTGGACTTCAACGCCAACCTGCTGGCTGGCAGCCCGCTCGCCTCGGCGAGCGACGCAGTGTTCACCGTTGAAGCCGTCGACACCTGCACTGCATGTGTGGGAGAACCTGACCCCAGCGACACCGCCGGCTTCGTCTCCTTCGAGCTGAGCGCGACGTTCGCCGACGGTACACTGTCCGGGCATGTCTACGCGACCCACTGCGACAGTCTCGACTGGCCGTGAGACCCTGCGCCTGAGAGGTCATTCATGAGAATCTCGAGGTCCACCCCCTTCTTGCTCCTCATCGTCTTCGCTTTGCTGAGCTTCGTGCTGCCTTCTTGCGAGGACGAGGCGAGCAAAGGAGACGACAGGAAAGCGGCCAAGAGCGAAGCACCCGCGAAGGCGGTCGACCTCGAGACCGTGGACCTGCCAAAGCTCTACGAGACCCTGGAAACCACCTTCCTCAACGCCTACGCCAGTCGCGAGCTGGCCCTCGCCGACGTCTGTGAGAAGCTCTTCGACGTCGAGCGACCCGCGGCGACGGTCCAATACTTCGACGCCCTCTGCGCGGCGAAGGTCGAAGGCGGCTGCACCGACCTCGACCCCGAGCAGCGCTACTTCATGGTCTTCGCCACCGCCCTGAAGACCATGAAGCAGGCCGCCGAGCTGCAAGGAAAGAACGACCTGAGCGCGAAATTCGAAGGCATTGTCGGCTTCATAGGCTCGCTCTCCGAGCAGAAAGTCTCTGGCGTGGCGATAGGCGGCGAACCGCTCCTGAACCTCGTCGCCGACCCGACCCTCGTCCTCGGTGCCACCGACCTGAAAGTGACCGTGGGGATGTTCGCCACACGCTCGTTCCCGCTGCCCGACCCAGAGGCCGAGACCTCCGAGTTGGGCGCCTACTGTGACGCAATGTTGGCGGGTGAGACCTTCGAGGCGGCCGGACTGGTCCGACCTCCTGGAGCGTCGAAAGCTCCCTCAGGGGGAAAGAAGCTGCAGCTCATGATCCCCGCCGAAACCAAGCTGGAGTCCCTGCAAGCCGTCCTCGATGTTGCCTACGCCCACAAAATGCAGGCTGTCGATTTGGTCGTTCGCAGCAAGGAGTACAAGACCTTGGGCGCCATCCCCATGAACCTCGTCAAAGCCTCGATCCTCGGCAGCGACCAGTCCATCGAGGTCGGTTCGGAGGCCGTCATTTGGCGAGACAGCGAGGCCGATGAGACCAAGAGCGTCAGCTGGGACGGCATCGCGCGCATCAGCGAGATCGTCAAACAGCCCCTGGGGCAGCTCATCCTCTACATCGAGATCGATCCGAGCCTGAACGGCCAGCAGCTCGCCGATGTCTTGAGCGCCATCCGCACCCGCTGCGGGGAGCAGGAGCTTTGCCAGAACTTGCAGATGGCGATCGCGCTCAAGTCGACCAAGAAGCAGTAAGTAGGGGCCAGGCACGGAGTTGCCCGAGGGGTAGGCAAGGGGGCCTGCCCCTACGCAACGAGGGTGTTGCCCAGGATACCTGAGCCCCCTTTCGTCGTGGCCTAAAGAACCTGGGCATCCGCCCTGAAGGGGCGGTCCAAGGGATCAGCCCAGCGCGGAGCGCTGGGTCGCGCGCCAGACCGCCTGAACCCACGACGTGGAACCGCGTGGGACCGCCCGAACCCACGCGGTGGAACCGCATCGGGCCGCCCGAACCCACGAGGTGGAACCGCATCGGAACACTCGAACCCACGAGGTGGAACCGCATCGGGCCAGCCAAATCTACGACACTGCGTCGCCAGGGCCCCTCGTCTGGAAGAACGCCAGCTCGATCTGGTCTGCGCCTGGGCCGGCGGCCAACATCATCCCTTGAGACTGCTGACCGAAGATCTTGCGGGGAGCGAGGTTGGTGAGGACCAACGCCTTCTGTCCGACGAGCGCCTCTGGGGTGTAGGCCAGCCCAATGCCTGCGACGATCTGCCGTGGCCCTTCGGGATGCCCAATCTCGACCTGACATTTCAGCAGCTTGTCCGACTTCGGCACCCGTTCGGCGCTCAAGATCATCCCGACCCGCAGGTCGAGGGACGCGAAGACGTCGTACTCCACGAGGTCCTTCAGGGGACGACGCTCGAGCGCCACCTCTGCGACGGCCTCTGCTACTGCGGCTGCAGGCGGGGGGGCTTCGTCGAGTGTGACCATGGCTTCGAAAGGCTCCTTCTCGGGGCGCAGGTAGAGCTTGTCCACCTCACCGATGCGGCTCGAGGCGTTGAGCGAGGCGTCCACTTGGCTGAAGTCCAACGGCGCAATGCCCAACTGCTGCTCGATCTTCTCGGCGAAGTCCGGCACGACGGGCTTGAGGGCGAGGGCGACCAAACGCACGACCTCGGCGCAGGTGGTGACGATGAGACGGGCACGTGGCACGTCGGCGACCAGGCCTTTCTTGGGGTTGTCGACGAGATAGGCCCACGGCGCCTGGGCTTGGTAGTAGCCGTTGGCGAGATCGCCGAGCTGGGTGATGGCGCGGATGGCCTCGGAGAACTCCAAGGTCTCGTAGCGCGAGATGGCGCGACGGGTGAGCTGCCGCGCTTCCTCGAGCAAAGCGTCTGAAGCCTCGTCGCCGCCGAGGTCGCAGAGGACGCCATCCAGTTTGCTCGCCGCAAACATGAAGCTGCGGTTGTGCAAGTTGGCCAGGTTGTCCACCAGGTCACTGCGCACGCGGAAGTAGAAGTCATCGATGCTCAGATCCAGATCGTCGATGCCGTTGGAGAGCTTCGCCGCGTAATAGAACCGCAAGAACGCAGCCGGAAGGTGCTCGATGTACTTCGAGGCCAACACGAAGGTGCCGCGGGACTTGCTCATCTTCTTGCCGTTCACCGTCAGCATGCCGTGCACGTGTACGCGGTGGGGGATGTTCAAGCCCGCGGAGCGCAGCATGGCCGGCCAGAAGAGAGTGTGGAAGTAGATGATGTCCTTGCCGAGGAAGTGCCACACCTCGCAATCCGGCGAGCGCCAGAAGGCGTCGAAATCACGGCCGGTGCGGTCGCAGTGCCGCTTCGTGGTCGAGACATAGCCGATGGGCGCGTCGAGCCAGACGTAGAAGTATTTGCCGGGCCGGTCGGGCACCTCGAAGCCGAAGTAGGGCGCATCCCTAGTGATGCCCCAATCCTCGAGGCCTTCGTCGAGCCAGGTCTTGATGAAGGCGTTGACATCTTTCTGGATGGCGTTGGAGTCGTTGTATTCGCGCAGCCAACCCGAGAAATCCGAGAAGCTCATGAAGAGGTGAGTACTCTCTTTGACGACGGGGCGGCCGCCGTCGATGACGCAGATGGGCTCGACGAGCTCGGTGGCGTCGTAGCGGGAATTGCACTTCTCGCAGACGTCGCCGTACTGATCGGGGGTCTTGCACTTGGGGCAAGTGCCCTTGACGTAGCGATCGGGGAGGAAGCGCTCGAGCTCTTCGGAGTAGAGCTGTTTGACGGTGCGCTCCTTGATGTGGCCGCCCTCTTTCAGCTTTTCGTAGAAGAAGTAGGCGAACTCCCTGTTTTCGGGGCTGTTGGTGCTGTAGTACTCGTCGAAGTGAATGCCAAAGTTGCGGAAGTCACGGGTGTGCGCCTCCCACATCTCGGCGACCAGCGCCTCGGGCTCGATGCCGCGGGCGCGGGCCGAGAGCTCGATTGGAGTTCCGTGCGTATCATCGGCGCAGACATAGGTGACATCGTGGCCAGCGAGCCTCATGGCGCGACTGAAGATGTCAGTCTGGATGACCTCGACGAGGTGCCCGATGTGCAGGTGACCGTTGGCGTAGGGGAGTGCACTGGTGATGAGGAGTCTTCTAGACATTCTGAGCCCTAGACAAGAATGGGGATCGCGCTGCGGGAACACGGGTATCCTCCACCAGCGCGCGAGACGGGGATGGGTAGCACGGCCGTTGGGCGATGGTCAACGCCCGACACGGTTCCTGTGGCTACGCAACGGGCACAAACAAAAAAGGCGCCCCGAGGGGCGCCTTTTTTTGACTGGGAGTCGTCCGGAAACAAAATGCTCAATTGGGCGAAGTCAGAGGTGGGAGGGCAAGGAGGTCGATGCAGGCGATGCCCAGCATCGTCGAAGCAGACCAACGCTGCCATCACACCTCTGGCGATGCTCAAATGAGTAGGTTGTTTCCGGACGGCTCCTAAGAGAGACTACGCACCAACATGGCAGTCTTTGCACTTCAGCTCTTTCTTGACGTCCGGGCTCTTGTTGTTGTGGCACTTCCAGCACTTGCCGGTGTCCTTCTCATGCGCGGCGTCCTTGATGGCAGGAACGCCAGCTTCCGCCTCGGCCTTGTGGCAGTTGCCACACTTGTACTGGTCGGCAGCAGCGTCAGGAGCAGTCGCCTTGTGATGGCAGGTCACGCACTCGATCTTGGCGTCGACGTGGGTCTTGTGGGCGAACTTGACGGCATCTTTCGAGCCGTAGTTCGTGACCGTCATGGTCTCGGTGGGAGGATCGGTTGCCAGGGCAGCGGTGAGGCTGATGCCGAGGACGAACAGACATGCGGTGAGAACGAGGATGAACTTCTTCATGGTCGCGTGACCTCCGTTTGAGCGGCTCTCCGAGTGTGGTGGTGGAGAGACCAAAAAAAGAAAGAAATCGACGAACAAAACGAAATAACGAACGGGAATGGTCCCGAAGGGTTTGCAAGTCCCCCCCCAAGACGTCAGACGTTGGAAACGTATTCAAAAAAGTGCGTCCCTCGCCAACCCTGGAATGTCCTGTCGGGAGGGGCTCACAGTGAACCCGGCCAAAGTGAGCCAGAGCCACGAGTTGCGCCTTCTTACAAGCAAATCCCCTCGCGTGCAATCTCGCGACGAAAATACGCACCACACCGCCAGGACACTTGCCTCGAGCGGGTGTGCTACTAAGGAGTCGTCCGGGAACAAAATGCGCGTTTGGGCGAAGTCAGAGGTGGAAGGGCAAGGAGGTCGATGCAGGCGATGCCCAGCATCGTAGAAGCAGACCAACGCCGCCATCACGCCTCTGGCGATGCTCAAATGGGCAGGTTGTTTTCTGACGACTCCTAAACTTCGGCGACGCCCAGGCCGCCATGCGAAGCGAGGTCCCACCGTGCTCGACAGCAAGACCCTCACCCTCCTGCTCACCCTCCTGCTCACCCCACACCTGACGCTGCTGCTCCCCAACTGCACTCCGCACCGCACCAGCGCTTCGGAGCGCGGCGGGGAGAGCGCTAAAGACGAGCCGATCGCGCCCATAGAGCCGCCAGAAATCGACTCCTCGCGCTTGCGGGAGCACGTCACCACACTCTCGAAAACGATAGGGGAACGAAACACGGCCCACCTCGCCCAACTGAGCGAAGCCGAGGACTACATTAGAGAGCAGCTCGAGCAGTTTGGATTCGAGGTCCTGGTGCTCCCCATCACCGCCAGTGACGGGACGACCTCGCAGAATCTCGTCGTCGAGGTCCCTGCTACCCGTGCCGACGCGCCGACGCTCATCGTTGGGGCACACTACGACTCGGCGAGAGGAACCCCTGGCGCAGATGACAACGCCACTGGCGTCGCCGTCCTCTTGGAGTTGGCCAGACGTCTGCACGGCAAGGAACTCGCTGGGCGCGTACGGCTCATCGCCTTCACCAACGAGGAACCGCCCTATTTTGGGACCGAGGACATGGGCAGCGCCGCCTACGTCGCCTCCCTCGACGAGGCGCAGCGGACCTCGATCACGGCGATGCTCTCTCTGGAGTGCATGGGGTTCTACTCGGAGGCGCCCGGCAGCCAGAGCTATCCACCGCTGGTCGGGAGCCTCTATCCCGACGCCGGAAACTTTGTCGCGGTCGTCGGAGACCTCACAGCGTCGAAGCTCATCGCCGCAGTAAAAAAAGAGTTGGCCAACCAAAATGTGGCGGTCGAGTCGATCGCCGCACCTGCCTTCGTTCCTGGTATCGACTGGTCGGACCACGCGCCGTTTGCGGCGGCCGGCGTTCCCGCACTAATGGTCACGGACACCGCGATCTTCCGCAATCCCAACTACCACGAAGCCACTGACACTCTCGAGAAGCTCGACTTCAAACGGCTCGCCGCCCTCACCCACGCCCTCGAGGCCACGGTGCTCACTTTGGTCGCCAGCGAGCAGTCCTATCGAGCTCCCTGACCCAAAGCCTCACCCAAAGGGCATACCCTTCGAAGTTGCGGAGCTTCCCTTCCGCCCCTAGACTCAGCGGTTGAGTGCGCAAGGGGGCGCGCTCTGTTCATCGAATCGGACCAGGGAGGTCGACGAGTTCGATGCAGTCGGTGAGAATATCGATGCGACTCAGTGCCCACGCTCTTTCATTCTCTCAGCGCCCGTATCTCCTCGCGGTGCTCGTCAGCGCCGCGCTCCTGCTCGGGCTGTCCAGCCGCGCCTTCGCCCAGATCGAAGGGACCGGCAGCCTCACCTCGGGCCAATCCGACTCGGTCGCCAAAGCCGGCGCGTCGACCGACACCCCCTACTACATCCCTGGTATGCCCATGCCCAAGGCCACAGGGGAAGAGGGCGCGGCGGCTGGGGCTACCAGCAAGTCCGGCGGTAAGATCGGCAAGGTCTCGACCGTCGATCGCAGCGGCAAAAACGACAAGACCGAGGGCATCGACCGAGCCTCGCTCAAGGTCGGCGACATGTACCGAGGCATCGTCCCCGGCATCAAGGACTGGCACGTCTTCGCCCGCAAAGCCCGCGACGCCGCCAAAAAGAACGGCAAGGCGCGCAACCGTCTGACCTGGATCGGCTACCAAGACATGGACTCAGGCACCCGTGTCTTCTTGCAGACCATCAAGGCCGCCACCTACGACGTCGCAGAATCCGTCGGCTCCGATGGACTCCCGACGCTCGAAATCTCTTTGATCGGGACCCGCATCCCGGTCTACAACAACCGCCGAACTCTCGACACGAGCTATTTCCAGAGCGCAGTCATCGGCGCCAAAGCAAAACCGTCCGGCAAGGGTACCCTTGTTACGATTACGTTGCAGAACAAGACCAGCTACAAGGTCCACCAAGAGGCCGAGTTCCTCTTCGTCGACTTCGATGACGCCGGTGCTGCCTCGTACGCCGATCTGCTCGCCGAGAAAAAACGAGCCGAAAAGGCCGCTGCGGAAAAACAGAGCACTCCTTAGCGACCCCCTGCGCACAACCGAGACACGGCCTCGCTCCACGCCTGGTCGTGTCGTCGTGTTCCTGGCTCTCGTCGCGCTCCTCGCCGTTGGTCCCGCCAACGCGCGCGCCGACGCCCCGGCGCCCCCCGCCTGCGAAGGCCTCGCCCTCGAGACCTCCGGATTGGGAACACTCCTCACTCAGCTCCAGGACGCCGTCGCCGCGCCCGACGCCGACATCGAAGCCGATCGCCTCGCCTACCAAGGCGAAACCCTGCGCTTCGAAGGCGCCGTGATGCTGCGCTCAGGCGAACTCCTGCTGGAGATGGACACCCTAGAACGGAACCCCGAGCAGCTGATGCTGACTCAGGTCCGCTTGCAGCGCGGCGACCTCGAGCTTCGGGCCTCGCGAGTCTCGTTGGCGCCAGGGAGCATCCACCTCACCGGCTTCGAGCTCCTGCGCCTCGGCACCTCGCTCGTCAAGGCCGCGCAAGCGGACTATGACGGCGCGCAGCTCGAGCTGCAGGACGCCTGGCTCTCCCCCTGTCCCTGCGCCGAGGGCGATGCCTCGGTAGTGCTGACGGCCCAGACTGTCACCATCGACTCGCCCGAAGACCCCGAGCGACGGCGCGCACACTTCGGGACCTCACCAAAGCTCGGGCTGTGGGGCATTGGCTTGCCAGTGTGGGTCGAGAACATCGAGAGCGACGGCCGCTCGTCGGGCTTTCTGCTGCCTCAGCTCGGCTACCAGAGCCATCGCGGGCTCGAGCTGCTCATCCCCGCCTTCCTCAGGCTTGGCTCGGCGGCCGACCTGCAGCCCGCACTCGGCTGGGCGACCTCAATCGGTCCCATGGTGGAAGCGCGCGCTCGCCTCGCTGGCGACCGCGGAACCCACGGCGATGTCCGGGCCGAGGGCCTCTACGAGCTCGAGGCCGAACGCCTCGACTACGA
>Ga0210044_10004878_pt1 | contig 18470 bp, 15 predicted proteins | sample CryGey13umfilter_2_FD_183959 | JGI IMG/M metagenome (GOLD analysis project Ga0210044, IMG submission 183959) | Groundwater microbial communities from aquifer in Utah, USA - Crystal Geyser 4/9/14 3 um filter (SPAdes) (version 2) | ecosystem: Environmental > Aquatic > Deep subsurface >... | reverse complement strand
GTTTTTAATGAGCCGACATTAATTCAAATCAACGAATTATCACAAGAAAGCTGGGTGTACCACATCAGTTATCAACAATCAAATCCAATGACATATGCAATATGGTACCAACGAACCATCGCGGTATGTGAGGTATATTTGTACGTGATTTTCGATAATGAGAGATTGGTTTCACAGTTGTCCTTTACGGCCTCTGAAGCATGTAATCATTAATGCTTTTAATGACTGATCGTCTCAATTCTGGGTAACAATTTGATAATTTCGTCTGATACAACATTTGACTCCCAAATCCCAAAGGCTTTTGACACGACCACCAGGACAAGGAAACTACATAATATAAAAAAGGCAAGTCGTCTTGCTGTCCAAAACGAAGAACGCATAGGAAGAGTTTCAAACTCCAGAGTGTTTTTCACGGGGCAGGCTTCAGAACATGCCACACATCCGGTACATTCCGCACTGATTATGTACTCTTTTTTATCTACGGGTAGATAAGCCGGGCAAACCTGTGAGCATAGTCCGCAATCGGTGCAGGATTCGGAATTACGTGCGATTCTGGACGGACTGATCAGGGAAAAAATGCCTAAAAAAGCGCCATATGGACACAGATATCGGCACCAAAAGTTCCGGATGAATAAAGACCCTGCCACCAAAAGGATCAATACTAATATTGTGAAACCGCTCATACCTGTAAAAAACAGCAACATTTTAACATCTGCTACTTTCCAATACTGACCATTCAGAAAGGACGTCATATAGCCCTCGTCCATTTCTAACACAGATAAAACGAAAAAATACATCAGCAAATATTTCAAACTTCGTAACGGAATATCGATCCATTTGGATGGTTTAACGCTTTTGCTAAAAATTCGGTACCCAAACTTCCAAACCCATTCCGATAAGGTGCCGACTGGACAGAACCAACTACAGAACGCCTTTTTTAACAGAAATGACAGGAGAACCGCAAACAGCAGAATGACTACTCCCGCCGGGTGTACATGGTCAAATATCCCTGTTTTGAAATAATATTTAAGTGAAACGAGGGAGCCAATGGGTAAAAAACCATCAACTGCCTGTGGTTTTGATACTGTTGAATTTCCCGTTAACTCAAGAGAGCTGATAAAAACAGTAAATTGAATTCCGGCGAGAATGGTGATGATAAATATAAACCATTGTACTTTATTTCTATCGGAATGATGGATACTCATAAACCGTTTTTTTAGTTTGATATTTTTTGAATTTGCCATTACCTTAAAATTATGCTATTTGAGGCTTAAATTAGGTTTAAAAGCAGTCGTTGTTATCCTTGTTTGCAGACCACCGGTTGTTAGGTCTGTACCCATCCATTGATTCCGTTCCGGAGATTATAGACGTTTTGAAATCCGATGTCAATTAATAATTTTCTTTCAACACAGATAACAAGGTGTAAAAATGGATTCGATGTTAGGATAGCCTAATGAAAGTTTGCTATTTCTAAGGTCTGACCTCCCGCACATATGTCAGCTCGTGTAGCCACATTGGCATATATCTGGTGTAAACTTTTATAAATACCAATTGGAATACCATTTGTAATGGTTAAATTGAACTTATGAACGGTAATAGAATTACCAACCAAACCCAAAATAAACTAAAGAAAGGATAACATCATGACACTCGTAAAATGGACACCCGTCATTACCAAACCAGTATCTCGGTTAATGGATGATATGGAAGCCTGGATAGACCAGGTATTCCGTAGGAACACGATGATCCCCGGAGAAGACAGTACGTGGACACCCGCTTTTGCAGTATCAGAAAAAGACGCTGAGTTTGTCATTTCAGCCGATCTGCCCGGTATGGAAAAAAAGGATGTGGAAATTATCATTGAAGAAAATGTTCTGACCATTTCCGGTGAGCGAAAATCTTCATTGGAAGACAATAGCCGACATTACAGCGAAATCTTTTTTGGGAAATTTTCCAGATCATTTACACTTCCGGAAAATGTAAAAGAAAAAGAGATTCAAGCCACCTTTAAAAACGGTGTACTGACATTGAATTTACCGAAAGCCGAACCTGTAAAACCGGTGGTTACAACAATCTCTATCAAATAATAGTAGGGTGAACAGAATGGGGTCGGAAATTCCGACCCCATTTCATTATATCGGGAATTGGATATTTGCCCATGTTATTCGTCCTTCCCCTGGGGAGCGATTTTTAGTTCCATTGCTACATTGTTCCTGGTAATCACAACCGGAACTTCTACACCGGCGGTACAACTTTGGAGTGCAAACATGTAATCGTGAATATTCAAAGTGGTAATATTATTTATGCTCATAATTATGTCTCCGGCCTGCATCCCTGCGAGACCCGCCGGCGCCTTATCCCGAACCCCGCTAATTTTAAAACCATCACCATTATAAACAAAATCCGGGACAACACCAAAGGTAACATTATATCCTCGCCTTTCAGAATGTTTTTTTGATTCAACTTTTACAAAACCCGGTTTTTTTTCTTCGGTTAACACATGAAGAGTTGATCTGGCGGCGAGTTTTGCTACTTTTTCCATTCCTTTTATATTCAGTAATTCAATGTCATCTGTTGGTTTGTGATAATCCTCATGAGCTCCCGTAAAGAAAAATAATACAGGAATATTTTTTAAATAAAAAGACTGATGATCACTTGAGCCAAATCCTTCATCATCAAACGTGAAATGGATGGAGTCGGAATTGACATTTATCAGGAGGGTTTCCCACGCCGGAGAAGTACCGGTTCCACCGATAACCATGCTGTTTTCCCTGAGTCGGCCAACCATATCAAAATTAAACATTGCCACCGCACTGTCAAGCGGTATGAGCGGGTGTTCCACAAAATAAGCAGAACCTAACAGACCGACTTCTTCTGCACCAAATGCGATGAAAAGAAGTGATCTTCTGTAAGGAGAGTTGTTTTTATCTTTTGCAAAATAAGCAGCGAGTTCTAGCAGAGTGGCAATTCCCGAAGCGTTATCGTCTGCACCATTATGAATTTCATGTACATCGGGAACCATCGTATTGCTGCTTTCACCACCCCATCCTAAATGGTCCATATGTGCTCCTAAAATGACCCATTCATTTTTAAAAGCACCCACACCGGGAAGAGACCCTACTACATTGCAGGATTCTAATGATTCAGGATTAATGTTCGTTCTGATTGTCACAGTTTTCCCGATTTCGAAACTTGCCGGATGCGGGTCTTCATGTCCGTTGATCTTGTTCTGAAGTTCTTCGATTGAGGGATTTTCTGATGATGTGAGCCAATCGTTCATCACTCTCCGTTTTAAATGAACTGCAGGTATGCCGACGCTTTGTTTTCCCCCTAATGAACCACCTGTTTTGAGTTTATCATCATTATTATCCTCTAATCCCCCGGTAATAAAAATAATTCCTGCGGCTCCTTTTTCTCTTGCAACCATCGCTTTGTATCGAAGAGAGTTATATTGGGCAAATTTTCCGTTTTGGATCGTTCCGTCCGGCGAATATCTGATGACCACTACTATTTTCCCTTTTACTTCGAGATTTTCATAATCATCATAATGGATGTCTGTCGCCGAAATTCCATATCCTGCAAATACCAGAGAAGCCGTACATTTTTCTGATGAAGAAAATGACAAGGTTGTGAAATCTGATTTTGGAATTTTCTCTTCAGCTTCGATGAAATTTCCATCGCCCACTGTCATGCCAGCAATAAAATCGAATTTCTGGATATAATTATCACCGACAGGTGTTAATCCGTATGTTTTGAAGCATCGTTTCACATATTGTGCCGTCGTGTTTTCAAAGCTTGATCCCGCTTTTCGACCTTCCAGTTTGTCACTAGCAAGAAATGAGATGTGGGAATAAATATCGTCCGCGGCGATGTCTTTATTTATCGGAATGGATTGATCATGACACACAAAAAAGAAGATGATTATCCAAAATATTTTTTTCATACCGTTTTCCTTATTAGTTCAGTTTCGTCAGTTATCATTCCGTCAATGTTCAAAAGCCGGATTTTTTCGACCATTTCTGCAGTGTTTATTGTCCAAACACATACTTTAATTCCGAGTCTGTGGCATGCCTTTATAATCTTATTTTCCGCTAAATTAAAATGGATGTGAAGCGCATCGGCATTGGTCAAAAATGTTGCTATAATTGGGAGAAACCATAAAAAACCAGTCACCTTTTTATTCCATAATAATCCGGTTTGAATAGTGCCATCAATGGCTTTGATTTTTCTGAGTACATTTAAATTAAAAGAAGATATAATCGTATTAGCTTGTGCTCCGTGTTGTTGGATTTGTTTTATTACTCTATCTTCAAACCCGGCACACTTGAAACCATCCGTTTTGATTTCTAAATTCATTCGCTTGTTGGCGGGTAGTTTTGTCCAAACATCTTTAAGCAGAGGTAACAATTTATTTTCAGGAATATTTTCGCCGTCTGTTTTTTTGTATTGGAATTGTAATAAATCAGAATAGTTCGTATTGTTGATCATTTGGGGGTCGCCTGATTCAGTTTGAATTCCGGCGTCATGATGCAAAACTAATCGGCTATCCATTGTTTGTCGTATATCCACTTCCGCCCCGTCTGCCCCATATGTTAGAGCAGCTTTTATTGCACCAATCGTGTTTTCAGGTGCAGATTTTTGATAGCCCCTGTGTCCCAGAACAATTAATCGCCCTTTAGGGTAAAAACGATTCGCATCCGGTGTATATCGGCTTAAACGGATCAAAAGCATGAGGACAAGCCCTGCAAACAGAATAAAAATCATGGTTATCATTGTGAAAAAGTTACCCATATCACCATCTTAAACTTGCGTTGAAATTGTTTCATTTTTTGTGACTACAAAGTTCGCTTCCCTGTCTCAATTTAACATCATCGTTTTTGTAAACAACTTTAATTGAGTCAATGCGTTTACCCGGATGTTTGCCTTATTGTTTTGGATTCTGACTGCCTGTTATGCAAATTTTGGCTTGAGGATAGTTGTAAATGTTTATAAGTTGTGAATAAAAAAAAATTGTAGGAAATCTTAACTTGGAAAAAGTCGAATTGTGGAGTAACTGTCTGGCCTATTTCAAAGAAAGGCTTCCAGAACAGGCGTATCAGACCTGGTTTGATGGAATTGCCGTTTCTACATTGACTTCTGAAGAAATCGTGTTACAGGTACCAAATCAATTTCATTATGAATGGCTTGAATCCAAGTATCGCCATTTGATTGATGCGGCAATTAAAGAAGTTTTTGATAAGCCTATGATTGTGAATTATAGTGTTGTTGTCAGTCATAAAAAACCCAATGAAATTCCCTCATTGGTACAAAAAGAAAATGTAATTCCACCGGGTTATCAGGAAAAAACCCAACTCAACAGCCGGTATTTGTTTGATAATTTCATTGAGGGTAAGGGCAATCAACTTGCAAAGGCTGCGTCTTATTCTGTTGCCGAAAAACCTGGACAGACCCCATTTAATCCATTGTTGATCTATAGTATTACCGGATTGGGAAAAACCCATCTATTACAGGGTATCGGGAATTTTTGCATCCGCCGTTATCCTTCTATGAGAGTACAGTACCTGACCAGCGAAAAATTTATGCTAGACTTTATCAGGGCAATTCAGGAAAACAAATCTACTGAGTTTGCGAACACATATCGTGGTGTTGATATGTTGCTATTGGATGACGTTCAGTTTTTCCAAAATAAAGAGCAAACACAGGAGCAATTTTTTCATTTGTTCAATGAACTATATCAGCAGGGAAAACAAATTGTTCTCACGACCGACAGACCGCCTAACGAACTCACCGGACTCAAGGATCGCCTGGTTTCGAGATTTCAATCCGGACTCATGGTTGACATTCAGCCCCCGGATCTGGAAACCAGGATTGCAATTTTAATGAAAAAGGCACATGATGACCATTTAGAAATTCCGTTTGAAATCATCGAGTATATCGCTTCGCACATTAAAAGAAATGTGAGAGAACTCGAAGGAACTATGGTGCGACTTTTGGCCCGTTCCTCGTTATACCGTAAAGATATTACCATGGAACTTGCCAGGGAGGTTCTTGAAGAGATTTTGGGCAAAGAAGCGTTTATCGGTGTGACAATAGATCATGTTATTAAAAGTATTAGTAGAGAATGGAAAGTGTCGGAAAGGCAACTCGTGGGAAAAGGCCGCAAAATGGAAATTGCAATGGCAAGACAAATTGCGATGTATTTATCCCGTGAGTTGACGGCAGCTTCGCTATTCAACATTGGCCTGCATTTAGGAGGAAGAGATCATTCTACGGTCATCCATGCATGTAAAACCGTAGAAAAAAAGATGTTGGGCGATAATGAGTTGAAAAAGCGAATTCTACGAATAAAAAAAGAATTGCAACCTGTGGGTAGCGTTTCGATATATTAGCTGTAATATTAAACCACTCAATAAGGAAATAAAATGGGCAATAACATACTCATCGTAGATGATGACACCCAGCTTACTGATTTGCTGGTTGAGTTCCTTGAAGCTCACGGATTTTCAATTATTACCCGTCACTCACCTGAGAAGGCATTCAAATATTTAGACCGTGAATCTGTTGATCTTCTTATTCTGGATATTATGTTACCAGGGATGGATGGTTTACAATTTTTACGTAAATTAAGAGAAAATTCCAGTGTTCCGGTGATCATGCTTACCGCTAGGGGCGAGGTATCAGATCGAATCATCGGATTAGAGCTCGGTGCAGATGATTATATTGCAAAACCCTTCGAGCCCCGGGAATTACTTGCCAGAATTCAGTCTATTCTCCGTCGCAGTCAGGCTCCCTCAGAATTACAGGATATTCTAACCTTTGATAGCCTTATAGTCGATAAACTTCGTCAGGAAGTGCATCTGGACGGAGTCCTCGTCCATTTATCCACGACTGAATTTGAAGCATTATCACTGTTTTCAAGTAATGCCGGTAAGGTCCTGAATCGAGAATTTTTAGTTGAAAACATTCGGGGAATCAGATGGCAATCCTATGATCGTTCCATTGATGTTTTGGTCAGCCGATTAAGATCAAAACTGGGAGAAACCCCTAATTCCATGAGGTTTATCAAGACTATCCATGGAGTTGGATACAAATTTGTGGCACTTCCGAAGAAATAGTTTTATATTCTTACTACCCTTCCGAAAAAGTTTATTTTTAAGAATTGCGTTTATGGTAACCGTCTTTACCATTGCGCTTCTGATGGTCATTTATTTCGTGGTGTATCTATCCTTTACTGAACAGGACACGATTCTTGATACTCATGAATTTTACTATTATTCTCATATGGTAGAATCATGGGGGCTACCTCCGGATACGACTAAAATTCTCGAAGATCTTAAAAATTTGAAAATGATTGGTGGAATTTATTTTGAAGATCAAAAAATATGGTCTTTTCCAATAGACTTTTCAAAAGAAGGTTATTTAGAGTATTCTGATAGTAAATATCTTGGCGATTTATACGATATTAACATAACGCTATATGTAACATTCGGAGACCTAAACCGGCTTCCTGCCGCAACAGTTAAAAACGGAGAATATAAGTACTATCTTGCAATTGATTACGAATCTCCTTCTGAGCTGATGTTAAGAATTGTACCCGCTTCAATCCTTACTCTCATTTTTATGGTTATTCTGTTTATATTTATCAGGCGTTACATCTATCCCATAAAATTGATGAAGCATCGTATTTTTGCATTGGAACGCGGAGATCTTGACTCGACAATTTCGATCCACGGTGAAGATGAACTTGCCGACCTTTCAAAAATGATTAATAAGTTAATATACGATATAAAATCACTTTTGATTAAAAAACAAAATTTATTGGCTGATGTCAGCCATGAACTGAGATCGCCACTGTCCAGAATGCAGCTTCTCATTGAAATGTTACCAGCACATAAAAATACGTTCAGGTTGCGGAACGAGGTTCGGTATCTTGAACAAATAATTTCAAATCTATTACTATCTGATAAATTATCAATACCTTATAAAAATTTAGAATTATCTGAAGTTCGGTTACCTGATTTTGTTGACAGGATCATTGCCCGGATTCCGGATTCGTCATCTAAAATTCAGGTCACAAGAGATTTTCCAGATGTTATCCTGAAAATCGATAGTACGAAAATGCGTATTGCTTTCACAAATCTAATAGAAAATGCCTTGAAATACGGTCGGTCTTCGCGTTTGATTCAAATTACCTGTTATATTGATAATCAATACTTTTTCTTTAATGTGCGGGATTTCGGCCAGGGAATCGACACTGAAGATTTAAAAAGACTCACTGAACCATTTTTTCGGGTTGCCAAGAACAAAAAGGATGGAATAGGCCTGGGTCTGTCAATTACCAAAAAAATTGTATCTGCTCATGGTGGTGAGTTGTTAATAAATAGTACTCTGGGAAATGGTTCGATGTTTTCAGTTAAACTTCCGATATCAATAATAATAGGGTATAAATAATAAATATTTTTTTTTATCCAAAATAATTATTAAAATAGTGCTGTGAATTTGATAATAAAAAAGAAGGTGTTACCTATATGAACAAAACAAGCCTAAATAAAGTAATATTAATTGGTCGGGTGGGTGAAAAGCCTGAAGGTCGGTATACTTCCAGCGGAAAATCCACATCTGGTTTTTCAATTGCAACAAACGAAACCTGGGGATCTGATGAGGATCGTCAAGATCGCACGGAATGGCATAACATTGTCACTTGGGGAAAACTGGCTGAATTTGCATCAGATTATTTGCAAAAAGGTCAATTAATCTGTATCGAAGGAAAACTTCGAACCCGTTCCTGGCAAGATAAAGAGGACAATACTCGAAAGACTACTGAAATTGTTGCAGAAAAAATAACAACTCTTGAATGGAAGGGGAAGAAAACTGCATCTGATGCTGAAGTCGCAGACTCTGATGAGGAAGAAGAGGAATTACCCTTTTAAGCCCTACTGTTGTTACATAATGTAATATTTTAATCTTTTTTCATACTTTGGATTAAGTTTATATTAACCATTGATTAAAAAACAACAGAAGTATCAAAATGATTCGATTTTATGAAATAATTATCCTTGTAGGCATTTTCATGGCGTTTGCTTATAGTGGTACAAGTTCAAGTGTAGCATTCTCGGGCCAAAATATTATCCGTATGAATCCATTGGGTTCCGGGCCTAAAGAGGAGCAGTTTAAATACTGGGATAAAAATTACGATGAAAAGTCTATTGCACCTGATCGTAAGAGATCGCATAAGCGTAGAAGAAAAGTAAAACCGAGCAACGAAGCCAGATAATTCTTTTGTTTAGTCTAATCACTCTAAAAGGCGTCTAAGGCGCCTTTTTTTTATGAAAAAGCCCGGCTATACCGACCTTGTTCCGGTTGAAAACGAATACCCGGATAGAGATTATGAAATAAATATTTCTATTCCTGAATTTAACTGCGTTTGCCCAAAAACCGGGTTACCTGATTTTGGAACTATCTATATTAATTATACTCCTGATGAAAAAATTGTCGAGTTGAAATCTCTCAAACTTTATATTATTAAATATAGATCAATCGGGATTTATCACGAATCCGTGACAAATAAAATATTGGATGACCTCGTTTTTGCAATATCGCCCCGAAAAATTGATGTTATTGGTGAATTTAATCCACGTGGTGGTATTACGACAATTGTTCGTGTATCAAAGAAAAAGTGATTTTTCCTGATGTTGGTTGGTGTATAAATTATCGGCCTGTAATTTAATCTAAAATAATAAGGTTTTATGAAAATAACTGTCAGAATCAGTAATCGAAAACGAAAAAATAAACACGGCTTTTTCAAGCGTATGGCAACTGCCAGTGGTAGGGCGGTATTAGCCAGACGGCGAAGTAAAGGAAGAAAGATTCTCTCCGCCTAATTTCTTTTGAAAAATAATCTGACAAAATTAGATTTCGCACATTGTTTTAATTCTTCTAAATCCCTGGTTGCCGGGGATTTGTTTTTCTGGTGGGAAAACATATCGCCTGCTCGAATCGGTGTAATTGTGCCAAAAAAATACGGAAAAGCGCATGAACGAAACTTATTCAAAAGACGGTGCAGGGCTCATTTTATCCAAACTATTGACCGACATTCTTCAATCTGTATCATCGTAAAACCTATAAGAGATGCCCTTTCAAATAGTGCCATTTTTCGCTCATTTAAAATTTTTAAATCGTATGTCATTTTTTAGAAACCTATTAATAATTCTTATTAAATTTTATCAACATTCTATAGGGTTAGTACTTCCGGCATCATGCAGATACTCTCCGTCTTGTTCACAGTATATGATTCAGGCTATTCAAAAGTACGGCCCGGGCAAGGGTAGCGTTATAGGATTAAAACGAATATTAAGATGCCACCCCTTTTCCAAACATAATCTCTGGGATCCTTTATAATAATGGAAATGAAACGAAATCTTCTTGCAATCGCATTAATAGCAGTGGTTCTAATTCTTATGCCGAGTTACTTAAAACTCGTATCCCCCGACCCCCAAGCCATATCGCATCAGGAAGAATCTACTGCTATAGATGATCCAGTACGCACAACGAAGAAGGTCACTGATAACTTTGCACAAAACAACGAACAGGCGCTTCCCTTAGACACATCGTTTACAAAAATATTTAGTGAGACTCTCATTGATATAGAAACCGATCTATTTTTCATAAAACTTTCAAATCGGGGTGGCGGGTCTCTTAGCAAAGTTCTCTTGAAAAAGTATATTGGAGGATATAATGACTTTGGCCAGTTTAACCAAGATAGTCTTGTGTCTCTGGTTTTTCTAGGCTCCGATGGATGTACACCGTGCCTTGCTTTATTTGATCGGGATGAGCAGAACTACGAATATCTCAATCATGATTATGAAGCCTTTGATCCTGAATTTGATAAAATCATCCTATCTGGCGAAGATAAAAAAACATTCCATTTTAGTTCAACGCTTTTTGATGGAAGAACAATAAACAAATCTCTTACTTTTTATGGAAATTCTTACGCAATTGATCAATCTTTTACTTTAACTGGATTTGATCAGATCTATAGAAAAGATATCGAGCTTGTTTGGAAAGGAGGAATCAAACCCACAGAAGATCGTGAAAAAGATGAAAACCAGTATTCAACCGCCGTCATATATCAAGCCGGTGAAAAAGATGAAGTTTCATTAAAGTTAGATAACCCTGTTTTACGCAATGTTTACGATGGTAAAACGAATTGGGTAGCGATAAAAAATAAATACTTCATCGTCAGCATGATATCTAAAACCCCTGGTAATTATGGTACATTGTCTGCCGGTAATATAACATTTGGCGATCGTCAGTTGACTCCGGTTTATTCGGCATCGATTGGGTTTGATATTCACTCACCAACTTTAAATTCATCATTATACATGGGGCCTCAAGACTATCGTCTTCTTAAAGCAGAAGGGGAGTCTCTGGATGATGCGATGAACTGGGGATATGCTTTTATCCGTCCGATCAGTAAATATATAATCTTAAACTTGTTAACTTTCTTACATAACCCGTTTGACGATGTTTATATTAATTATGGGTTGGTTTTAATTCTTTTTGCATTTTTAATTCGGCTGATCACTGGCCCCTTGACTAAAAAAAGCGCTGAATCCGCTCAAAAAATGCAATCGCTTCAGCCAAAAATGAAAGTCGTTCAGGAAAAATATAAAGACGATCCACAAAGAAAAAATGTTGAAATGATGAAAATCACTAAAGAGCATGGAATTAACCCATTGGGTGGATGCCTTCCCATGTTGATACAGATGCCATTATTATTTGCATTGTTTGTTGTCTTTCGAAATACCATCGAATTTCGAGGAGCTCATTTTATCTTTTGGATCAAAGATCTTTCACAACCAGACGTCATTTTTAATTTACCGTTTTCTATTCCAATATATGGAAATGGAGTTGCAATTTTACCAATAATAATGGGCGTAACAATGTTTCTTCAACAAAGACAATCGATGGCTACAATGGAAAAAAGTCAACGTCCAATGATGTATATTATGTCCGGATTTTTCTTTTTATTGTTTAATACTTTCCCTTCCGGCTTGAATCTTTATTATGCTGTTTATAATTTTCTCAGCTTCCTTCAACAGAAGAAAATCCGGGAACGCTCAACCTCAAAATCTTAATAGTGGTTTTAAATGCCTCATTATGTGGATGATACCATTGCCGCTCTTGCAACCCCATTTGGAATCAGTGCTATCGCCATTATTCGGGTATCAGGAAAAGATGTTGACGCCGTAATTCAGTATCTCACTGGTAAAAAAAATCTTCGCCCACGGTATTCAACGCTTGTTGATATTTTGTCACCGGAAACCCAAGATGTTTTAGATAATAGTATTATCACGTTTTTCCCTGCCCCAAATAGCTACACTGGTGAGAATATTCTTGAAATCTCTTGTCATGGGGGAGAGTACACGCCAAAAGTAATTTTATCTGCTCTTTATTCGTTTGGTGTCCGGCCGGCAAGGGCTGGAGAATTTTCTTACCGGGCATTTATGAATGGGAAAATCGATTTGCTTCAGGCAGAATCAATTAATGGATTAATTAACTCAAAAACAGGCGCACAGGCTGCTGCTAATTTGAAAAATATTTCTGGGCATCTCGGATCTAAAATAAATCATCTCCGCCAAATGTTAATTGAGACGGTGTCGCTAATCGAACACGAGTTGGATTTTCGTGAAAATGAAATCACATTTACCGATAGAAACACAATCCTGAAAAAGATCTCTTTGGTTTCAGACACAATCAGCGAACTTTTATCCACATTTGTTATTGGAAAATCTCTTTCACAAGGTGTACGCATTCCACTAATTGGTCGGCCAAACACTGGCAAATCGAGTCTTTTTAATGCAATCCTTGGTCATGAGCGAGCAATTATTTCTCACATCCCAGGAACGACGAGAGACACTCTTGAGGCATGGTTGGATTTGGATAGCTTCTCAGTATGCTTAGTTGATACTGCGGGATTCTGGGAATCTTCTGATTTTCTTGAGAATTTAGGAATTGAAAGAGCGTTATCAGAAATTGGGCGAGCAGACTTTCTAATTTTCGTCGATGATCATGACCCTAAAAATGAATTTGACCGTTTAGATATTTCAATTGACCAGGATCGAGTTATATTTGTTCGAACTAAATGTGATTTGTCTTCTGATATCTGGATTAATTCCAACAATGAAATTCTTACGACATCGACAAGAAACGGAGAGGGGCTGCCTCAGCTAATCACACAATTATCCACAAAAATTCGCTCGACATATAAAAATATTAATGAAGATAGTGTTTTTTTAATGACGGCTCGTCAAAATACACTTCTATTAAAAGCTAATACTTTTATTAATAATACCTTAAATAGTTTTTCCTCTGGCCATGAAATGGATATGTTGGCCTCAGATTTACATGAGTTGGTAAGGATTCTTGATGAGGTCGTTGGAATTATTACTAACCGTGAGATTATTGAAAATATTTTTTCTAATTTCTGTGTTGGCAAGTGAACCCTATTAGAAAATCTCGATTCCCGACAATTGTGATAGCCGGTGCTGGTCATGCAGGCTTGGAGGCTGCGTTCGCCGTATCCCGAATGGGTGGCCGGGCACTTCTGGTGACAATGGATACCAGTGCAATCGGTCGCGCTTCCTGCAATCCTGCAATCGGAGGTCTTGCAAAGGGACATCTAGTTAAGGAAATTGATGCACTGGGAGGCATGATGGGACGTATTGCTGATCTCGCATGTCTCCAATTTAAAATTCTTAATCGGTCCAAAGGACGTGCTGTATGGAGCCCTCGCGTACAAATAGATAAAGTAAGATATGCCTATCTCGCGTCTCAATTCATTTCCCAGCAAAATAATATAAAAATATTATCCGGTGAGATTGTTGATTTCACTGTTAGTAATAACGTCGTGAGCCACGCAATTATGAGGAATGGCACTACCCTAAATTGTGACGGGCTGATAATTACATCCGGTACATTTTTAAATGGGTTAATCCACATTGGCAACAAAAAATACCGCGCTGGTCGATTTGGAGAAAAACCTTCCCACGGCTTAAGTGAAGCGTTGTTAAGCGTTGGATTTAAACTGGGACGACTTAAAACAGGTACTCCACCGAGAATAAAGAAAAACACAGTGAACTGGGCGGAAACCGAGATAGCTGCAGGAGATGATTCACCACAACCCTTTTCTGTTTATACGCCAACCCCCTTTAAACCGCGAAATATTCCTTGCCATATCGTTAACACAAACGGCGTGTGTCACGATATATTGCAAAATAACATCGGCCTTTCTGCAATGTATTCGGGTAGAATTTTGGGCGTAGGACCCCGATATTGTCCCAGTATTGAGGACAAAATCGTCCGTTTTCGCGATCGCGAGCATCATCAATTATTTTTAGAACCTGAATGGATAAACTCCGATCAAATTTATGTAAATGGGTTTTCTACAAGTATGCCTGAACTTGTACAGATTGAAGCGCTTCGATCAATCCCCGCATTAAACAACGTGAAACTGATTCGTCCTGGATATGCTATTGAATATGACTATTGTGTTCCGTCTCAATTAAAGGCAACCCTTGAAAGCAAACCTATTGGCGGTCTTTATTTTGCTGGGCAGATTAACGGTACATCAGGATATGAAGAAGCCGCCGCCCAGGGGTTAATCGCTGGAATTAATTCAGTTTCCTGCCGAACGGATAATCATGAATTTACTATTTCCCGGCAAGAGGGTTATATCGGCGTATTAATTGATGATCTGATAACAAAAGAAATAACTGAGCCATATCGAATTTTCACTTCAAGTGCTGAGTTTCGGCTTTCATTTAGGCCTGACAACGCCGATCTTCGATTGACCCAGAAAGGATTTTTGTTTGGATGTGTGTCGGATTTTCAAAACAAATTAGTTAAATCAAGAATAGCATCTATCGAAGAAATTAAAACGATTGTTAAAAATAAAACCGGAACAACCGCAAATTTCAATAACAAGCGCGCTGATGAATTTTTAAAACAAAACGGTGTTTCTATTTACGATATTTCTACAGTTTTAATAGAATTACAAGGATTTAAGGACCAGGATTTATTTACCGTTGAGACCGATATTAAGTATAGCGGATATTTAGAGCGGGAACAAATCCGCATGGATCAACTCAAAGGTATTGAATCAATGCGAATTCCCCATAATTTAGACTATCATCAAATCGGGAATTTATCAAGTGAAGCAAGAGAAAAGCTGAGCTTAATACAACCAACAAGCCTGGGCCAGGCTTCCCGGATTGCAGGTGTTTCGCCCTCGGATATTTTTGTTTTGAGCGTGTACTTACGATGAAACGTTTCACATGAAACATCCTTTGGACGCCCTCACAAACTTTTTTCTATCTGTGGTAGAATATTCTGAATCTAATGTTATAAAACCTAAAAAAATCAATAACTTCCACCACGGGGCATTACTCTCTCTGGTAAACTTTTTCGATGCTGTAACATTAATAATCTCCCCTCCTGAATTATTTAAAACCGTTGAGGATCATATGCGTCCCAATTGGGATAGCAACCACGGGTTAGCCCTTCCTGGTATTTCATTAATCGCCAGTACTCCTGATGGCTTTGTTTCTGAAAACGAGCAACAAAGACAAATAAGCAAATCTATCATTCAATCATTTTATAAAGATATTCGTTTTATTTTAACTACGAACGAAGCATTAAATGAAAAAATTTTTTTTCAGGTAGACTGCTATCCCATTGAATTAAATAAAGATACTCGTTTTGACACTTTGATAGAGTGGTTGATTCAAGCCGGATATATTAACGACGACATCGTAACATTACCCGGCACATATACCATTCGAGGAGGAATTGTAGATGTTTTTCCCCTCTCTTCCAACATCCCCGTTCGAGTCAACTTTCTCGGGGACGATTCTGATGTTTTTTCGTTTAATGTAGATTCTCAAATGACAACCGGGAACTTATCGTCAATTAAAATTTCTCCGGTTGCTAATGTTGGAGAAAACGGGATGTCATTTTTAGAATTTTACAATATCCCACATATCTCAGTTAAGTTAGAAATTGATGGCACACTCATTATCTGTGACGAAACTGATCCTATGTCTGAAATGGATTTCCCGTTTTCCCCGATTTCCCTTCAGTCGTTTTTAACTCTTCAAACTGACTGTGTTAAACAAGTTGAAATTAATGACCATTTAACTTTAGTCGGACTGACTGACAATAAAAATATTATTATTCCGCCGTGGTTTACAGAGAGAGTGTTTCCAGATAATAAAGAATACAGGAAAAATTATTCACACATCGTTGACTTTAATAAAATTGAGCCCGGAGACATTCTGACACACAATGATTATGGATTATGCCGCTATCTTGGTCTTCGAAAAAGTGAAGACAATGATAATGAGTTCATATTACTGGAGTTTGCTGATCATGGTTTGATTTCCCTTTCTGTACAAATGATTCGAAAATTGTGTTTTTATGCCTCATCAAACCAACCGGGCGTTCTACTTGACAGTCTGACAAAATCGAGTTCATGGCACCGAAAAAAGGCATCTGCTGAAAAAGAAGCAGAAGAAATCGTCGATAATTTGTTAATGTCTTATGCAGAAAGAACGTCTGCGGTTCGAAAACCATTTCAGAGAGATGTAGAATTAGAGCGTGTGTTTATTTCCCGTTTCCAATTTCAAGATACTGATGATCAAGTGACGGTCTGGAATGAAATTAGCCGGGATTTATCTTCGCGAGATATCCCGATGAATCGTTTGCTTTGTGGAGATGTTGGATTTGGCAAGACAGAACTTGCCGTTAGAACATCTTTTCGTGTAGTGTATAATGGAAAACAGGTCGCGATACTCGCACCTACAACAATTCTTGTAAACCAATTATTTACAACATTTAAATCCCGGTTAAGCGAATTCGGTGTTCGGGTAGATATGGTTTCACGATTTCGTTCTAAAAAAGAAATAACAAAAACACTTGACCGGCTTTATTCTGGTGAATTGGATATTATCATTGGCACTCATTCGCTTTTGTCTGATAATGTTAAATTCTCAAACCTAGGATTGTTAATTATTGATGAAGAACAACGTTTCGGTGTAAACCAAAAAGAGAAAATTCTCCAGTTACAAAAAAACATTGATCTGTTGTCTATGTCAGCAACCCCAATTCCCAGAACCCTTCATTTGGCTATAAGCGGAATCAGAGAAATATCTACGCTTCAAACACCACCCGTGTCCAGGCATCCTATCCGTACCCAGGTTTTGTACTTTAATATTGAAACTATCAAACGATCAATTATGAACGAGATTCGCCGTAGTGGACAGGTTTATTTTGTCCACAATGAAGTGAAATCTATTTATGAAATATTTGAACTATTATCAAAACACCTTCCTATGCTAAACATTTCAGTCGCCCACGGACAAGAAGCGACGTCAATTCTGGAAAAAACAATCATTGATTTTCAGAATAAAAAAATTGACGTACTTGTTTGCAGTTCTATAATTGAAACCGGTATTGATATCCCAAATACAAACACGATCATTATTAATCGTGCACATCGTTTTGGGCTAGCACAACTCCACCAAATTCGTGGCCGTGTTGGGAGAAGTCACCAAAAGGCGTCTGCCTTACTGTTGATTCCAAGGGGGTTGTCCTTGAATGAGAATGCTTACCGACGACTAAAAGCAATAGAAAAACATTCCGGGTTAGGCGAGGGGTATAATATTTCATCAATGGATTTAGAAATTCGTGGTTCCGGAACTGTTTTTGGATACCGCCAAAGCGGTGGGGTTGGGCGTGTTGGCGCAGAGTTATACACACAACTCATTAATCAGGCTCTTAAATCGAAAATAAATCCAAATGTGAGAAACAAAATGAGCGTTGATCAGGTTGTTATAGCTGTTTATAACGATGGAACTATTCCTGAAACATATATAAAACCTGAAAGCATTCGTCTTGATTTTTATCGTAAATTGGCTCAAGTCAATACTGCTGAGGCTATGTTGGAAGTTGAATATGCCCTTGAGAATCGTTTTGGTCCAATTCCCCCCCTGCTGCACCATTTGATTTTTGAAACAAAAACACGTATTCGTTGTTGTCAGTTGGGTATTGAAACGGTCAGGCTGACAAGTGGAATATTATCTTTTGAATTTATCCGTGAATGGATAATTTCTCATCTGGAAGATATATTTATTGTTTCAAATAATTTTTTTTCAAGCTATAAATTAAATTATTGGTATAAAGAGCAACCATCCGGGCGTTTTAAAATCTTTGTTTCAGGCTTCAATCCGGAAGATATTACTTCGACAATTGACACCTTTTTCGATAAATTACACGATGCTTATTATAAAAAATAGGAATGAGTTTGTGAAAAAATTTGGAATGTTTTTTTTAATGATTTGCGCGTTGTCGTTTGGTTCTCAGACCATTATTACAATTGGCGATACACAAATATCTGATTCTTTATTCTTTGA
>Ga0210044_10004869_pt1 | contig 18479 bp, 14 predicted proteins | sample CryGey13umfilter_2_FD_183959 | JGI IMG/M metagenome (GOLD analysis project Ga0210044, IMG submission 183959) | Groundwater microbial communities from aquifer in Utah, USA - Crystal Geyser 4/9/14 3 um filter (SPAdes) (version 2) | ecosystem: Environmental > Aquatic > Deep subsurface >... | reverse complement strand
GTTGCCCGCGCATCCGGTGGCCGCGCTGAAAGTGGCGCACGCGGACCGGGGCCTCGCGATCACCGCGAGCACGTCGGATATCCACTGGTGGGGCGAACCGCTGGATCTGGACTGGGCGGTGGACGGGTTGCTGCGTCCCCGGAGACCATCTCGAACAGAGGACCATGCCAAGATATTCGGCTCTGACGCGCTTGACGGAGTCGGCAATGGAAACGACAGCAGTGCGCCAACAGATGGCCGTGATCGCGGCCACAATGGCCAGGGGGGATGCCCTCCTGGAGCAGGAGGCAGAGGCCGCAGAGTACTTCAATGCGACGTGAGGTCGGGGGAGTCGCCTGAAGGCCGCGCTACAACTCTGCCGCCGCCCGGCGCGAGGCCCGCACCAGCAGGTAGCCCAGCAGGGCGAAGGCGCACAGGCTGACCGCTTCGCCCACGTGGGCCGGGTAGTGGATCCCCAGGCCCGACGGGCGCGACCCGGCGAGGAAGGCCCACAGCGCGATGGCCACACCGGTGAGGCCCTCGCCGGCGATGAGGCCGGAGCCCATGAGCACGCCGACGTCGGTCTGCGCCTTGGCGTCCTGGCCCGCCGCGCGGGCGCGCCACTCGACGTAGGCGCGCAGGCAGCCGCCGACGAACACCGGGGTCATGGTGGACAGCGGGAGGTAGACCCCCACGGCGAAGGCCAGGCCGGGGACGCCCAGCAGGGCGGCCATGATCGCCAGCGCCGAGCCGGTGAGCACCATGCCCCAGGGCAGGTTGGCCGACAGCACGCCCTCGATCACCGTCTTCATCAGCGTGGCCTGGGGCGCGGGGAACTCCTTGCCGCCGAAGCCGTACTGGTGTCCCAGCAGGTAGACCGCGGCGGAGATGAAGAAGGCGCAGCCGATCACGCCCAGCAGCTCGGCCACCTGCTGCTTCGCCGGCGTGGCGCCGATGAGATAGCCGCACTTGAGGTCCTGGGACATGTCGCCACCGATGGAGGCCGCGACGCAGACCACGGTACCGATGGTCAGCACCGCGGCCTTGCCTGCCGCATCGGTCCATCCCAGGGCGTAGAACAGGGTCGCGGTCCCCAGCAGGGTGACGATGGCCATGCCGCTGGTGGGGTTGGAGGTCACCCCCATCAGCCCCACAATGCGGGCCGAGACCGTGACGAAGACGAAGGCGAACACGCCGACGCACAGCGCGGCCAGCATGCGGAGCCCGATCCCACCACCGACGCCGATGACGTGGGGCACCAGGGCCAGGAACAGGATCACCGCCCCGGCGCCGCCGAGGACCAGCTTGCCCGGTAGATCGCGGCTCCGTCGGTCCTGACCTGTTGTGGCGACGCCGGTCTCGGACAGGCCTCCCAGGCTGGCGCGCAGCGAGGAGACCATGATCGGGATGTTGCGGACCACGGCGATGATGCCAGCGGTCGCCACGGCGCCGGCGCCGATGTAGCGCACGTAGTTGGTCCAGATCTGTGACGCGGTCATCTGGCTGATCAGCAATGGCCCGTGCGGTGGGTCCATCGGCTGGGGGAAGAGGTGGACCTGCAGCCCGTCGCCGAAGTGGGCGATGATCGGGATCAGCCCGAGCCAGGAGAGCAGGCCGCCGGCCACCATGATCGCCGAGACCCGGTAGCCGAGGATGTAGCCCACCCCGATCAGCGCGGGTGTGGGTTCGATGCCGATCTGGGCCTTGGGGATCACCGGCACGTGGAGGTCGACCTCGCCCGGCCAGAGTCGGGCCAGGCCGGTGAGGGCCTTGTATACGCCACCAATGCCGAGCCCCTGAAATACCTGCTTGGCCCGGCTGCCGCCCGCATCAGCGGCGATCAGCAACTGGGCAGCCGCTGTCCCCTCGGGGTAGGGCAGGTTCGCGTGTTCCCGGATGATCAGGAACCGCCGCAGGGGCACCATGAACAGCACGCCCAGCACGCCGCCGCACAGCGCCAGGGCGCCGAACTGGAAGATGCCAGTGGCCGCGGTGGGGGCCACGCTCCACATGAACAGGGCTGGGACGGTGAAGATCAGGCCGGAGGCCAGGGATGACGCCGAGGAGCCAGTGGCCTGGCCGATGTTCCACTCCAGGATGCCGGTGTTGGGGAAGATCGGCCGCAGCGCGCGGAACAGCGCCACCATGATCACCGCCAGCGGGATGGAGGTGCCGATGGTCAACCCCACCCGCAGGCCGAGGTAGGCGTTGGCCGTGCCGAACAGCGCGCCGAAGATCACACCGGCGATGACGGCCTTGATCGAGAAGTCGGGGAGCGGGGTCTGCTCCGGAGTGTAGGGCTCGGGAGCCGGGTCGGTGGTGAGGTCGGTGTCCGCCATGGCGCAGCACCATGGCCCAGCTTGTCGCGTGGGGTCAAGATGACGGAGGACGGTCCAGCTGTTTTTTGCGCAAGGTGCTGGTCCCGGCCCAGGCCGGCCAGACGATCAAGGTCCTGCTGTACCTCGATCAGAAGCTCAGCCCCGGGACCGAGACCGATGTCCGCTGGTACGAGCGAGCCCGGCTGCACGGACGAGATGGTCTATCAGCTCTCGAAGGACACGTCGGCCGGAGATCCTTGTCCATCGGTAGCCAGCTCCTCGTTGGTGAAGGCGACGATCTGGGTCGCGCCTGCTGTTCTCTGCCCTCCATGGACGATCTGGGTCGCGCCTGCTGTTCTCTGCCCTCCATGTCGGATGTGGATCATCGTTGCAGACCGGTGAAGCAGCGGCTGTGGCCGAGCAGGGACAGCATGATGCGCAGGGCCGGGTGGTCCTCGCCCTCCAGGGCCGCCAGGGCGGCGCGTCGCCTGTTGCAGGAGCGGGCCTGAGCCAGGGCGAGCAGGCGCCGCGCGAGGGGGTCGCGATCGGCCCCCCGGGCGCGGGCGTCGCGGATCAGGTTGCGCTTGATCTGCATGTCGCGCATCGCGGCGGCCGAGGCCAGGAGCACCACCGTCGCCTGCGATCCGCCGTGGCGATCGAGGAGCCCCCGCGCCCGCCACAGCGTCGATCCGCGGTAGGCGAAGGTCAACGCCATCAGCGAGGTGGTATCGAGGCGCAGGTTCGGATCGATGCGCAAGGCCTTCTGCACCAGCTTGAGGCCGTCGTCGGCCCAGAAGGCGTAGAGGTAGAGCCGCCCGACATGAAGATAGGCCGCTGCGTCTGTCCGATGATGGGCCAGGTAGCTCATGAGCTGTTTGGCGGCCAGCTGGCGCTGGTGCGGGCTGTGCCACAGCCGCGTGGCCCGCTGCAGGGCCGGGGGAACAATGTCGGGGTCGGGCCGGGTCGTCGCCGGTGCGGGACTCCTTGGCGCCTCCCTGTCCGCCGGCGCAGCATCCGGTGGGGACTTCGACGCACGGGTTGCCACGGCGCGGGCCGGGGGAGCTGGATCCCCGCCGAACAGGAGCAGCAAGCCCGCCACGAGGAACACGGCGGTGACCCCTGCGCCCAGCAACAGCGGCCAGCGGGAGCGCGATCTCCGTTCTGCTGCGCGAGGAGGCCCCGCTCCGTGGCCGCCCTGTCCTGCGCCGTGGGGCGGCTCCCCCACCTCGTCGGCGGCAAGCGTCGGCAACACCCCCTCCGATTGCCGGCCCTCCGGTTGCCGGCCCTCGACCCTCGTCGACGCGGCAGTGGACCGCCCTCGGGTGCCGGGCGGTCTCTCCCTGGCGAGCGCCCCGGACAGCGGCGGCAGCGCGTCCAGCGCCTCGCGAAAGGCGGCCGCCGTGGGGAAGCGTCGAGCTGGCTGTTTGTCCAGGGCGCGCAGCACGACGGTCGCGAGCCCGGCGGGCAAGGACGGGCGCAGGCCGCGCGGTGGCGGCGGGGGCTGGTTGAGCTGCATGTCGACCACCGCGATCATGTCGTCGTCGACGAACGGGCGCCGCCCGCAGCAGATCTCGTACAGGATGATGCCCACCGAGTAGATGTCGGCGAGGGTCTCGTCAGCGTCTGCCGCCCGGTTGACCGTGAAACGCTCGGGTGCCATGTAGGCCGGGGTGCCCACGAGCAGCCCGGCCTGGGTCAGCTCGGTGCCCGTGCCGGAGCCCACGCCGGAGCCGAGCCCGCTACGAATCTTGGCCAGCCCGAAGTCCAGGATCTTGGGCAGCAGCCGTTCCGGCTCCAGCGGGCGCTTGACCAGCATGATGTTGTCCGGCTTGAGGTCGCGGTGGGCGATGCCCTGGTCGTGCGCGTGCTTCAGCCCCAGCAGCACCATGGAGATCAGCTCCACGCCCTTGGCCAGAGGCAGCCCCTCGCCGCGGGTGTACTGCGAGAGCGGGACCCCGTCCACGAGATCCATCACGATGTAGGGGCCGTGCTCGGCGCTGATGCCGTAGTCGGAGACCCCGACACAGCACGGGTGCGTCAACCGAGACAGCACCTGGGCCTCCCGCTCGAAGCGCCGCCGGATGTCTTCTTGCGCGACCAGGGTAGGTAGCAGCAGCTTGACGGCGAATGCCTTGTTCATCCGCTGGTGCCGCCCGCGGTAGACCTGCCCCAGGCCCCCGGCGCCGATCTGCTCCTCGAGCAGGTAGCGGCCGTCGAGACAGACGCCGACGAGCGACGAGCGTTCCTCGCCCGGCGTTAGCCGGGCGCCGTCCCCGGGACAGAACCGCGCATCGTCCGGGTAGTTCTCGCCGCACCTCGGGCAGATTCGCATCGTGGCCATTATCGCGTGCTTCTCCGGGCGTGAACAGAGGATCAGAGAAGCAGCTGGACCACGCACAGCTCTCTCACGGCGCCGGTACTTGTTGGCCCCCCGAGCTCGAATCCAGGCAGTAGCCCCGCGCCGTCAGCCGCAGCGTTCCAGCCTGCACCAGCCGGTCCAGGTGCTGGCGCTGCATCATCTCCTCCCAGTAGCGCGTCACCGGCGGGGCGTAGGGGAAGTGGCCGTAGATCAGAGCCGCGTCGACGATCTGCTCCATGGTGTGCGGCCGCTCGAGCAGCGCCAGCAGCCGCTGCTCGCGCTCGTCGACGATGTGGGCGAAGCGCTCCAGCTGACGCAGCGCCTCCTCGCCGCGCACGGGTGGGCGGTGAGCCGAGACCACCACGTGCGGGGCCAGCCGGCGCACCCGCTCCATGGCGTCGCGCAGCTGGTCCAGGTTTGACTCGGGGTGGCCGTACCACGGGCCGAAGCGCGTGAGGTCGATGTCAGCGCTGATCAGCACGCCGGTCTCGGGCTGCAGCAGGCAGCAGTGGTCCACGGTGTGCCCCGGCGCGTGGATCACCTGCAGCCGGGTGCGGCCCACCGTCAGCTTCCCGTCCACGGGGAAGGTCCCGCAGGGGGCCTGGTCCACGAAGCCCATGCTGTCCCGGATGAACTCGCGCCACACCGGACGCAGGGCGGGGCGATCGAAGAAGCGCTCCGACAGGGCCACCAGGTCGCCGGCGGTGGGTAGGCCGGGCTCGGGCACGAGGATGGGCAGATCGCCGAACAGCGCGTTGCCCGCGCTGTGGTCGGGGTGGGTGTGGGTGTTGATCACGCGGTCCACACCGAGCTCGCGACGCAGGGCGCGCAGGGTGTCGAGGCCGCACCCGGTGTCGATGAGCACGGTCTCCTCGTCGCGGATCAGGATCGAGTTGGAGTGCGGGAAGCGGCCGTGGTTCTCCCCCGGCACCAGCCACAGCGTGCCCTCGACGAGGAGGGGCCGCGCGACCATCGCCTCAGAACAGCCAGCTGCCGGACAGCAGCAGGCCGGCCCGTCCGCTGAACAGATCGGACGAGTCGGTGGTGGGGGCGATGCGGGCCGCCAGCTGCAGGCTGACGCGGTGGGGCAGCTGGAGCTCGAGCCCCGGGGTGATGCCGAAGACCTGCAGATCCCCGCTGGGGTGGACCGCGTTGTAGAACTGCAGCGCCAGCCGGGCGTGAAGCGGGCCGATCACACGGTAGACGCCGTACAGCGACAGACCGATGTGGGCCACGTCGTAGCCCTTGGTCCCCAGATCCTCGTTGACCGTGCGCAGAAACCACAACAGCTCCAGCGTGCCGCCGACCACCGCACGGGGGAAGGTGAGGGCCACGGCGCCCCCGAGCTGGAACGTTGCGTTGTTGCGATCGCCGAGCCCCGAGTGCACCGGCAGCCGCGTGTCGAGGAACACCGCCACGGCCAGGCGCTGGCCGCGGAACACCCGTGTCTTGAGCCCGAGGATGAAGTCGCCGACCTGAGCCGGCTCCAGCCGCACCACGGTGGGCTCCTCGGAGCCGGCGAAGGTGTAGTACAGGAAGGGGACATTGAGCGCCAGCTCCAGGCGGTCGGCGATCACATACTGCCCCTCCACCGACAGCACCGTGCGATGCACCGTGGGGTCGGATCCGGGCCGGGCATACTCGAACTGAAGCTGGAGATGATTCTCGAGCGACGCGAGCTCCACCGGGTAGTGGTACTGCGAGTGCTGGGCCCACGCCGGGCCACAGATCGTGATGAGCAACGCGGAGATGAGAGTTCGCACGGTCTGGACTCCCCTGTGGTGCTCTGATACCACGAAGTCGGTGCCGGAGGCCACCGGCCCGGATCAGAATGTGCGGCCCGCCGCGAGCCAGGCCGCCGCGTCGTCGCCGAACCGCTCCAGCACCACATCGGCCGGAGTCTTGCCCTGCTGCGCCAGCTCCCGGATGGGGTTCAGGTGTTCGGCGGCCTCGGTCCCGTCGGGGAAGCAGCGGGGCAGCCCCTGCGCCGCCAGGTCGATCAGCTCCAGCACCACCTCGCGCACGCTCTTGCCGTTGAGCCGTCCGCTCAGCCCCTCGCGCGGCAGCCGCACGGCGAGCTCGTGGAACTCCTGCTCCGTGAACCGGTGCAGCAGGTGGCCGCTACGCAGGCGAGAGCGCTCGCAGAACAGGATGCCGCACAGGAAGGCCAGCACCGCCGGCAGTAGCGCGGGATCCTGGCAGTCCACCGTGCGCACCTCTACCGTGTGCTTGAGTCGCACGTCGGTGAACATCGTGGAGTTGTGCAGCACGAAGTCCGTCAGCGTGGCCTGCCGTCCCTGGAATCCGTGCTCCATGAAGTGGGCGAAGGTCATGCCCCCCGCCGGGACCAGCTCCTGGCCCTGCTGCACGAAGAACATCGGCGCCTGGATCACGTGTCGCACGTAGTCCTGGAACCCGAAGTCGGGGCGGGTGAACCCGGGCAGCATGCCGCTGCGCGCGGCGTCGGTGTCGGCCCAGATCGGCCCGCGAAACGAGCGGTACCCGCTGTTCTTGCCGTCGACGTACGGCGCGTTGGCGAACAGCGCGGCGGCCAGAGGAGCGATGTACTGGGCGGTCCGCAGCAGCTCCTGCCCCTGGGCCTGGTTCTTGAAATCGAAGCTGACCTGGATGCTGCAGGTCTGGCGCATCATCCGCTGGCCCATGGTCCCGACGGTGGGGAAGTACTGGTCCATCAGCCGGTAGCGGCGGGTGGGTGTCACCAGCCCGATCTGATCCACGGTGTGCACCGGGTTGACGCCGCCGAAGAAGAAGTGCAGGCCCTGGGTCTGTCGCAGCTGCTCCAGCAGGTCCAGGTGGTGCTGCAGCTGCTCCAGCGCCTTGTGGAACGTCTCGTGCGGCGCCGAGGAGAACTCGAACTGTCCTCCCGGCTCCAGCGACAGCAGGCCGTCGTCCGGGAGGCTGACCTTGGTGGGTGGTTCGTTGGAGCCCGCCAGCAGAGTGCCGTGGGCCAGGTCGGCGCTGGCCTGCAGCACGTGCCGCAGCCGCTCGTATGGCAGCGGCAGCAGCGTCTTGCCGTCCAGGCACAGGATTTCGTACTCGAACCCCACGCGCGGGTGATAGGGCTCCATCACCGGAGCAAAGCAGCCACTCAGATCCTGTAGGGTCAACATGGCAAGAGAATATGGGTCGTGTCGGACGAACTCGCAACCCGCGTCACGTCATGTGACGCATCTTGACAAGCCCGATCCCAGCCATTATGGTGAACAAACTCTCAGTACTGCCCCCACACAGTGCGGGAAATCCTTGAATAGAAAGAGTAAATCGATGCCAACCCCCGCCTCTGGCCAGCTCAGCCTGCTCGGCCCCGAGGCTCCCGCACGCGCGAGCAAGACCGTCCGTACGATGAACGTTCGCCCCAAGAACACACCCCCGGTCGCGGTGCCACAGCCACCGGAACAGCCGGCCGAGCCCGTGGAGCAGCCGCGCGCGGCCAAGACGCGCCGCATGAGCGCGGAGGCCATGGCCTCGCGTCAGCGTGAGATATCGGTCTCGGAGTTCTTCACCAAGAACCGACACCTGCTGGGTTTCGACAATCCGGCCAAGGCGCTGCTGACCACGGTCAAGGAGGCGGTGGACAACTCGCTGGACGCCTGTGAGGAGGCCGGTATCCTCCCCAGCATCCAGGTCGAGCTGCTGGAGGTGACCGACGATCGCTACCGTGTGGCGGTGCAGGACAACGGCCCGGGCATCGTCAAACAGCAGATCCCGAAGATCTTCGGCAAGCTGCTCTACGGCTCCAAGTTCCACCGCCTGAAGCAGAGCCGGGGACAGCAGGGCATCGGGATCAGCGCCGCCGGGATGTATGGGCAGCTGACCACCGGCAAGGCCGTGGTCATCACCTCGCGCACCAGCTCCGCGCGCCCCGCCAACCAGTTCGAGATCGTGCTCAACACGCACAAGAACCAGCCCGAGGTCATCGCCGAGCGCCAGATCGAGTGGCAGGTGGAGCACGGCACGCGGGTGGAGATCGAGCTGCAGGGCACGTACAAGGCCGGCCGCAACAGCGTGGACGCCTACCTCGAGCAGGTGGCCATCGCCAACCCTCACGCCGAGGTGTCCTACCTGCCGCCCAAGAACAAGCCGCTGGTGCACCTGCCGCGGGCCACGGACGAGATGCCGCCGGAGCCGGGGGAGATCAAGCCCCACCCGCACGGCGTCGAGCTGGGCATGCTGATGAAGCTGCTCAAGGAGTCCAAGAACCGGACGCTGGGCGACACCCTGCAGCACGACTTCAGCCGCGTGACCGCCAAGGTCGCGGACCAGATCTGCGAGACCGCCAACGTACGGCCCAAGGCCTCGTCGCGCACGCTGACGCTGGCCGAGATCGAGCGCCTGTACAAGTCCATCCCCAAGGTCAAGATCATGGCGCCGCAGACCCGGTGTGTGGTGCCCATCGGCGAGGAGCTGATCCGGCGCGGGCTGGAGCGGGAGATCAAGGCCGACCTCTACGTCTCGGCCACTCGCCCCCCGGCGGTCTACCGTGGCAACCCGTTTCGCGTGGAGGTCGGGCTGGCCTACGGTGGGGAGCTGCGCTCTGAGACCGAGGAGGACGAGGACTCGCTGGAGGTCAAGAACGGAGACCGGAGCCAGGGGCCGATCACCCTCATCCGCTTCGCCAACCGCGTGCCGCTGCAGTACCAGCAGAGCGCCTGCTCGATCTTCAAGTCGGTGACGGAGACCAACTGGAAGCCCTACGGGCTGGCCCAGCCCCGGGGCAGCTTGCCCCACGGGCCGATGGTGCTCCTGGTACATGTGGCCTCGGTCTGGGTCCCGTTCACCAGCGAGAGCAAGGAGGCTGTCGCTCACTACCCGGAGATCGTCAAGGAGATCAAGCTCGGACTGCGCGAGTGCGGTCGGAAGCTCTCGGGGTATCTGCGCCGCAAGGAGCGGGCGCTGCTGCAGGCCAAGCGGCGCAACATCTTCGGGGTATACATGGGCGAGCTGATCACGTCGTTGAACAAGCTCACCGGGGCGGATCCCAAGCGGCTGCATGGCCAGCTGGAGACGCTGGCCGGGCGGCACACCGGCGGCGACGAGGCGCTGGCCCAGGCCGGCGTGTCGGACGAGGAGTCGCCGGACGGGGCCGAGGAGGTGCCGGAGGCAGAGCACGACCCGGAGTCGGCGCCTCCGAGGCGGGGCCCGAAGCGCACCGCGACCAAGGGCGCGACCAGGGGCGCGACCAGGTCCCCCGCCAAGAAGAGCGGAAGGAAGAAGACGTAGTATGGCGACGAGCAAGCGCAAGGCCAAGACCTCGGCCGAGTCCACGACGAAGAAGCTGGTGGCTCTGGGTCAGGCCGTGGTCAAGGAGATCCAGGCCGGGGTCGATCCGCTGATCGAGATCCCCAGCCGCTCGCTGGGCAACATCACGTTCGACGAGGAGCGGTCGATCATCGAGCTCGGCGACCAGAAGCAGCAGCGGCAGCTGTTCAACGTGGGCCACGCCCGCAAGTTCATGCAGACGTTCCTCATCGCCGCGGCGTGCAAGGATCTCATCGCCGAGGGCAAGACCACCAGCATCCGCGATCTGTACTACATCACCAAGCACACCCTGGGGAAGACGCGGCAGAACACGTTCGAGGAGCAGGAGGAGAGCGACCCGATCATCGAGGATCTCGAGGTCACCATCGACACGCTGCGCGAGGAGCTGAACCTGTTCGCCTCCAACCGTGGCTCGATGGTGGGGCCGATGACCATCGGCGATACGGGGGACACGATCGATCTGCGGCACCTGGGCTCCGGCGGCTGGTCCGTGCCGAGCATCGTCGAGGACAACGTCGTGCAGTTCGGCCGGCACGAGGCCAAGTTCATCCTCCTGGTGGAGAAGGATGCCGTCTGGCGCCGGCTCAACGAGGACAAGTTTTGGGTCAAGAACCGGTGCGTGCTGCTTCACGGCCAGGGCATGGCGCCCCGGGGCGTGCGGCGCCTGCTGTACCGCATGCACAACGAGCTGAAGTTGCCGATCTACGTGCTGGTGGACAACGATCCCTGGGGCTTCTATATCTACTCCGTGGTGAAGCAGGGCAGCATCAACCTGGCGTACGAGAGCGTCCGCATGGCCGTGCCGGCGGCGCGATTCATCGGGCTGTCCTCCATGGATCGGGACCAGTTCCATCTGCCGGACAACGTGACGATCCGGCTCGACGACCAGGACGAGCGTCGGGCGAAGCAGATGCTGGAGTATCCGTGGTTCAACAAGCGTACCTGGCAGCGCGAGATCCGCACCATGCTCCGCAACAAGGTGAAGCTGGAGCTGGAAGCGCTGTCCTCCCGGGGCATCAGCTTCATCTCGGAGGAGTATCTCCCGAAGAAGTTGAAGGATAAGCAGTGGTTGGCTTAAGATTGTCAGCCAAGGAGCCGCAGGGCTGATGAGTTCCGACGAAAAATCCTCCCTTTCCGAGATTGCACGAGCTATGCGTGAGGTTGGTCGCGGGCGAGCCGGGGAGAGGACCACGCTAAATGTCAACGACCCCGACGGTCAGGCGGGCGCATCCGCTCCCCCCGACGCGCTGGGGGAGGCGCTGGTGGACCGCGGCCTGATCTCGCGCCACCAGCTGTTCAACGCCCTGAACGAGAGCTACCACCGGGAGTGCTCGCTGCGGGAGGCGCTGGTCTCGCTGGGCTACATCACCGAGGACGGGCTGGCGCAGCAGGGGTTCTACTAGCTGTTGAGCCAGACGTGGAACACCAGCGCCACCGTGGCGAGGGATGCGACCAGCAGGCTCCAGCGCTGCGCCGGGCCCACGAGATACGCCGTGGCTCCCGACAGCAGAGACCCGCCGAAGCACAGGCCCACCAGCAGATCGAGGCCGAAGAACCCGACGCCGGAGACCTCCAGCATCGCGCCGGTGCACAGCAGCACACAGGCCACAAGGAGCAGCATCACCCCCTCCTGCTAGCTCAGCGTGGATGCCTGGTCAAGGGGGCGAAGTGGCGCTGGATGTCGTACTATTGGCTGCGTGACCCGGCAATCCAGCAGAATACTGGCGCTGTCCCTCTCCATCGTGGCCCTGCTCGCAGCCGATGGTCGTGGCAAGCAGCGCGAGCCGGAGTCGGATTTCTGGGCTCAGGTGGTGGACCCCGGCCGCAGGGCGTTCGCGGGGGCGATGGAGCGGGGGGTGGATCTGCTGCAGAAGGCCAAGCAGGTCCGCACCCAGCCGCTCCTCAACCGGGTCCTCGAGGATGCGCTGGCGGCCTTCCGCTCCGCGACCCGGCACAGCCCGAACAACTACCGTGGCTGGCTCAAGATGGCCGAGGTGCTGGCGGAGCTGGGTCGCACGAAGCAGACGATCGTCGCCCTGAAGCAGGCGCGGGCGCTGGACCCGCCGGAGCTGGTTGCGAGGTTCTCCGTGGCGTTCGGGCTGGGCATCGCCTATTCCAAGGCCGGGGACTTCGAGAATGCGGTGCTGGAGTATGACCGGGCCGATCAGGTGCTGGCCAGCAGTCCGTCCCAGCGAAGCGATCGCGCGATGCTGCACGGGAACGCGGCCGAGGCGCTGATGGCCCTGGGCCGGCTGGACGAGGCGATCCAGCGCTATCGCGAGTCGCTGAGCTACGGCTCCAGCGCCCTGACGCGCTTCGGTCTGGCCGTGGCCTATGATCGTGACGAGCAGATCTCCAAGGCGCTGGAGGAGATGCGCCTGGTGCTGGCGTCGGACAGCACCATGCGCGGGCTGACCCGGGACTCCGTGTTCTTCATTCCCGAGGGAGACATCCACTACTACTTTGCCCTGGGGTATCAGTGCAAGGGCGAGACGGAGAAGGCCAAGAGCGAGTGGCAACTCTTTCTGCAGAAGCTACCCCGCAGCCAGTGGGCGCCCCGGGCCCGGGCGCACCTGGCGGAGCTGGGCGTGGCGGGCCAGGTCCAGAAGGCGCGCAAGACGCTGGCGCCGGTCCCGCGGGTGTCGGGCGGGCAGGAGGCCAGCAGCCGGGACCAGGACGCGGTGCGGCGGCGGATGTATGGCTACCTGTACCGCATCCGCAGCTGCTACAGCGCCGAGCTGCGCAAGCACCCGACGCTGGCGGGAGATCTGAGACTCTCGTTCGTGGTGCAGCCCGACGGGCGGGCGGACGGGATCAAGGTTGTGCGGAGCACGATCAAGAGCGCATCCTTGCTGCGATGTGTGACCCAGACGATCAAGTCGATCTACTTCAGCCGGCCGGTCTCGGCGCGCCCGGTGCGGGTGGAGTACCCGTTGCAGTTCGAGCCCTGACCTACGACGGGACGTAGACGCAGCCGAAGCGGATGGAGAGCTTGCCGTCCTCGCTGGCCTGGACCTTGGTGCACGTGTCGTCGCAGAGCATGATCTTGGTCGGCTTGTCCGGCTTGTCGAAATACCAGCCGTCGGCGCTGGGGGGACAGCTGGCGCGGTCCTTCACCTCGTGGAAGCTCTCGGTGACGCCCTTGAGCTCGAAGTCGATCTCCACCTGGGTGAAGTCGATCTTGCCGCCCTGAGCCGGCGGGATCTTGAACTCGCACGAGGCGCGGCTGCGGATGTCGTTGAGCGCCTTGAGGAAGGCGGCCTCCACGTTCTTCGACACATCCAGCAGGATCGCCTTGGTCGTGCCGCCCGCCACGGCGATCTGGTCCAGCGAGGTCAGCTCGCTGCCCACTCCGATGACGAAGGTCGTGATGGCGGGGTCCGCCAGCGCTCCGTCCTTTGCCACATGGACCACGTTCTGCAGGCTGTTGGGCAGCACGTTGGCCGATCCCACGAGGCAGGTGTTGTCCGGGATGCCGTCGGTGGCGAGGACGATCACCGCGCGGCGGGTGGGGTTGTCGACCATCCAGGTGGCGCAGTAGGTCATCGCCCCGGTGAGCGCGGGGACCATCGGCGTGCCGCCGGCCATGCGCTGCAGGTCCAGCGAGGTGGAGATCGCCGAGGCGCCGCTGGGCAGCAGGCCGAAGCCCACCGCGGGGGTGGCGTAGTCGTCGGCGCTGCACTGCTTGGGCAGCGGGTAGTACTGGATGCCGACCCCCAGGCCGGTGAAGCTCGGGTCGTTGACGAAGGCCTTGGTCGCGTTCCGCACCGCGAGCCACTTGGAGTCGAAGTCCATGGAGTACGAGGTGTCCAGGAGCAGCAGCATGTCCAGCGGCGCCAGACCCACGGGGTGGTCCTCCCGGGCGCACAGCGCATCGCCGTGGATCTTGGTGCCATCGCCAGGAGTGCCCAGGTCGGTCACGACCTGCGGGGTGTCGGGCAGCGCGTCGCCCCGGAACAGCACGCCATGCACGGCGTCGTCCTCGCACGCCGGGAGCAGCATCCCCAGCACGCAGGTGAGAATCAAGGTCCGGGAGCGCGGGGCGATTCGTGGATTCATGGTCGATTCATCCCTGGCACGTAATCTTGCCGCCGCAGCCGTCGTCGAATACGCCCACACGACCGTCGCAGTTGTCGGGGGTGCACTGACAGGCGCCGGCCTTGGTCGCGCTGGAGCCGATGCACTTGTTGTTGTACAGCGTGCCGCCGGCGGTGCAGGGGCAGGTGAGGTTGGTGCCGTTGCCCAGCGGGAAGGCCTGGCTCGGCACGGTGCTGCAGGGCGCGCCGATGGCTCCGGTCGCGCTGTAGGTCGCGCAGGTGGTGGCCACGCACTTGTTGGTCGAGTCGCAGTGTTCCGTGCTCTTACAACAGTTGATGGTCGCGCCGGAGCAGGTGTTGGTCACGGTGCAGGCCGTGGTGCACACGGCGGTGTTGAAGCAGCACGTCCCCGGCGTCGATCCGGACTGGCCCAGGCACACGCCGCCCGAGGCGCAGGGGCAGGTGAGGTATCCCCCGGCATCGTCCGGAAAGATCGGCGTCGTGCTGCAGGGGGCTCCGGACTGGCCGCTGGTGTAGTTGGCGCAGGTCTTCTTGGTCTTGCAGGTGTTGGTGCTGGTGTCGCAGTACTGCAACGAGGTGCAGCAGTTGATCGTGGCGCCGCTGCAGGTGTTGGTCACGGTGCAGCTGGTCCCGTTGCACGCCGCCGTGTTGCAGCAGCAGGCGCCCGGAGTGGTCCCCGACTGCCCCTGGCATATGCCGCCGGACAGGCAGTTACAGGTGATCATGCCGCCGCAGCCGTTGTCGAAGATCGAGGTCGTGCTGCACAGGTCGTTGCACTGCCGGGTGGTGTAGTCGCTGCAGGTCTTGGCCGTTTTGCAGGTGTTGGTGGAGGTGTCGCAGCACTGAGACGAGGTGCAGCAGTTGATCGTGGCGCCGGTGCAGCTGTCGGTGACGGTGCAGCTGGTGCCGTCGCACTGGTTGGTGTTGCAGCAGCAGGTGCCGGGCGTGAAGCCAGACTGGCCCTGGCACACTCCCGACAGGCAGTTGCAGGTGAGGAACCCTCCCGCGCCGTCGGGGAAGATGCCCGTGGTGCTGCACGGGTCGTTGCACAGACGGGCGGTGTAGTCGGCGCAGGTCTTCTTCTTCACGCACTTGTTGGTGCCAGAGTCGCAGTGCTCCGTGCTCTTGCAGCAGTTGACGATGTCGCCGGTGCAGGTGTTGGTCACCGAGCAGCTGGTCCCGTTGCAGACGGCGGTGTTCTGGCAGCAGGTCCCCGATGCGGTTCCCACCACGACCTTCTTGTTCGCCACACAGTACCTCCCGGCGGTGCAGATGCAGGTCAGGTTGGTGCCGTCGCCCTTGGGAAACACGGGAGCGGGGCCGTTGCTGCACGGCTCCCCGGCCTTCCCCGTGGCGTTGTAGTCGGCGCAGACCTTGGGCGTGATGCAACTGCCTGGCTGGCCGGCGGTGGTGGCGTCGCACGCCTGGTTGGGCGGGCACTTGCAGGTCAGCTTGCCGTTGCACCCGTCGTCCAGGCCGGTGCCGCACTGGCCAGCGAAGTCCACGGGGCAGGTCTTGGGCTGGCACGGTGGACCGCACACGCCGTTGGTGTTGCACACCTCACCCGGCGGACAGCTGCCGCAGTCGATGGTGACCCCGCCGCAGACGCTCTTGATCGTGCCGCAGCTGATGTTGCGCGCCTTGCACTCGTCGGGCGTCTCCGGGGTGTCGCAGCGGTTGGCCACGCCTCGCACGCCGCACTCGGTGCCCGTGGGGCAGTTGCCGCAGTCCACGATGCCGCCGCAGCCATCGGAGATCTGGCCGCACTCCACGCCGGAGGCGATGTTGGCCGCGGCGCAGACCGCGGCGGTGCTTCCCGGAGTGCAGGCGGTGTCACAGATGGAGTAGAACGGATTGCAGGTCTTGCCCGACGCACAGCTGCCGCAGCTGGTCTTGGTCGTGGGTGGGCCGCACCCGAGCCAGGCCGAACCACACTCGTACCCCAGGTCCTGGCATGTGGCCCCGGTACACGCGATGCAGGTGTTCGTGTCCGGGTTGCACTCCTGGCCCGTCGGGCAGTAGCCGCAGAAGATGCGCTTGCCGCAGCTGTTCTTCACCTGGCCACACACCGCCTTCAGGTCGGCGCAGGTGACCAGCGGCGTCAGGCACAGGTGAGTCTCGAGGTTGCACGCCAGGCCGGTCGTACACTCGCCGCAGAAGTGGTACGTGCCAGTGCACTTGTCCTGTACGGGGCCGCATAGCCCGGTGCAGTCAGGCAGCTGCGGCACACAGCCATCCGGTCCCGACGCGTCCGCCAGCGTCACGTCCGCCGCAACATCCAGCGCGGCGTGGTCCGGACCGGCGTCCCCGGGTGCCTTTCCGTCGAGATTCGAGGTGGACGAGTCGCAACCCGCGAGGGTCACCGTCAGCAGCAGAGCGAGCCTCAAGCCAGTTTGGGGGAGACAGGTGCGGGCCACGATGAACTCCTGTGGGGAGAACTCCCCATGCTTCTTTTTATGATACAAGTTACCAAACAATTAGCCCATGAAACAGGGTGCCAGTCAAGCCGTGTCGGCTCAAGGGGCCGCGAGCAGCAGGATCCCGCCCTGCCGCAGGTGTCCCGCGTTGGGTGAGATCTCCACCTTGTGCGTGGTCTCCACCGTCAGCCGCCCGCCGGCGACGCCCTGACCGATCAGGAACGCGCGCACAGCCTCGACCCGCTGGCGCCACAGGCCCTCCCGGCCCCGTCGCTTCCCGCTGAAACCGACGACGCGCAGCCGCAGGCGGGGCAGCACCTTCAACGCCCGACCCAGCTGTTCCAGCATCGGATGGTACTTCTTGCGGATCCGGATCCCGTCGAAGGCCAGGCGCTGGCGTAGCACGATCTCGTGCGGCTGGACCTCGATGGCACCCTTGTCCGCGTCCGGGCAGCCGTCGGTGTCCTCGATCCCGTTGAGCGTCTCGGGCTCCCTGGGGCACAGGTCGCCGCGATCCTCGATGCCGTCTCCGTCGCTGTCGGGCTCGTCGGGGCAGCCGTCGTCGTCCTTGAAGCCGTTCTTGTTCTCCGGCTTGAACGGGCAATGGTCCTTGATGTCCGGGATGCCGTCCGAGTCGTTGTCCGGATCCGGACATCCGTCGTCGTCCTGGTACGAGTCCTTATCTTCGGCCTGGTTGGGGCAGCGGTCCTGCTGGTCGGGGATCAGATCCTCGTCGTTGTCCGGATCGGGGCAGCCATCCTGATCCTGAAACCCATCCTTGTCCTCGGCCTGGGTGGGACAGGCATCCTGCGTGTCACGGATCCCGTCGCCGTCGGTGTCCTTCAGGTTTGGCACCCAGCGCAGCCCGGCCAGCACCCGGAACTGCGGGCTGCCGATCCCGCGCACGATGCCGGCGCCGGCGCCCAGCAGCAGCGACAGTCCGTGGGGCAACTGCATATCGCCGGCCACCAGCCCCTCGAGCGGGTAGGACTCCAGGGTGTCGCGCCCGGGGTCCCCGCACACCGTGGAGTGGCCGGCGTAGGTCCGGCATTCGGTGCCGGCGAAGCCAACCTGGCCCGAAAGCTCCCCCAGCAGGCCGAACGTGCGGTTCAGCTGGTAGTTCACGCCGAGGCCGTAGAGCAGGCGGTCGTCGACGGCGGTGGAGAGCAGGGGGCTCTCCTCTCGCGCCAGCCAGCCGACATTGAGCGCCACGATCAGCGGGCCCATGCGATAGTCGACGATCGCCAGCGGGCTGACCGTCACGCCCGCGTCACCGCGAAACGCTCCGTCGCGCTGGCAGGCATCGCCACCGAACCCGGCCCCCGCCCCGGCGCACCCCGTGGGGAGGGTGACCTGAACCGCGACGGCGAGGGACACGCGCCGCACCTCCCGCATCAGACCGATCTTCAGCTGCAGCCGCAGATCGCCCACGCCGGCGGTGGTGTAGCTGTCGCCCGACCCGCCGTCGTCCTCGATCTCCTCGCCGCTCAGCAGCAGGTGCACCGGCAGCGCGAGGCTCACCTGTCCACGCAGCCAGCGGTAGCCGAAGCCGAACCCGCCCAGCAGGTCGGCGGTGAGCTGGTTCTCCACCAGCGCCACGTCCGAGCCTTGAGCAGCCGCGCCACCCTGGCTGGTGATGGGTCCGGTGTGCACCGTGAAGGGCAGACGCTGGTAGCTCAGCAGCAGGGCCGCCCCGTGGCTCAGATGGGCCAGGGTTAGCGCGCGCTCCACGGCCAGCGAGAGGTCGGGTCCGAGGGAGGGCTGGAGCAGCTGGGTCTGGATCGACCGGCCGACCAGCTCCTGGGCGTGAAGTGGAAGACCGGCCAGGGATAACATCAGGCACAGCGGCAGCGACCGACGGAGCATTCAGGTGTCTCGTTGTTGAATGCACTATTTACGCACTGACGACACTGGATTACAAGCCGTCGAGTTCCGGGGTACCCCTGATCCTTCATCAGCAAAAATAGAAAAACCTCGTTGGCCCTGACGTGTCAGGGGGTTAGGTTGTGTCTGCATAAGGAACAACCAACACCAACGAGGTGAAGCGATCATGCACCAGGGCGTCCTG
>Ga0210044_10004860_pt1 | contig 18510 bp, 10 predicted proteins | sample CryGey13umfilter_2_FD_183959 | JGI IMG/M metagenome (GOLD analysis project Ga0210044, IMG submission 183959) | Groundwater microbial communities from aquifer in Utah, USA - Crystal Geyser 4/9/14 3 um filter (SPAdes) (version 2) | ecosystem: Environmental > Aquatic > Deep subsurface >... | reverse complement strand
TGTTTTTCAACTTAGGCACAAGGTGTCTTGGTATATTGCAATAGCAGTTTTTGTTTATGGTATTTTTAGTATTATCTTTTATGGTATAAATTCGTCAGAGTCAATTTTAATGGAATTTACTTCACCATTAAGTTATCTACTATTTTCTGATGTCTCAGGAAAACAATTAAAAATATTCATTGAAATAATACCAGACTATTTTTACCTAATTTCTTTAATAGTATTTTTCACGAAACCCGTTCGCCGGTATTATGGTGTTTTAAAACAATAATTAGAATTTAGTGCAGTTGATCAATTATCCAAAGCCCCGAACATCGGGGCTTTTGCTTTTTATATCTTGTACAAACTCAAGCAGTTCGATGAGTTCTTTATCAGTAAGATTTTCTTTGTCAGATTTATCGTAAATAGAGAGCAAATACACCGTTTCATCAGCAATAACAATGTTTGTGATAATCCTTGCCCCGCCAGATTTTCCCTTGCCTTTTGAAGCGATTGAGAGTCGGATTTTATAGCAATTTCTTCCCAAAGAAGTTCCTTGTATAGGGTTTTCTTCCAAACTCTCATATAAAATTGCTAAATCAGTTTATAAGGAATGATATTTTTTAGCTAACTTTTTTATACCAAAGCTTCGCAGGTCAAAGAGTTATTTACCGTTTTATTCCAACACCTGCACTCTTGTCTTAACAATTGCAGAATTCTGTCATAAGATTGGGGAGTAGTATACTTTTCGATTAAATCTGATTTTATGACTTCAGCACATCAAAATTAAATTATCCCAATTCACTTAAATCTTCTTGCAAAAAAAAAAGTCAACCTAAATTAGTTGACTTTTTTTAATAATTTTTTGATAAGATTATCTCTTAACAAACTTGCGAACGGCAATTGATGAGCCAAAATTCATTTGAATATAATATAATCCAGCAGATAGATTTTCAGTGTTTAATTGAAAATTCTTATCATTCACATTAAAATTGGCAACAACAGAACCATTAATATTCAATATTTTAGCGGTTTTCATGGTTTTTGTTGTTGAAATATTTAATACCTCTGAGGCTGGGTTTGGAAATAATCTGATATTAGCGTCATCATTGATATCTTTAATTCCAACGGTTGATATTTTTTCTAATTTCACATCGTCAATATATAAACGAACATTCCCAACTGAATATAGATCATAACCGTAGAAATCCATAGCTCCAATTTGATCAAGACCAGTATTTCCATTACCATCAAGACTCCAAGGCCATGAAAAAACTGTATCTGCATCAAGTAACATATAAGCAAAATCGTATGTCAAATCAACACTATATTTAATGTTGTGCCATGTATCAAAAGTAAAAGCTAAAACAGCTGTATCATTGCCACCAACAAAAAGGTGGAATGTGCTATCATGAGGCAAAGCATAAACTTCATTGCTCCATTCGCTTGATCCACCAGCAAATTTATGAAGAACATTGAAATATGCTACACTATCCGTTGGCACATAAATCTTAAAGCTAAGTTCGTATTTTCCATTAGCAGAATCGCCTAATAACCATACTTGGTCATTGTCCTTGCTAATCATCAAAGAATTAGTTCCGCTGGCTGCATGCACATTGCTAATCTTACCATCTTCGATCGAGCCTGGCAGATTACTCCAAGTTGTCCAGTTAGCTGAATCTGATTGAGCCATGTAGTTACCAACGGTATAACTATCGAAGTTATTCGACTTAACCACTTGAGCATTAATAATTGCAGCAGTAAATAATGCTGACATTAAAAGTAGAATTTTTTTCATAATTTTAAATTTTGGTTTGTTAAAATTGTTATTTGGATTATTAATAAAGTGCAAATCTACAAAAACATTTTTGAAATACCTTAACTTATTTCAATAATTAAATTTTAAATTTAATTATTGAAAATGGAATAGGTATAAAAATTTGCTTGATAGCATTATGGTTTTTGGCTAAAATTTATCTGCTTTGGCTGGAAAAAATTTTAAATATGTCTTTATGTCAGTGGTAAAAAATATATTGTCATAATTTCAACAAGCTTACAAAATGCACTTTTTTTTAAATCTAATTATCACTCTTTAGTTATTGTAATTCAATAGGTTAAAGGAGAAATAATTACAATGTTTAATTATAAGAAAATTAAATTTTAAACTTCCAATATTCATCATAAATTTATAAAATCCTTTGGCATAAACATTGACAAACCGAAAACTCGAAATTCAGAAATTAAGATTAACAATTTAAATAATATAGAATAATGGGTAAAATAATTGGAATTGATTTAGGGACTACAAATTCCTGCGTTGCTGTAATGGAAGGCAATGAGCCGGTAGTAATTCCTAACAGCGAAGGAAAAAGAACAACACCTTCCATAGTTGGATTTATTGATGGTGGCGAAAGAAAAATTGGTGATCCAGCCAAACGTCAAGCTATAACAAATCCTACAAAAACTGTTGCCTCTATAAAAAGATTTATGGGGGAAACATTTGATAGAGTTACCAAAGAAATTAGCAGAATGCCATATACGGTAGTAAAAAGCAGCAATAATACTCCAAGAGTAAAAATTGACAACCGCGAATATACTCCGCAAGAAATATCTGCAATGATACTTCAAAAGATGAAGAAGACCGCAGAGGATTATCTCGGACAAGAAGTTACTGAAGCAGTAATCACGGTGCCAGCATATTTTAGCGATTCTCAGAGACAGGCTACTAAAGAAGCTGGAACAATTGCTGGTCTCGACGTAAAACGTATTATAAACGAGCCTACTGCAGCTGCACTTGCCTATGGACTTGACAAAAAAATGAACGACCAAAAGATTGCGGTTTTCGACCTTGGTGGAGGAACTTTTGATATTTCAATTCTTGAACTTGGAGATGGCGTATTCGAAGTAAAATCTACCAATGGAGATACTCATCTTGGTGGTGATGACTTTGACCATTTAATTATTGACTGGTTAGCAGATGAGTTTAAAAGTGATGAAAACGTTGATTTACGTAAGGATCCAATGGCTATGCAACGTCTGAAAGAAGCAGCAGAGAAGGCAAAAATTGAATTGTCGAGCTCAAGTGCTACCGAAATAAATTTACCTTATATTATGCCTGTAGATGGTATTCCTAAGCATCTTGTACGCTCATTGTCAAGAGCAAAATTTGAACAGCTTGCTGATAAATTAATTCATGCAACCATTGAACCATGTAAAGCAGCTCTTAGAGATGCTGGTTTGAAGGCAAGTGATATTGATGAAGTTATTTTGGTAGGTGGCTCTACAAGAATTCCAATAATTCAAAAAATTGTTGAAGATTTCTTTGGCAAAGCTCCATCGAAAGGTGTTAATCCTGATGAAGTTGTTGCTGTTGGTGCCGCAATTCAAGGAGGTGTACTCGCTGGAGATGTTAAAGATGTTCTTCTACTTGATGTAACTCCTCTTTCTCTTGGTATCGAAACTCTTGGTGGTGTAATGACTAAACTTATTGAATCGAACACAACTATACCTACTAAGAAATCACAGGTATTCTCTACTGCTGCTGACAATCAGCCATCAGTGGAGATTCATGTAATTCAAGGTGAACGCCCAATGGCAAATCAAAATAAATCTATTGGAAACTTCCATTTAGATGGAATTCCACCAGCCCAAAGAGGTATCCCTCAAATTGAAGTAATCTTCGATATCGATTCCAATGGGATACTGAATGTTACTGCTAAAGATAAAGGAACTGGTAAAGAGCAAAAAATAAGAATTGAGGCTTCTTCTGGACTTTCAGAATCAGAAGTGAAAAGGATGAAAGATGAAGCTGAAGCCAATGCTGAAACCGATAGAAAAGCTAAAGAAGAGATCGAAAAAGTTAATGGTGCTGATTCATTGATATTCCAGACTGAAAAGCAAGTTAAAGAATATGGTGATAAAATTCCAGCTGATAAAAAAGCAAAAATTGATGAGGCCTTAGTGGCTTTAAAGGAATCGCACAGCAAAAAAGATTTGGCTGGAATTGATGCAAATACCGAAAAACTTAATGAAGCTTGGAAAGCAGCGAGTGAAGATATTTACAAAGCTACTCAAGGCCAGCCAGGCGCAGATCCAAATGCTAATGCTTCCAACGAAAGCCAAGCTAATAATGACAAAAATGACGAAGTTCAAGATGTAGATTTTGAAGAAGTTAAAGATAAGTAATTTATAGATTATTATCTAAAAAGGCTGTAAGTCAAATGACTACAGCCTTTTTTGTTGTGTTTCAACAACAGAAAATTGATTTATAAACAAAAAATATTACATTTGTTAACCAATACAAACCTATTTGCACAATAAAGCCCATAATATCAATGCCGATTTTGCATGGCAACCACGATTTCACGACCACATTATCCGCAATGATATACAATTTGAAAGAATTACAAATTACATTAATAACAACCATAAAAATTGGAACATCGACAAATAGTAACGAATTATGTTGTCAAAATTTCAAAAAAAATTACTTCGTTAAATTCTTTTTTAAGGCGTATCTTATTGACGTTAACACAACGCCAACACCGTAAGCTAAACTTCTACGAAAATTTATTGAAGAACTTTTCGAACTGTAATGCGTTGGACAAGTCATTTCGCCAATCTCAAAACCTTGATGAAAAATTTCGGCAATAACTTGATTATCAAAAATAAAATCATCAGACATTGATTGGAAGTCAATTTTTTTCAGCACATCAGATTTATAAGCTCTGAAACCAGTATGATATTCAGAAAGTTTCTGTCTGAGTAATATATTTTGAAACAAAGTCAAAATGCGATTAGCAATATATTTATAAACGGGCATTCCACCTTTAATGGCTCCCTTGCCCAAAATTCTGCTACCGAGTACCACTGGATAAATTCCATTTACTATCATAAAAGCCATTGAATGAATAAGTTTCGGTGTATATTGGTAGTCGGGGTGGAGCATTATTACAATATCAGCATTCAAATCCAGAGCATTTTTATAACAAGTTTTTTGGTTTGCACCATAGCCAAGATTTTTTTCGTGAATAAATATCTTAGAAATCCCTAACGATTTTGCTAATTCTACAGTAGAATCTTCACTTTTATCGTCCACCAAAATCACATCATCAACAATGTCAAAAGGAATTTCCTCATAAGATTTTTTTAAAGTCTCCGCCGCATTATAAGCAGGCATCACAACTATTATCTTGTTTTCTTTGAGCACTTTAGAGTTATTTAAATATTAAGCTGGCATTGATTTTTCAAATTCAAAAGATTCGAAATGCTGATCTCTTTGGAAAGGCTCAAATCCTGCTTCTCTGATAGCTCTTTGAATTCCAGCAGCATCGAAGCTATGGTCGGCACCTGCCACCGAGACTACATTTTCTTCTATCATTATTGAACCAAAATCATTGGCGCCAGCATGCAAGCAAAGTTGCCCAGCTTGTTTTCCAACAGTTAGCCATGAAGCTTGAATATTTGGAATATTTGGAAGCATCATTCTGCTTAAAGCGATAAATCTAACATATTCCTCTATGGTTACATGGTAATTTGCCTTTGTCATACGTTGAAGCTGAGTGCCTTCAGATTGAAATGGCCAAGGAATAAATGAAATAAATCCGACAGCATCGGCAGGTTTTTCAGATTGTACTTGGCGGGCTTTTACTAAATGTTCGAACCTCTCCAAAACAGTTTCAATATGCCCTAACATCATTGTTATTGAGGTTGTTAGATATTGTTTATGAGCTTCACGCATTACATCTAACCACTCCTCGGCGGAGCATTTGCTTCTTGCTATTTTATTGCGTACTCTATCTACTAAAATTTCTGCACCAGCACCAGGCAAACTGTCGAGACCTGCAGCTTTCAGTCGTCTCAATGTCTCAGCGAAGCTAATGTTTTCCAACTTCGAAATATGTACAATCTCAGGTGGACCTAAAGCATGAAGTTTTAGATCGGGGAATCTACTTTTTAAGCTTGTAAATAAATCTATATAATAATTTATTCCCAAGTCAGGATGCAGTCCGCCTTGCAAAAGTATTTGTTTGCCTCCAATTTCAAAAAGTTCATTTATTTTTTCATCAAATTCAATATCAGAAGTTATATAAGCATCGCTGGATTTTTTTGATACAAAAAAATTGCAAAATTGACATCCAGAATTGCATACGTTAGTATAATTTATATTTCTATCGATAATCCAGCTAACTTTTTTGTCGGGATGAAGTCTCATCCTAATTTTATTTCCAGCTGCCATCAGCTCTGGAGTGCTTGCATTCTTAAATAAATATTCGCCTTCAGCAGCCGTAAGAAATTCACCTTCAAGGGCTTTATATATTAATTTGTCTTTATTCATAACATTATTAAAAATTCAAATCAAATTGATTAATTTTACCGCTTCAAAATTACAAATATTAGTTCGTGCTTCAGTTAATACTTATCATTTAGCAAAATTAAATACATGATTACAGAAATCAAGAAGATTTACAGCACAGATTTTTCGGTTCATCATATCATATTGACAGATAGTTTTTCTAACATTCCAAAGAGCCAACTATCAGAAAAAGAGTCTGTTTACATAAATAAATTAGACGTTGAAGATGAAGTAAAATCTGTACATTTCAATAATTTTGAGCAGCAGAAGTTTATTATTTCAGTACCAAAAAAAGATAAAGATTTTCTTACTGATGAGGCTTTCAGGAAGGCTGGTTCAAGTTTAAAATTTCAATCTTTATCCATCGAAGAGATAACAATTTATGATTTTACTTCATCAAATGGAAGTCTGTTTTTTGCCGAAGGAATGATTTTAGGAAATTATAAATTCGATAAATACAAGGGAAAAGATAAGGAAAAGCAACTTACTCACATTTTTATTTATTGCGATAATCTTCGCGAAAAAGATGTAGAATTAATGAACATTTCCAACCAAGCAACTTTTAAATGTCGCGATTTATCCAACGAACCACAATCTGTAATTGATTCAGTTTCAATAGCCAAAGTGTTTAAGGAGATGTGTGATGAAACGGGAATTACTATTGAAATATTTAATAAAAAGAAAATTGAGAGCTTAAAATTTGGTGGCATTTTAGCCGTAAACAAAGGCAGCATAAACGAACCAACATTTTCGGTTATGAAATGGAAACCTGAAAATGCAATAAACAAGAAACCATATATTTTCGTTGGCAAAGGTGTAGTTTTCGATACTGGTGGTTTGAATGTGAAGACTGGCAATTCTATGCTCGATATGAAGATAGATATGGCCGGAGCAGCAGCTGTGGCAACTGCAATGTGGGCTATTTCTAAAGCTAAATTGCCAGTTTATGCAATTGCGTTAGTACCCGCAACCGACAATAGAAGTAATGGCAATGCTTATGCTCCTGGAGATATTATTAAAATGCACAATGGTAAAACTGTGGAAATTATTAATACTGATGCCGAAGGACGTATGATTCTTGCGGATGCTTTGAGTTATGCTTCGAAATTTGAACCAGAATTGGTAATAGATTTGGCTACTTTGACGGGCAGCGCGGTTAGAGCCATTGGAAAATATGCCTCGGCTGCTATGAAAAACGAAAGTTGCCAGCATTATGATTTGCTTTCAAAAAGTGGTGAAAATGTGTATGAAAGATTAGTTGAATTTCCAATGTGGGATGAATATGGTGATTCAATAAAATCAGATTTTGCAGATATAAAAAATCTTGGTGACTCTGATGCTGGACTTATTAGCGCAGCAAAATTCCTTGAACATTTTGTTAGCTTTCCTTGGATTCATCTCGACATCGCGGGCTCATCAATTTTATCATCAAAATATGATTACTCTACCAAAGGTGCCTCAGGTGTTGGCACACGCTTGTTATTCGACTTTGTTAAAAAGTTGACAGAGAATAAATTAGATTAGAAATAAATTATTAATATGAAAATAGATTTAGAAAATTGTAATGCTTTAAAGCGAAAAATTATGAAATAAATCTTTTCCAAAACAAAATAGAAATTATGCAGGAAAATATAGAATCGAAAGATATTAAAGTGGCAATTAGCCATGGAGATTATAACGGAATTGGCTATGAGGTGATTATAAAAACTTTTGCAAATCCAGAAATGCTCAGTTTGTGTACGCCGATAATTTATGGCTCTTCCAAACTGGCCTCATTTCACAAAAAAGTTATTGAAGATAATTTTACTCAATTTAACCTTGTTAGAAATTCCACTGAGGCTGTAACAAACAGATTGAACATGGTAAATATTTATTTTCAAGAAGCAAAAGTTCAATTGGGAACTTCTTCGCCTCTTGCTGGAGAGCTTGCACATCTTGCCTTAGAGCATGCCACAGCGGATTTATTAAACTCTTCCGTTGATGTGCTTGTAACAGCGCCCATTAATAAAGATAATATTCAGTCGGCAAAATTCAATTTTCATGGGCACACAGAATATCTTGCAGATAAATTTAAAGCTGCGGAAGTACTCATGTTTTTGGTATGTGATAATCTTAGAATCGGTGTTGTTACTGGGCATATAGCTATAAAAGATGTAGCTACTACAATTACTAAAGACTTGATAGTTACTAAGTTGAAAATTATGATTGCCAGTTTGAAACGTGATTTTGGAATACGAAAGCCCAAAATTGCAGTGCTTGGATTAAATCCACATTCTGGCGATAATGGTCTTATTGGCAAAGAAGAAATTGAGATAATTTCACCAGCAATTAAAGAGATGTCAGACTCTCGAGAGTTGGTATTTGGCCCTTTTAGTGCAGATGGATTTTTTGCAAGCGGCAAACATTCTCAGTTTGATGCCGTGCTATGTATGTATCACGATCAAGGTTTGGTAGCATTTAAGATTTTGGCTTTTGATTCTGGAGTAAATTTTACTGCTGGACTTCCAATAGTGCGAACTTCACCAGACCATGGTACTGCTTATGATATTGCTGGTAAAGGAATTGCAAATCCAGATTCCTTCAAAGCAGCAGTTTATTTGGCTTTAGATATTTACAGAAACCGAAAAACTTACGACGAAATTAATGCTAACCCCCTTAAATATTCATCGAAAAATGATAAGGGAAAAGATGAGTCAATAAATCCATTTTCTGAGGAAATTAATTTATAATTTGTAAAAATGTTGAATAGTTATTCAATTGAAGAAATAGCAAGTTGCACTCATGGCCGACTTATTAAAAATAGTATTGAAAAATCTGTTGTTGAAGATGTTATAATTGATAGCCGAAGATTTGTCAGTGGAAATTCTTCGCTTTTCGTTGCTTTAGTAACCAAATCTAACGATGGGCATAAATATATATCAGATTTATTTCTGCGCGGAGTGAGCAATTTTTTGGTTTCCAAGCTTCCCGATATTGATATTCCTGAGGCTAATTTTATTTTGGTGAACGACACTCTGGAAGCTTTGCATAACTTTAGCGCTTTTCATCGTCGCAAATTTCATTATACTGTTATAGGCGTTACCGGCAGCAATGGAAAAACAATAGTTAAAGAATGGCTGTTCCAACTTTTAAGCCCATACTTACGAATCGTTAGAAGTCCAAAGAGTTTCAATTCGCAAATTGGAGTGCCACTTTCTGTCCTACAAATGACTGATAATTATAACCTTGGAATTTTTGAAGCTGGTATCTCAATGCCAGACGAGATGGACAAACTCCAGAAAATTATCTCACCTGAGATTGGAATCTTTACTAATATTGGTCATGCTCACGACGAAAATTTTGTGGATAAAAGACAGAAAATTAATGAAAAAATTCAACTTTTCAAGAAATGTAAGACTATACTATACTGTCACGAGCATGGTGAAATAAACCAAAGAATTCTGTCGGCAGAGAGTTTTCGCGACAAAGAAATTTTATCATGGAGTAAAAAAAACAAAAGTGCTGACCTTTACGCCGAGAGTATTAATGACGGAAAAGCTTATGAATGCTTTTATAAAAATCGGAGATTTCAAATTTTCCCACCTTTCTCCGATGAGGCTTCTATAGAAAATATTCTTCATGTAGTGCTTGTTGCATTAAAATTGGAAATATCTGATGCTGATATATCTAAGGGAATCAGCATGTTGACACCTATAGCTATGCGTTTGGAGCTCAAAGAGGGAATAAATAATTGCTCAATAATTAATGACGTTTATAATTCAGACTTAAACTCCATAACTATTGCCATGGATTTTTTGGCACAACAAAATCAGAATAAAAAAAGAACAGTAATAATTTCAGATATTTTGCAGAGTGGGATGAATGATTATACACTTTATTCGCGCATTGCCGACATGATTTCTGCCGCTGGAGTTAGCTGTGTGATTGGCATTGGTAAAGCTATTGAGCGTCAGCAAAATTTATTCAAAGGTCAAAAGTATTTTTATCCGACTACCGAAGATTTTTTGCGCTATCATCCTGATTATTACTTCTCCAATGAAAGCATTTTGATAAAAGGAGCAAGGATTTTTGAGTTTGAAAGGATCAGCAATAGACTTCAGCAAAAAGCCCATCAAACAGTTCTGGAAATCAATCTTACCGCCATGATAGAAAACATGAATTTCTACCGGTCAAAGCTTAAGCCAGATGTAAAAATTATGGCTATGGTAAAAGCTTTTTCTTATGGCAGTGGCAGTTTTGAAATAGCTAATGCATTGAAATACTACAATATAGATTATCTTGCTGTGGCCTATGCTGATGAAGGTATTGAGCTTAGAAAAGCTGGAATAAGCTTACCAATAATGGTGATGAACCCTGATGAAAACGCTTTTGATTTGATGGTTGCCAACGATTTGGAACCAGAAATTTACAGCATTTCAATTTTACAAAAATTCTGTCGAACAATAGAAAATGGAGCAATTGCTGAAGACAAAACTTTCGGTATTCATATTAAAATAGATTCTGGAATGCATCGCTTGGGCTTTGAAAAAAATGACTTGCCAGCACTAATTAATAAATTGCAAATAGCTGATTATATAAAAGTTAAATCTGTATTTTCTCACCTTGTAGGTAGTGATGCTGCCGAATTTGATGATTTTACCAAAGAGCAGGTTCAATACTTTAGCCAAAGCTGTGGTATTTTGGAAGAAAGTCTTAAAATCTCATTTATAAAACATATTTTAAATTCAGCAGGAATATGTAGATTTCCTGATTATCAATTCGATATGGTGCGCCTTGGTATTGGATTATATGGTTTTGGAGCTTGCCCCGAATCAATGGAAAAGTTAAGAAATGTAAGTTCACTTAAGAGCATTATCACTCAAATTAAGAGAATTAAAAAAGGCGAATCTGTTGGATATAATCGAAGCTTTATTGCAGAGAATGAAATTATATCTGCTACAATTCCAATAGGTTATGCCGATGGATTTGACAGAAGATTTGGTAATGGTGTTGGCTCAGTTTTAATAAATGGTGCTTATGCTCCCGTCATTGGAAATGTTTGTATGGATATGGTTATGGTTGATGTTACTGAAATCAAAGCTGATGAAGGTGATGAGGTTGTGATTTTTAATTCAGAATTTAGAGTTTCCGATATTGCAAAACGTATTGGTACCATTCCTTATGAAGTTTTGACTTCAATTTCCAGACGTGTAAAAAGGATCTATTTTCAAGAATAAACATGGAGAGAATTACTCTATTTGTGGAAGTTCTGTTGCCATTGGCTTTGCCAGAATTATATACTTATCGTGTGCCTTTCGAGATGAATGAAAAAATTGCTCCAGGCAAAAGAGTTGTGGTGCAATTTGGCAAAAAGAAAATTTATTCGGCCTTAATAAAAAATGTCGTCAACAAAGCTCCATCGACATTTTCTGTTAAATATATTTTAGATGTAATTGATGATCACCCTATTGTATTTCCAATTCAATTTATTTTTTGGGAATGGATGTCGAAATATTATATGGCTACTCAAGGCGAAATTATGAATGCAGCTCTGCCATCGGCCATGAAGCTGGCCAGCGAAACTCGTATTGTCATGAATCCTGATTTTGATGGTGATTTGGCAAAATTAAATGATAGAGAGTTTTTGATTTTTGAGGCCTTGGAACGTAATGAAGTGCTCACTATTACTGAAGTTTCTGCTATAGTGGAACTTAAGCAGGTAGTAAATCTGATGAAGAATCTCTTCGAAAAAGGTGTTATCTTGGAAGAGGAGGAAATGAGACAGAAATTTGTCCCCAAAACAAAAAAATTTATAACTATTGATGCTTCATTTCACTCTGAGGATAAAATGAATAGTCTAATGAATTCATTGGAGAAAAAGTCGCATAAACAGCTGGAAATTCTAATGAATTATATAAAGTTGTCCAATTTCTATAATGGTAAAAAAATTGATGTTTCTAGAGATTTATTGCTTAAACATAGTTCAGCAAGTCCAGCAATTTTATCAGCCTTAATAAATAAAAATGTATTTGTGAGTTTTGATAAAATCATTTCACGCATAGAGGATACAAGCGCAAAGGAAAGTGCTGGCGATATCATTCTATCTTCCGCCCAAGAAATAGCACTAAATAATATTAATAAAAACTTTGAAAATTCTTCTGTTCAGCTACTTCATGGAGTTACAGGAAGCGGTAAAACAGAGTTATATATTAGGTTGATAGATAAAGTTTTACAAGAAAAAAAACAAGTCCTTTTCTTGCTGCCAGAGATTGCTCTTACTGGACAAATTATAAATCGATTGCGAAAATATTTTGGTAACCAAGTAGGAATTTATCATTCTAAATATTCGCAGAATGAAAGGGTGGAAGTGTGGAATAATTTGATAAGCCAACAGTCGTCATTTAACATAATTATTGGCGCAAGGTCTTCGGTATTTTTACCTTTCAACAATTTAGGATTAGTGATTGTTGATGAAGAACATGACAGCTCTTATAAGCAATTTGACCCGTCGCCACGTTATAATGGTAAAGATTCAGCCATTTATTTGGCAATTCTCCATGGGGCAAAATGCTTGCTGGGTTCGGCTACACCTTCCATAGAGACATATCATAAGACTATTCAAAAGAAATATTCTTTGACCGTATTAAATCAACGTTTTGGAAACATTGAAATGCCTCAAATTGATGTCGTTGATATAGCTTTGGCACAGAAAAATAAAATGATGAAGTCGCATTTTAGCTCTAAACTCCTCGACGAAATAAAAAGCACTTTAGAAAAAAAAGAACAAGTGATTTTATTCCGAAATCGCCGTGGGTTTTCGCTGCGAATTGTTTGCGATAAATGCCAATGGACGCCTGAGTGCAAGAGTTGTGATGTTAGCCTGACCTATCATAAACAGATTCAAAAACTCAAATGTCACTATTGCGGCTATTCGCTTTCGATACCTGACCATTGCCCAGCTTGTGGAAGCAAAAAATTGAGAATGAGTGGTTTTGGAACAGAAAAAATTGAGAGTGAATTACCGATATTTTTTCCTGAAGTTGTTATCAAACGCATGGATTTAGATTCTACCAGAGGCAAGAATTCTTATATGCAGATAATTAACGATTTTGAGGATGGAAAAATTGATGTACTGGTGGGAACTCAAATGGTTACTAAAGGACTTGATTTTGAAAGAGTTGGTTTGGTGGGAGTTTTAAATGCCGATTCTCTTATTAATTATCCTGATTTTAGAGCTTCAGAAAGAGCTTTTCAAATGCTTACACAAGTGAGTGGGAGAGCTGGCAGAAAAAATAAACAAGGAAAGGTGATAATTCAGACTTCAAAACCCGAAAATAGTGTTATTCAAGATGTAATTGCTTATGATTACAACTCTATGTATAGTGGTCAAATAGCAGAACGTGAAATGTTTAGATATCCTCCATTTTATAGAATGATAAGAATTAGCCTTAAACATAGAAACTATCAACTGCTTAATGATGCTGCCAAATACATGGCTGAAATACTGACTGAAAGATTTGGAAATAGGGTGCTTGGTCCAGAATATCCAGTGGTTGCACGAATCAAAAATATGTTTATTAAAAATATTATAGTTAAATTTGAAATTGCTGCTTCTCAGCGTTTTGTAAAAGATTTTATTTTAAATTCAGCCGAAAAATTAGACCAACAAAAGGAATTCCGTTCGGTGATTGTAGCTTTTGATGTTGATCCTTATTAATCCAAAATTTCTGGCAGCAAGCGAAAATATAATTTGGGTAAAGATTTTTAAATAGCATAATAATAAATAATTAGAGTTTTAATTTTTGTCACCGACTTCTGAAGTCTGATTAAATGATTTTTAATTAATTTAAGTTATTTGATATTTTTATATCAAACACTCTTCATATATTTGCCCGAATTTTGTTTTCAACTTTTGAAACAGTATTTTCTTAAGAATTATTCATATTTAATGGGCTTAATGTTATTTCAAAACCTTTGCCTTCAACAAGATATAATTTATTAATCGTAAAATAATTTATGAAAAGACATATTCCTAATGCAATAACATCTCTTAATCTTTTTAGCGGATCCGTAGGTGTAGTGGCGTCATTGAGTGGTTATTGGTATTTAGCTTTCTGGATGATGATTGTAGCATCAATTTTTGATTTTTTTGATGGCATGACAGCGAGGTTGCTGAATGTCTCATCGCCAATAGGCAAGGAGTTGGACAGTTTAGCAGATATGGTTTCCTTTGGTTTTTTGCCAGCGGTTATAATGTTTTCGATGCTAAGTAATAGTTATAATTTGCCTTTATTACGCCTTCAAGGATTTTTGTTTATTCCATATTTTGCATTTTTTATAGCTATAATGAGTGCAATAAGATTAGCAAAATTTAACCTTGATGTTCGTCAAAATGAAAACTTTATTGGTCTTCCAACGCCTGCTAACGCTCTGTTTATTGGGGGATTATCATTGATAACTCATTTTCTCTGCCACTGTAGCCCTATTAGTCATTTTATTGGAAATGCTTATACTTTGTTGGCATTAACTTTTATTTTTTCAATTTTGCTGGTGGTTGAATTGCCACTGCTTTCCTTGAAATTTAAAAATCTAAATTTTAGGGATAATCTTTGGCGATATCTTTTGGTTTTTGGTAGCATTATTATAGCCATCACCTTTGTATATTGGATTTACATGGCAGTGTCAATAATTATTCTTTATTATATTTTTCTAAGTATTGTTTGGAATATGTTTAAAAGTAAGCAATAAAATTTTCAAAATTCTAAGCATAAAAAAAGCCAGATTTTTTAGTCTGGCTTTTTTTCAAAAATTTAATTTATATACTATTCGACATTGATTTTCTGAGTTTTAACAAAAGAAGATGAGTTAAATTTTGCAATATAAATTCCCTTTGCAAAGCCTTTAGTGCTTAATGAATAAGCATTTTGATAACCATTAGTTTTCAAGCTGGCAATTAATCTTCCACTTAGATCAAAAAGCTCAATTGAACCTTTTGGAAGTGAGGTAAGGGAGATAATTAAAATTGAATTCCCATCATTAAAGATTTTGATTTCTTGTGAAACCGTAGGCAAACTGAACCCATCAACCAAGGTTGAAAATGTTAAGTCATTTCCATAAGAAGTTCCAACTCCATTGGTTGCATAAGCTCTCACATGATAAGTGGTGCTGTGCGTAAGACCAGTAATACTACTCGAAAATATAGCAATTCCAGCACCGTCGCTTGTGTGGGCATCGGTAACTGTTGGATTTGCAGAGGTGCTCCAGCAAACACCATAAACTGTTACAGCTGAACCATTTTCTTGAGTAACTTCGCCACCGCTTTTAGCCGAATGGATAGTAATTGAGTCAATTGCAGAGGTTGTTACAGTTGCTAAAGTTGGAGTTAGTGTAGTAAAAGTTACCTCATTGCCATAAGAAGTGCCTACTGAATTTGTTGCATAAGCTCTTACATAATAGGCGGTATTTGGAGATAAATTGCTCATCATACTGGTAAAAATTCCTGTGCTTGAACCATTAATTGTAACTGAATCGGCAGTGGTTGGGTTTTGTAAAGTGCTCCAGCAAATACCTCTTGAAATAACGCTATCACCACCATCGCTTATAACATTTCCTCCAGAAGTTGCACTCGTGTAGGTAATAGCAGAAATTGAATCTGTTGTTAAAACTGGAGCTGTTGTATTTGTTGCAGAGGTAAAACTTAATTGATTTCCATAAGCTGTTCCTGCTGAGTTAGTAGCGTAAGCTCTAACATAATACTGCGTGCTTGGTGAAAGTAAGATTATTGAGCTTGTGTAAGTTCCTAATCCAGTCCCATTTGTAGTTTTCGGATCTAAAATAGTTGGGTTCTGTGAAGTGCTCCAACAAACTCCTTTAGCAGAAATAATTCCTCCGCCATCAGTTAATACATTTCCGCCAGATGTAGCTGAATTTGTAGTAATTGATGTAACTGTATCTGTTGTAACAGTGGCAAGAACAACCGCCATAGTACTATCAATAATTTCGTTTCCATAAGCTGTTCCAATACCATTGGTAGCATAAGCACGTATATGATAAATAGTTGAAGCTGTTAAACCTATCAAATTACTTGTAAATATTCCAGTTCCACTACTATCGGTAGTGTGCGAACTGGAGATAGTAGGATTTGCGCTTGTACTGTAGCAAACGCCTCTTGCTGTAACCGCCGCACCGCCGTTGTCTGTTACATTTCCTCCACTTGTCAAGGTAGTTGTAGTTTTGTTGCTCACATTGCTGGTTGATACTACTGCCAAAGATGAATTGGTAATTTTTACATTATCAATCCAACAATTATTTCCATAATCACTTGTGGCTTTGAAAGCAATCATTATATTGGGAGAGGAGCTAAATTGAGAAAGACTAATTGTTTCCAAACGCCAATCGCTTGAATCAGCTGGTACATACTGGCTTGTTGTCGAAGTTTTAGTGCTTAATGGGGGATTAGAATAGCTTGACTTCAAATATAGTGCTGGAGAACCTGGGACAAATGTTACTCCATAATTTGTAGAAACAAGAATCTGCAATGAATCATCTTGTGGAGAATAAGGCCTATGAGCCACATGAAATTTCAACAAAGGATTTGATAAAGTAGAAATATTAAATACAGGTGAAACCAACATTCCAACTGTTCCAGAACTTGTATTATAAAAATCGGCGAAAACAGCAGAATCAAGAGTGCTTACACCAGGAATTGCTGAAGCCGCATGGCTATAATTCCAAAGTGCTGAACCAGTAATTGTCCAACCTGCAGCGCTATCGAAAGTCTGTATATAAGGGAAGGAAGATATGCTGCTTGGAATAACTGTATAAACAACTGTCATTGTGTCGTTTGTAAGACTTTGATCACCCGAAAGAGCTGTAAATATTTTTATGGTGTATGTTCCAGCTGTGGCAGGAGTAAATGCGTATGCTCCAGAAAAATAAACTGATGCAGTATCATTTGCCAATAAAGATGAGTTATAATTTACCGGACCAACGGCTGTACCTCCATTAACTGTATATTTTACCGGTACACTTGTCTGAGTTACTGTTCCATAGTTTGCTATTACTGAATGTAAATTTATTGTTTGACCAGCCGTTATACTTGCTGAGGCTGCTGGAGAAATTGAATAAACTCCTACATCATTTGGTAAAGCAAATTTAGGCTCAATCATAAATCTGAATGCATTATCTGGTGCAAAGTCATTCCAAACTGAATCCCCTGTTGGTGCAGCATAATAAAAGGAAGAACCCCTTATTGGAGATTCCGTTTGATAAGCAAAACCAATATTTGTTGTACCTAATTGTCGAACACCAACGAAGAAAGAACCTGCTGGAATTACCACTGGTGGATTAATTAGAACTGTATAAACTCCAGTAGATGAAATATATGTAGGACTTGTGTATAACAAACTATCAGGATTTCCAAAGGCATCTTTATTCCAAACTCCAATTTGAAAAGAATTTCCGCTTGATGTAAAATTTACATCTACTTGGTTTAAAGATTTTTGGATATTCGTTGTAAATTTTGCAACGAAATCACCTGTTGCACCATTGAAACCAACACCTCCAGCGGGAGTGCTTCCTTGAGCATAACTGTAGGAATTGAGTGTGGTAGTAGTGCTTTTTGTTTTGCTATTATTTGTGTTATTTTGGTCTGAAGGTAAAGAAACAACAACAGAATTTGCTCCAACAATAGTTGGAATAAAATTCCCAAAGCTAACTAATCTCTGATTTCCTGGCAATAATGTATCAATGCTTACTGAATCTGAATATGTATTTGCACCAGAGATATTTAAATAGGATTTACGACCAAATAATGTATCCGAACCTTGATTTTTGATGACTGCACTTACATTATAAGGGTTTCCAAAAGGTATTGGTAATTTCCCGAGTGTATAGGCCTCAACAACAGCTGCATCTGTAGAATAAGGATTGTTAAATCCGAAGCGGAAAAGAGGTCTAAAACTTGAAGAGCTGCTCAATGCTGTAGGAGCAGTGGTTGCAGAGGTAGCCATTTTTACAGCACTTGGAATATTGGTGTTACATTGGTAAATAGCGCCAGTGGTAGCATAGGAACCTGTGCTATTCCAATCATAAGCTAAATATAAACCAGCACCTGTGTAGGTGTATGGTGTTGTAAGAGTAACATCTACTGTGGAAACTCCCACCGTAGCCGGAACAGTATAAGTGCCAGAATAAAC
>Ga0210044_10004845_pt1 | contig 18534 bp, 15 predicted proteins | sample CryGey13umfilter_2_FD_183959 | JGI IMG/M metagenome (GOLD analysis project Ga0210044, IMG submission 183959) | Groundwater microbial communities from aquifer in Utah, USA - Crystal Geyser 4/9/14 3 um filter (SPAdes) (version 2) | ecosystem: Environmental > Aquatic > Deep subsurface >... | reverse complement strand
ACGGCCATCCGGCCCACAAAGCCAAGAAAGTCCGCGAGTTCGTCGAGTCCGTGGCGCCGCGACTTGAGCTTCATTACCTTCCGCCCTACTCGCCGGACTTGAATCCGGACGAACTCGTGTGGAACGATCTGAAGAACAACGGCATCGGCAGACAGGCGATTGCCGGACCGGATCACTTGAAGCGGGAGGTGATGTCCTTTTTGCGTTTTCTGCAGAAGACTCCCGCTCGAGTCGCATCATACTTCCACGCCCCGACGATGCAGTATGCTTCCAAGTAAACGGGTCGGGACAATTATGAGACGGTTAGTAAGTCGGAAAATCGATATCCGGAGGTGGGGGGAATTCCTGCAACGGGGCCCACAGCCCTCATAGGCACCGCTCAAATCACGAACGCTCACTATACAGGATTATCATCCACGCAGGTAATGCGAAGAGCGGCGGGATTGATTCCGGTTGCCGTCCGTGGGGCCTGCATCCGAGAAGCAGAATCGGGGCTGGGACTAATTGGTCAGCCGGAAGTTGAAGGGAACGATTATTCTCAGGGGAATGTGCCTACGAATGCTCAACCTGATTCCTCCACATCCATCTCCCCACGACCCCCAGCACCACCAGCGAACCCGCCCCCAGCAGCCAGTCGCCGAGGTGCAGCTCCGACGGCTGCAGAGACGCGTCCTGCTGGACGAACAGGACCACCAGCGATACCGCGTTGTGCAGGGCGTGGGCGGCCCAGCAGGCAATCAGCGAGCCGGTGGCCTCGTACAGGAAGCCCAGCACCAGGCCCACGGCGATCAGTCCGAACAGGAACCACGGCTCGCCGTGCACGAGCCCGAAGACCAGGGCCGAGACCACGATGCCCGCCCAGGGACCCCACGCGCGGCTCACCAGTCGCTGCAGCAGCCCGCGAAACAGGATCTCCTCCACCAGCGGCGCCAGCACCACGCCTCCCAGGGCGGCCAGGGCCATCTGGGCTGGGGTGTCCTTCAGGTTGTCCGCGTAGAAACGAATCCACGTGGGATCGGCCGGATGCAGGCGGAGGGAGAGCTCCGCCAGCAGGGAGCTGGGGGGCAGGGCGGCCAGGGTCATCACCAGGGCCAGACCCAGGGCCAGGGGGGAGACCGCGCCCAGGCGCAGATCTTCCTCCCGGCTGAACCCCTGGTTGCGGAAGATCAGGAAGATCGCCAGCAGTGAGGCCGCCGCGCCGGCGGTCACCGGGAGGAACAATCCACCCACGGCCAGGAAGACCAGGATCTGGCAGGAAAAGTTGAGCAATCCCAGCACCAGGATGAGCAGCAGGATGCGCAGGGGGCTCCAGCCCTGCCAGAGGCCGAGGGACTCGGCCCGGGGCCGGGGGGAATAAGGATCGAATTCCATGGGCGTCCTGCCGTCGGGTTGGGCAGACAGATTGTGCAATCGGAACCCGATGAGGTTAATATTGGTCACGGACCCTGTCAAAGGATGGTGGATCGTGGCCGAACGGCTGATCGACGCGGTGATCTTCGATTTGGACAACACCCTGACCGATTTCATGCGCGCCAAGGAGCGCAGCATCACCGAGGCGGTCGAGGCGATGATCGACGCCGGCCTGCCCGTCGCTCGCCAGGAGGCGGTCGACGCCATCTTCGCGATCTACAGGGACAAGGGCATCGAATACCAGCGGGTGTTCAACATCTACATCGAGCAGGTCATCGGCCGCATGGACGACCGCATCCTGGCTTCGGCGGTGGTGGCCTACCGCCGGGCCCGCGACAGCGCCCTGGTGCTCTATCCCCACGCCCAGCTCGTGCTCAACCGGCTCATCAAGGAAGGCTACAAGCTGGCCGTGGTCAGCGATGCCCCGCGTTTCGAGGCCTGGCTGCGCCTGACGGCCCTGGGTCTGCAGCACACCTTCGACGTGGTGCTGACCTACGACGACACCGGTGCCCACAAGCCGAACCCCAAGCCCTTCCGCATGGCCCTGGAAAAGCTCGGGGTGCCGGCCGAACGCGGTCTGATCATCGGGGACTGGCGCGAGCGCGACATCCTGGGCGGCCGCAACGCCGGTCTGCACACGGTCTACGCCCGCTACGGCGACTTGTACTCCCAGTATGCCACCAAGTCCGACGCGCCCACGGCCGAGCCTGATTTCGTGGCCGAAGACCTGCTCCAGCTGCTGGACATCCTCGAAAAACTGAATGCGGGCCAGACCCGGGGAGGTCAGGCATGAAAGTCTGCACCGCGACCCAGATGGCGGCCATCGACCGCGAGACCATCGCCGGAGGACTCGGCGGCGACGTGCTCATGGAGCGCGCCGGCTCGGACATGGCCGAGGTCCTGCTGGACTTCCTGGAACACGAGGAGGCCGAGGGCGGGGTCCTGATTCTCTGCGGCAAGGGGAACAACGGCGGCGACGGCCTGGTGGTCGCCCGCCACCTGCAACAGGCGGGTGTGGCGGTGAAGGTCCTGCTCCTGGCCGACCCCAGCGACCTCAGCGAAACCGCCCGTGCCATGTTCGACGGCCTGCCGCCCGAGGTTGACCTGGTGGCCGAGGCCGCTCCCCATGCCTGGACGACTCTGATTGAAGAGGCCGCCGAGGACGCGGCCGTGCTGGTGGACGCGGTCTTCGGCACGGGGATCACGCTGCCGTTGCGCCCGCACCACGCCGCGCTGTTTCGTGTGGTCAACGACCTGGGCCTGCCCTGCGTGGGGCTGGACGTCCCCTCGGGGGTCTGCGGAGACACCGGGGCCGTCGATCCGGTGGCCATCGCCTGCGACATGACCATCACCGTGCAGATGCCCAAGCTGGGGATGCTTCTGGCGCCGGGCCGGGATTTCGCCGGAGAGATCGTGACCGTGGACATCGGTTTTCCCGCGAAGATCCGCGACCGGCACACAGGGGACCATCACTACCTCGAAGCGATGGATTACGCGGCCATGCTGCCGGCGCGGCCCTCGTACACCCACAAGTACAGTCACGGCAAGGTGCTGCTGGTGGCCGGATCCCGTCGCTTCGGCGGCGCGGCCCAGCTCGCGGCCATGGGCGCCCTGCGTTCGGGCACCGGGCTGGTGACCCTGGCGGTGCCGACCGTCCTGGCGACCGGCGTGCGCACCGCGCTGCCCGAGGTCATCGTGCGGGCCCTGGAGGAGTCCGAAGACGGGACCATCCTGCCGCCGTCCACCCCGATCTGGGCCGAGCTCATCGACGGCCAGAGTGCGGTGGCCGTGGGGCCGGGCCTCGATACCGATCCGGCCACCGACGCCTGGTCCATCCGCATGCAGGCCGCTTGCGAATTGCCCCTGGTTGTGGATGCCGACGGGCTCAATGCGTGGGCCCGGCTCGGGCAGACACCTCAGTTCGCCCACCAGGAAGTGGTCCTGACTCCGCACCCGGGGGAGATGGCCCGGTTACTGGGCGTGACTCCCGCCGAGGTGGAGGCCGACCGTTTCGGTGTGGTCGCGCGCACGGCCGCCCAATGGAACGCCGTGGTCATGCTCAAGGGCAGCCCGTCCCTGATCGCCGTGCCCGACGGCCGCGTGTTCATCAACGCCAGCGGCGACGACGCCCTGGCCCGCGGCGGCTCGGGGGATGTGCTCACCGGATTGATCGGCGGTTTGCTGGCCCAGGGACTGGGCGCTTTGGGCGCGGCCCTGCTGGGCGCCTACATCCACGGTCGTGCCGGGACTCTGGCCGCCACCGACTGCAGCACCCGCTCGGTGCTGGTGCGCGAGGTGGCCGACGCCGTGGGGCCGATCTTCGAGGAGCTGGAAAAGCTGGCCAGTTCCGACGCCGCGCTGCGCGAGGCCATCTGGCCGGTCAAGCCCACGCCGGGCTCCGAGGAGAGTTCCTCGTGAAGGTCCTGGGCATCGAGACCTCCTGCGACGACACCAGCGTGGCCGTCTACGACAGCGACACCGGATCCGTCGCCAATCTGATCTCCTCGCAGGTCGATCTGCACGACCATTTCGGCGGGGTGGTGCCCGAGCTGGCCTCGCGCGCCCACCTGGTGAACCTGCTGCCTCTCGTGGATGTGCTGCTGAAGCGGGAGAACCTGACCCTGCAGGATCTGGACGGAGTAGCGGTGACGTCGGGTCCCGGTCTCATCGGAGCCTTGCTGGTGGGGCTCTCGACGGGCAAGGCCCTGTCCCTGGCGGCGGATCGGCCCCTGGTGGGCATCCACCACATCGAGGGCCACATCCTGGCCAACGCCCTGACCGGCGAGCTGGTCCTGCCGGCGGTGGTGCTGGTGGTTTCGGGAGGCCACACCGAACTGATCCACATGCCCTGCATCGGCCGGTACGAGAGCCTGGGCGGCACCCTGGACGACGCAGCCGGCGAGGCCTTCGACAAGACGGCCAAGCTGCTGGGCCTGCCTTATCCGGGCGGCCCCCACATCGACCGCCTGGCCCGCCAGGGCAAGCCCGGCCGCTTCGCTCTGCCGCGTCCCCTGCTCAAGGACAAGCGCCCGGTCTTCAGTTTCAGCGGGTTGAAGACCGCCGTGCGCCTCGTGATCGACGGGCTGCCTCAGCCGCTCAGCGAACAGGACGTCTGCGACGTCTGCCGGGATCTGCAGGATGCCATCGTCGATGTGCTCGCAGGCAAGCTCTTTGCCCTGGCCGACGACCTCCAGGTGCCGGCGGTCTATCTGGCCGGAGGGGTGGCCGCCAACGGGTGGCTGCAAGACCGCGTGCAGGCCGAGGCCGACCGGCGTGGCGTGCACTTCATCCCGCCCAAGCCTTTGTATTGCACCGACAACGCCGCCATGATCGCCTTGGCGGGGTACCACCATCTGGCCGCCGGTCGGCGGGATTCCCTTTCCCTGGACAGTTTTGCCCGCGCTCCTTTGACCTCCTGGCGATAACTCCCCCTCAATAGCCTCATTCCCGGGCAATTAATGGCATAAAGCTTGCGATCTCAGCCCGAGCAGGGGTCGGGCAGGAGACCTGTCTGCAGCCTATCGCCCAACGAAAAGGGAAATAATGACCGGAAAAGCGCGTATCCTGGTGGCGGATGACGATCCGCATATCCGCAAGATCCTGCGGTTTTTGCTGGAACAAGAGGGGTTTGAGGTCCAGACGGCGGCCGACGGCGAGGCGGCCTGGAAATCCGTGGCTGGATTCCAACCAGATCTTGTTCTCCTGGATGTAATGATGCCGGCCATGGATGGTTTTGCCGTCCTGGAGATCATTCGTGCCGGCTTCGAAACGGCACGTCTGCCGGTCATCCTTTTGACAGCCAAGGGCGAGTTGGAGGACCGGGTCAAGGGTCTGCGCGGCGGCGCCAACGACTACATCATCAAGCCTTTCCAGCAGGAAGAACTGCTGCTGAGGGTGACGAACCTGCTGGAGACGACCCGCCGGGAGCGCGAGGCCAACCCCCTGACCGGTCTGCCCGGCAACCGGGCCATCGAGCGGGAAATCGCCCGGCGTCTGGCGACGGCCAAGGATTTCGGTCTGATGTACATCGACATCGACCGCTTCAAGAGCTTCAACGACTACTACGGATATTCGCGCGGTGACCGCGCCATCGCCTTCGTGGCCGGCGTCCTGGTCGGTTGCACCCAGAAATTCGGGGCGACGGGAGATTTCGTGGGCCACGTCGGCGGCGACGATTTCGTCGTGGTCACCGAAGCGGAGGGTGCGGTGGATCTGGCCCGCCGGATCATCGAGGAATTCGACAACGGCATGGGGGACCTGCACGACCCCGCCGACCTGGAGCACGGCTACCTGGCGGTCAAGGACCGCACCGGAAAGACCGCCCGCTTCCCGCTCATCACCCTGACGGTGGCCCTTGTCGATCGCATGGGCGGCCGCTACCAGCATCCCGCCGAACTGAGCGACTCCCTCGTGGAGATCAAGCGATTCGGCAAATCCAAACCGTACAGTGTGGTGGTGCGGGATCGCCGGAACCCCGCAGCGGATTCCCTCGAGGAGATGGTCGTCGCCACGACCGTCGGGCCCAAGCATTCCTGAAGGAAAGGTGGCCATGATCGACGGTGGCCTGAGGAGCGTTTCGCCCGGGAAGGGACAAAGTCCCCTGGCGGTCGCTTTGGACAGCTGGGGCGGTCAGGACCGCCTGCCCGGCGCCGACGATCTCGTCTCGGGCCTGGTCCGGGGCCTGGCTTGCCTGGACGGGGTGCGCTCCGTGGTCGCGGTTGTGCATCCGGAGGCCAGCGGGTTCGATCCCGCCGGCACGGGCGGGGGCCGGTGTTGCCTCCTGGCGAGTGCGGAAAACACGGGTGTGCAATGGACCGATGCGCCCGCCGCCTGGGAGAATGCCTTCTGGAGCGGCCTGGAGGCGGCCGAGGGCGTCGAATCCCTGCTGGGTGTCGGCCCACTGGTTTCGGGCCCCGGGTGGCCCGCCGGAACCGCCGATGTCTGGGTGGGCCGCTTGGTTTCCCTGCGCGATGCCCCCTGGCTGGGGCTGATGGTCACCCTCGCGGACGACAGCGAAAAAGAGGAGGTTTTCGCCTGTGGCCGGCAGCTGCGCGACATGGCCGCAACCCTGGAAACGGTCCTCGGCGTATGGGGCCAGGCCGTCGAACTGCTCACACGATTGCAGCAGATGAAGGCCGAAGCGCGCACCCTGGGTCGCATCAACCAGATGCAGGGCCGCTTCGTGGCCATGGCCAGCCACGAATTCAAGACTCCTTTGACTTCCATCACCGCATACGCGGACGTCCTGGTGGACAGGGTGACCGACGAACACTTCCCTCAGGCCACGGAATTCCTCGGGGTCATCAAGCAGGAGGCCGACCGCCTGCTGCGGATGATCAACCGCATCCTCGATTTCAGCCGCATGGAATACGGCTCGCGGCTCCTGGACCTCCGGCAGGTGGATCTGGAGCCGCTGGTGCGGGAGACGGTGAGATCCCTGGGGCCGGGCATCCATGAGAAGGGCCTGACCCTCGAACTCCATGCTTCGCGCCATCTGGCCCTGGTGGAGATCGACGCGGATCTGGTGCGGCAGGTGCTGGTCAACCTGATCGGCAACGCGGTGAAGTACACGCCCAACGAGGGCGCCATCACCGTGCGCTTGGCCGAACAGGGGGCCATGGTCACGGTGCAGGTGGGGGACAACGGCCCCGGCATTTCCGACGGGGACATGAAGCGCATCTTCAACGAATTCTACCGCGCCAGCCAATCCCAGGACGGCACGGGTCTGGGGCTGACCATCGCCCGCCATATCGTGCACCTGCACGGCGGCCACATCACCGTCGGACCACGCGCGGGGGGCGGCACAGAGTTCACGTTCATGCTGCCCAAGGCCGCCCGCTATCCCTGCGAACTGCCGGGCTATCTGGCCTGGAAAGACGGGGAGCGCAGCCGGCGGCTGCTGCTGGTGAACATCCTGCGCCTCATGGCGGAACTGACCGATTCGGTCCAGGCCGCCCTCATTCTGCGCGATGGACAGGGGTGCTTGGCTCCTGTCTGCGCGGTGGGGCTGGATTCCCTGACTCCGGACCCGGTTTCCTGGAACGAGTGCCGGGAGTGGTCCGACTTCCTGGACGCCGGTGAACCGTTGTACGGCGAAAAGGCACAGGAAGGATTGAACGGAGATCTGGGTTGGCTCCCGGGGTCCGGCCGGTTGCGCCTGTTGGCCCCCGTGGTCCGCCAGGGGCGGGCGCTGGGCTGCCTGGTCCTGAGCCGGCAAGAGGGGGCCTTCCGGGCTGCCGATGCTCACCAGGTGGAGATCCTGAGCCGGATCGCGACCAGTTGCATGGGCGGCATGGATGGAAAGCCGGAAAGGGTCCTGGTGGCCTTGCGGACCTTGATGCAGGTCAGGCGGCGGGGAGTCCCCACGGCGACGGCCGCGGCCTTGCAGCTCGTGCGCGACGTGTCCGGAAGGTTGGGGTTGACCGAAGCCGAGACCATCGCCGTTCTGGACGCCACCGCCCTGCACGATGCGGGAATGACGAACCTGCAGGAGGACGTCCTGGACGAACAGGGTCGCTTGTCCTGGGACCAGCGGGATGAGGTGGAGCGTCACGTCGGGAACGGCCTGGAGATCATGGCGCCCTTGATCACCAACCCTGCGGTGGAGGCGATCGTCCGGCATCACCATGAACGGTTTGACGGCGATGGCTATCCGGACGGACTTGTCGCCGGCGCCATCCCGGTCGGTGCCCGCATCCTGGCGGTGGTCGACACCTGGTACGCCCTGACCACGGATCGCCCCTTCCGCAGGGGATTGGATCCCCGCGCCGCCATGGCCGAGATCAAGGCCCACGGCGGAACCCAATTCGATCCCCGGGTGGTGACCGCCCTGCAACTGGCCGCTGCGGGACTGTCGCCGCAGGCCACGGGACGTGCGGAAGAACCCACACCCCTCCAGGAGCTTTGATGACGGTTCAGGCCCGCATTCTCATCGTGGATGATGAACAACCCCTGGTCAATCTGCTGACCCAGGCCTTCCGCCAGGAAGGCCACCGGACCATGACGGCCAGCAACGGGATCGATTGCATGAACCGCATGGCCTCCTTCCGCCCGGATGTGGTGATCATGGACATCATGATGCCCAAGCTGGATGGAATCGACACCACACGGTTGATTCGGCGCAACCGCAGCTATGCGGGCACGACCATCATCGCCCTGTCGGCCAAGAGCGACGAGGAGACCCGCGCCAAGATGAAGGAAGCGGGCGCGGCCCTGTTCATGCGCAAGCCCTTCTCGGTGATGAAACTCGTGGAAAGGGTCGGGCGCATGCTGGCCCCCGATCCGGGGATCGTATAGGCATGAAACCGACAGTGGTCTTGGTGATTCTGGCAGCGGTGACGGGGGGGGGGCTCGGCACCCGGGGCACCATGCTGGGAGTACCGGGGACCGTTTCGGTGCCCCTGACGGTGGTGGCGGGCCTGGTGGTCTTCACCGGACTGTCGGTGTGGGCCTTCATGTCGGCCCGGCGTCTGGCTGTGCATCTGGGTCGCCTGCGTCGGCGCAATCGCGAACTCGCAGCGGAATTGGGCTCGATCCGGGCGGCCGGGATGGAGGCGGACAAGGGCCTGCGGGAAGCGCAGGGGGAGGTCCGATCCCGGGATCGCGAGGCCGAGGAGTTGCAGGGTCGGGTCAAGGCCCTGGAGCGGATCCTCGCCGACGCCGCCCGTCTGAACGCCACCCGCAGCCTGGTCGATTTGCCGGAAAGACTGACCGCCGCGGTCCGCGAATCGACCGGATTCGACAAGGTGGTCCTGTACCTGTGGTCCGACGGCACCGGAGCATTCCAGGCCCGGGGCTTCGCCGGCCTCAGCGAACAGAGCGTCGTGCGGTTGACCGATCTGCAGGTCTCCCGTGAAGAGTTCGAATCGACTTGCCGCGGCGCCCGCGCCCGCGGGGGTTGCTACATCGTGGACCGGCAACCCGGCGACCCGACCCTCTGGGCGACGGGCGAAACCGCTGAGGGGCGCTGGTCCGCGGACCGGTTGTTGCTGATTCCCCTGATGACGCCGTCCGGAGAAACCCTGGGTTACATGACCATGGACGACCCGCGAAACGGCAGGATGCCGGCCGCGTGGGAGATCCGGCAGCTGGAATTCCTGGTCTACCAAGGCGCCATCGCCCTCGAATCCGCCCGGGCCTTCGACCTCCTGGCCCGCAACAACGCCGAACTGTCACACGCTTCGGACAAGCTGGGCAGTCTGGCCCAGATGAAGGCCAACTTCGTGGCCAACGTGAGCCACGAACTCCGCACACCCCTGACTTCCATATCCGCCTACGCCGAGTTGCTGCAGACCCGCATGGACCACATGACCGAAACCGAGAGCCGGGAGTTCCTCAACGTCATCCACCACGAGAGCGTCAAGCTCTCGGAAATCATCGACGATATCCTGGAAGTCAACGAGATGGACAGCGGTCGGCCGGAGCTGACCCAGGCCGAGACCGATCTCGTGTCCCTGATCAGGCACCTGGAGGACAGCTGGCGCACGCGGGCCCGGGAGCGCGACATCGAATTCGTGGTCGTCACGAGTTCCGACCGCATCCCCCTGACCGCCGACCCGGCCATGTTGAACCAGATGCTGAGCAAACTGGTCGGCAACGCCTTCAAGTTCAACCGCGACGGCGGAAAGGTGGAGATCACGGTCGAGGAGACCGGGACGGCCGTGCGGATCAAGGTGGAAGATACGGGCATCGGCATTCCCGAGGCCGAACTGGGCCGCATATTCGAGCGTTTCTACCAGGTCGACAGTTCTCCCACGCGGGAGCACAACGGCCAGGGGTTGGGTCTGGCGATTTGCCACGACATCGTTACCCATCACGATGGACGGATCTGGGCCGAGAACATCAAGCCCCACGGCGCCCGCTTCACGGTGCTGCTGCCGCGGCGCCCGGCGGTGCACCAGTCGGTCACTTCTGCGCCGGGTCTGCAGTTGACGGTGGAGCCGGGGGAATTCGTGGCCAGGGTCATGCACTGGGTGGCCGAGAGCATGGGCGTGCGCAACGCGACTTTGATGATGCCGATTCCGGGCCTGGACCAGCTGGGCATCCGGGCGGCGATCGGGATGCCCGAATCGGTGGTCCAGAGTGCGCGAATCCGCAGGGGAATGGGCGTGGCCGGCCGGGTCTGGGCTTCGGGCAAATCCCTGCTGGTGCAGGACGTCGGCCTGGACAAGGGGTTCCGGGGCGGACACGACGCCAGCAGTTTCCAGACGCCGTCCCTGCTGTGTGTGCCGCTGAAGCGCGACGGGCAGGTGTTCGGCGTCCTGGCCGTCAACAACCGGCACGACGGACGCCCCCTGGGCGACGACGACCGCCTGCTGCTGGAGGCCCTGGCTCCGCGCTTGGGCAAAATGTTGCACGAATTCACCCGGTTGCATCGCCGGGCCTGCGAGTACGAGATGGTCCGGGACTCCCTGCGCTCGTTGACCCCCGTGGGCAACCTGCCTGCCGAGAGCGTTCTGGATGTCTGCCGGGAGATCTGCCTGTCCGCCGGTCGCCGCATCCACATGAGCGCCGAGGACCTGCAACACCTGGCCTTCACCCTGTGCTTCTACGACGTGGGGATGAGCTGTGTGCCTCCCCAGCTGTTGAATCATCCCGGCCCCCTGAGCGACGATGAGATGCTGTTCGTGCGGCGGCACGTGCAGGTCGGTCTGGAAATCCTGGATCCCCTGATGCCGGAATCCAGGATCCGCCAACTCGTCCTTCACCATCACGAAAATTTCGACGGCAGCGGGTATCCCGACGGTCTGGCCGGGGAGGCCATTCCCCTGGGCGCGCGTCTGATCCGTCTGACCGACACCCTGGCGGCCCTGCTCAGCCCGCGGCCGTACCGTCCGTCCTTTTCGCTGGATGCGGCGCTGGCGGAGATGCGCAAGGGAATCGGGACTGAATTCTGCCCGCGGATGGCCGATGTATTCTTCAGCGAGACCCTGCGCCGCCGGCAGCGTATCGAGGCGTTGCAGGATCTGCCCGGTGATCACCTCGACCTGGCCCGGCCCGGTCTGGATCAACGAGGCATGGTCACGGTCAAGGTCTGAGCCGAATTGGGCCTCGCACTACCGAGGAGAAACGCATTGCACCGGATCCTGATCGCCGACGACGAATCCAACATCCGCAACGTGCTGGAGTTCAGCCTCCAGGCCGAGGGCCTCGACGTCATCGAGGCCGCCTCGGGTGACGAGGCCCTGAAGCTGGCCACGGCGGAGCTTCCGGACCTGGTGATCCTCGACGTGATGATGCCGGGGATGGGTGGCGTGGAGGTCTGTCGCCTGCTCAAGGCCGACCCGCGCACCGCACGGATCCCGGTGGTGCTGCTGACGGCCCGCACCCAGAGCGAGGACCGCAGGGCAGGACTCGCCGCAGGGGCCGAGCGTTATATCACCAAACCCTTCAGCCCCCACAAGGTGGTATCGGTGGTCGCAGAACTGCTGGGCGTCGCCCGCTAGCCAGCGCGACCGTTTCAAGCTAGTATCCGTCGGTTCACGGGTCCGGGCATGCGCCCGGGCCGGCGTCTTTCGCCTGGACCACGGTGGCCAGTCCATGCCCACGGAATCCCTCCTTCTGGAAATCGCCTTGCCCGTGCCCCTGGCGCGCGACTTCAGCTACCGGTTTACCCCCGACGGGTCGGAAGCGGTGCCGCCGGTCGTGGGTGACCTGGTCGTGGTGCCCTTCGGGCGCCGCCGCCGGGTCATCGGTCTGGTGGTTTCGGTGCAGCCCCTGGCCCCCGGGGTGACCACGGTGGACGGGGTCGCCCTGAAGGATGTGGCGGAGATTCTGGATCCGGCCTACCGGCTCGGGCCGGTGCGCATGGACGTGGCCCGCTGGATGGCCGACTACTACGCCCTGCCCTTGGGGGAAGTCGCGCCCCTGTTCCATCCCCCGGCCCCGGGCACGCGAGCCCGGCCTCGTCGGAGCCGCACCGAGCGCGCGTATCCGGACCTGGATCCGGCCGACATCCGGCCCACCCCTCAACAGAAACTGCCCATCGACCGGGCGGTGCGGCTGCTGTCCCAGCGTGAATACGGGGCCATCCTCCTGCACGGCGTGACCGGCAGCGGGAAAACCGAGGTCTACCTGGCGGTGATCGCCGCAGCCCTGGCCCGCGGCCTGGGCGCCATTTACCTGCTGCCGGAAATCGCTCTGACCCCGCAGACCCTTGCCCGCATCAAGGCCCGGTTCGGGGATGAGGTCGCGGCCATCCACAGCGGGCTGTCCGCGGGCGAGCGTTGCCGCGTGCACGAGGGCGCTGCCCGGGGAGAGATCAAGGTGGTGGTGGGTCCGCGCTCGGCCCTGTTCGCGCCGGTGCGGGAACTCGGGGTCATCGTGGTGGACGAGGAACACGACTCATCCTACAAGCAGGATGAGAAGCCGCGCTATCACGCCCGGCACGTGGCCCTGGTGCGCGGGCGCAGCTGCGGGGCGGTGGTGATCCTGGGCTCGGCCACTCCCGACCTGGAGACCGTGGTCGGGGCCCGTGAGGGCCGCTTCGATCTGTGTTCGTTACCCGAGCGGCAGGGCGCCGGGTTGCCGGGGGTCCAGGTGGTGGACATGCGCGGCACCACGGTGCGCGAGGGTTTCACGGACGAGCTGCTGACCGCCATGGCTTCCCAGCTGGAGGCGGGTCGCCAGAGTCTCCTGTTCTATAACCGCCGGGGTTTTGCCCGCGTGATGCAGTGTTCGGACTGCGGGGAAGCCGTGACCTGCCCCAATTGCGACATCGCCATGACCCTGCACCTGCGGCCGCGACGCCTGCTCTGCCACTACTGCGGTCACACCCAGCCGGCCGGACAGTCCTGCCCCGATTGCGGCAGCAACGCCTTCCTGCCGTCGGGAGGGGGCACCGAAAAGGTCGAGCTCAATCTTCTGGCCCAGTTCCCCTCGGCGCGGATCATGCGTCTGGATCACGACACCACCCGTCGCCGGGGCAGCTACCATCGCATCCTGACCGCGTTTGCCAACCACGAAGCCGACATCCTGGTGGGGACGCAAATGGTGGCCAAGGGTCATCACTTTCCCCAGGTGGGACTGGTGGGGGTGCTGGCGGCGGACGACGGTCTGGCCATGCCGGATTTTCGCGCCAGCGAACGCACCTTCCAACTCCTGACCCAGGTTGCCGGCCGCGCCGGCCGCACCGGCCCCGGGTCGGTGATCTTCCAGACCTGGCGTCCGGAAGATCCGGTGATCCTGGCCGCCGCCGCCCATGATCCGGAACGTTTCCTGGCCCTGGAATTGCCGGTGCGCGAGGCCCTGGGATACCCGCCTTATCGCAGGTTGGCGCGGATCGGTCTGCTGGGACGGCGCATGGCGGCGACCCGGGAGGCCGCCGAGGCCCTGGCCGAGGCCCTGCGCGCCCAGCTTCCTAGCCGCAGCATGCAGATCCTGGGTCCGGCTCCGGGGGTGTTCGAGCGTTTGCAGGATCGCTACCGGTTCCAGATCCTGCTCAAGGGCGACCTGACCCGAAAGCAGAAAAGCTGGACCGCGCAATGCCTGCGCGAGCTGAAGGCGGCCTACAAGGGTTTGGATGCCTACCTGGATATCGACCCGGTCGCGGTGTTCTAGCTCAATCCAACCACTTGAGCAGTTCCGCGGTGGCGATCTGCCCGTGGATGTCCATGCGGCCGATGCCGCGGGGCAGCACCCAGTACAGCCCGCCGCGAGACAGGTGTTTCTTGTCGCCCAGCAACGCCCGGTCCAGGGTTTCGTGATCGGGGGCGGGACACCGGGTCGGCAGTCCGCAGGCCTCGAGGATCTCGATCGTTCGCACCGCGTCCTCCAGTCGGCAGATGTTGCGCTCGGCCGCGATGCGGAACACCACCGCCATGCCGATGGCCACGGCTTGCCCGTGGCTCAGCGGCGCCGGCTCCACCTGGGACAGGGCTTCGAGGGCGTGGCCCAGGGTGTGGCCCAGATTCAGGCAGCGGCGCATGCCCTGCTCCCGGAAATCCCGCTGGACGATTCGGGCCTTGACCTTGGCCGCGCGTCCGATCCAGTCCTTCCAGTCGACACCGCCCAGGATGCCGGGCACCGGGTCCTGCCCGTCGCCTCCGGCCAGCAGGTTGTCCAGCCTGGGTCGGGCCGCATGAAGCCGAGCGAACAGTTCGGGGTCGCCGATGACCGCGGTTTTGACCAGCTCGGCCATACCGTTGCGCCACTCGGCGCGCGGCAGGGTGGCGAGGAAACCCGGGTCCGCGAGAATGCCCGCGGCGGGATGGAAACAGCCCACGGGATTCTTCAATCCCGCCGCGTTGAGGGCGGTCTTGCCGCCGATGGCCGCATCCACCATGGCCAGCAGTGTGGTGGGGATGGCCACGAAGCCCAGGCCGCGGCGCCAGATGGCCGCGGCGAGGCCGGCGATGTCCAGCACGGCGCCTCCGCCCACCGCCACCAGAGTCCGATCACGGGCCACACTCATTTCGGCCAGCCACTCGACGATGGCCTCCAGGCGGGCAAAAGATTTGACCTGCTCACCGCCGGGCAGGATCAGCACGGGTGCATCCTGTGCGTCGCAGGCGGCCTGCATCTGCTCGAGCCAGGTTGCGTGGTGGTCGGCAACCGCCCGATCGAGTACGTAGACGGGGGGGGGATGGGGGACGTAGCGCCCCAGTTCCAGGGGCGCCAAGGGGCCCAGGATGTATTTGCTGGAGCCGGATCCCAGGTGCATGACGATTTTGACGTTGGCTTCGCGCAAGAGTCGGTCCTTTGTCTGCGTACGGATCTTATTTTAACCCGATCCAATTGATAGTCGCCATCATTATCGCAAGCGGCAAATTGAGCAGGGGTTTCCCTTGTTTCGCCTCTGGCCGATGGCTACTTTTGACTGGCCGAAGGATGTGAATCTACGCTTCGGCCACCCGAATTTCCATCAAAGGAGTGATCTCCATGAGTTCCGAGAATACCGCCGCCACAGTAGACCGGATGGTTGAAATCCGGTGGCACGCGCGGGGTGGACAGGGTGCCAAGACGGCCGCCATGTTCCTCGCCGAAGCGGTGCTGGATATCGGCATGTTCGGACAGGGATTTCCCGAGTACGGGCCCGAACGCCGTGGCGCTCCCATGCGGGGTTTCACCCGCATCTCCGGCGAGCCCATCCGCCGGCACTGCATGATCGAACGACCGGGCTTCGTTGTCGTCCTGGATCCCACCCTGCTGGATTCCCCCGCCGCGGGCGTGACCGCCGGCACCGACAAGGACACGGTGTTCGTCATCAACACCTCGGAATCGCCCGCGACCATCCGGGAGAAGCTGGGTGTCAAGGGGGCCACGGTTCATACGGTCGACGCCATGGGGATCGCCCTGGACACGATCGGTCGCCCCATTCCCAACATGCCCATGATCGGCGCCTTGCTGGCGGTCAAGGACGTGATGAGTGTCGATGACCTCAAGAACGCCCTGGTGAACCGTCTGAGCAGCAAGTTCTCCCAGGCGATCATTGACGGCAACCTGGCTGCGGTCGACCGGGCCTTCAAGGAGTTGGTGTCCGAATGAGTTTCCTGCCGAATTCCCAGCTGCACACCGGCGGAATCATCCGCGAGGCGGGCAACGCCTTCGATTACAAGACGGGCGACTGGCGCACCTTCGTGCCGGAATTCATCGAGGACAACTGCATCCACTGCATGTTCTGCTGGATCTACTGTCCCGACGATGCGATCGCCATCGATACCTCCGGGCCCAAGCCCGTCATGAAGGGCATCATCGACGGCCATTGCAAGGGCTGCGGCATCTGTGCCCACGAATGTCCCCCGGCCAAGAAGGGCAAATCGGCCCTGGTCATGGTCCGCGAAGAGAAATAGGCCCTGCGCCGGAAAGGATGGAGTCATGGAACAGAAACTCATGGCGCTGTCGGGAAACGAAGCGGTGGCCTACGCCTTCAAGCAGGCCCGGCCCCACGTCGCTTCGGCGTTCCCGATCACGCCCCAGACCGAAATGATGCACAAATACGCCGAGTTCGTGGCCAACGGCGAAATCGACACGGAGATGATCCTGGTCGAGAGCGAGCACTCGGCCATGAGCGCGGCCGTGGGTTCGGCCGCCGCCGGCGCGCGGACCTTCACCGCGACCAGCAGCGCGGGCTTCGCCCTGATGTGGGAGATCGTCTACATCACCGCCTCGCTCCGCTTGCCCATCTGCATGGCCCTGGTCAACCGGGCCCTCAGCGGCAACATCAACATCCACTGCGACCACAGCGACAGCATGGGCGGCCGCGACGCCGGCTGGATCCAGCTCTTCAGCGAGAACGCCCAGGAGGCCTACGACAACGCGGTCATGTCCTGGCGGATCGGTGAGCACAAGGACGTGCGGTTGCCGGTGATGACCACCTACGACGGTTTCATCATCAGCCACACCGCCGACAGCCTGCACATGCTGCCGGATGACGCCGCCTACAAGTTCATCGGCCCCTACAAGCCCGGTTATACGCTGCTGGACGTGGAAAACCCCATCACGGTGGGACCGCTGGATTTGACCGACTACTACTTCGAGCACAAGGCCGACCAGCTCGCCGCCTATGACAAGGCCGCCGAGATCGTCGGCAAGGTCAGCGAGGAGTACGGCGAACTGACCGGCCGTCACTACGGGTTCTGCGAGGAGTACAAGCTGGATGACGCCGACCTGGTCATGGTCATCCTGGGCTCCAGCGCGGGCACGGCCAAGGACGTCATCGACGAATACCGCAACAAGGGCGTCAAGGTCGGCTTGTTGAAGGTGCGCATGTTCCGGCCCTTCCCCGCCTCCTACATCGCCGCCAAGCTTGCCGGCCGCAAGGCCGTCGCGGTCCTGGACCGTTCGGCCAGCTTCGGCGGATTCGGCGGGCCGGTTTTCACGGAGATCCGTTCGGCCATGTACGGCCAGCAGGTCCCGGTCCACGGTTACATCTACGGTCTGGGCGGTCGCGACTTCGATCTGAAACAGGTCGCCACCGTCATCGAGGATCTGCAGAAAGTCGCATCCGGCGGCGCATTCGAGGACATCAACCTACTGGGCGTCAGGTCCTAGGAAAGGAGGCAGAATCATGGCCGTCAATCTCAAGACATTGGCCCACAACGAGAACCTCCTGACCGGAGGCCATCGCGCGTGTGCCGGTTGCACCGGCGCCAATATCCTGCGCCAGCTCATGCTCACCGCAGGCCCCGACACCGTGGTCGGCAGCGCGACCGGGTGCATGGAAGTGGTCACGACCATTTTCCCCTACACGGCGTGGAAGACCTCGTTCATCCACAGCGCCTTCGAGAACTCCGCCGCCACGGTCAGCGGGGTGGAGACGGCGTACCGCGCGCTTAAGAAGCGTGGTGAGCTGCCGGTGGAGCGGGAGAAGATCAACTTCATCGCCATCGGCGGCGACGGCGGGACCTACGACATCGGTCTGCAGTCCCTGTCCGGCGCCATGGAGCGCGGTCACAATATGCTGTACGTCTGCTACGACAACGAGGCGTACATGAACACCGGGATCCAGCGGTCGGGTGCCACCCCTCTGGGGGCTCACACTTCGACCGCTCCGGCCGGCACGGTCAAGCAGGGCAAGGAGCAGAACCGCAAGGACCTGACCTCCATCATGGTGGCCCACAACATTCCCTACGTGGCGCAGACCACGCCCTACCACTGGCGCGACCTGGCGACCAAGGTGGAGAAGGCTCTGGCGGTCGACGGTCCGGCCTTCATCAACATCCTCATGCCGTGTCCGGTGGGTTGGCACTTCGACACCGCCATCGGCCAGGATCTGGCGCGCGAGGCGGTGGAGAGCAACTTCTGGCCGCTGTTCGAGGTTGAAGACGGAGTCTACAAGGTCAACCACAAGCCGAAGGACCCCACTCCGATGACCGTGTGGATGGAAAAGCAGGGCCGCTTCAAGCACCTGTTCCGACCCGGCAACGAACATCTGCTCGAGGCCAGCCAGCAATGGGTGGATCTGCAGTGGAAGCGGCTGCTGAGGTTGGAGGAATCCACCAACGGTTGAGCCGACTGTTTTCCAACCAGAAAAAAGGGCCCGGGGTTTCCCCGGGCCCCTCGTGTTTGGCTATGTTGCCGCGTAGAACACCGCACTTGCCGGGTCATCCAGGCAATTAACCGACTTCGCCAGGGCCTGCTGTCGTTTGGCGAAGCCGGTTAAATTGTCGACCCCCAAAGCCCTCC
>Ga0210044_10004840_pt1 | contig 18546 bp, 14 predicted proteins | sample CryGey13umfilter_2_FD_183959 | JGI IMG/M metagenome (GOLD analysis project Ga0210044, IMG submission 183959) | Groundwater microbial communities from aquifer in Utah, USA - Crystal Geyser 4/9/14 3 um filter (SPAdes) (version 2) | ecosystem: Environmental > Aquatic > Deep subsurface >... | reverse complement strand
TCGTATCCAAAATCACCAGAAGAGAGTGGAACAATTATGTATGCGAAATGGCCGGAAGAGGGAAAAGAACTAAAGCAATAAAGCACGAAAAGATTAAAGCATAAAGGTTAAAGTGTAAAGGCTAAAGTGTAAAGGTCGAAGGCAAAATCGTTAAAGCAAGAAAGCATTAAAGCATAAAGATTAAAGGCTAAAGGCTTACACATAAAGCGTAAAGCAAAAAAGACTAAAGAATAATGTGTTGTTCTAAATTCGGAATATGTACGATTGCATTAATTTGCCCCCCGGTAAGTGCATTGTAACTCAATGAGCCTCCAAATTCAGCAAGCGTTCTTCTACACGATCTGATTCCGTGTCCACCGAAAACCATACCCTCAAAATCGGGATCTCCTTTTTTCGTTGTGCGCGGATGAGTACCGGTCAGATTCGCAAGTACGGTTGGCAACCGTTGTAAAGGCTCATTGACGCTTCCAAAAATTCGAATCGAGTCCCGATCAGGAAGTACGACGGCATAGGAACAACCCCGCTCCTGCAGATTCATGAGAAGTTCTCCAAAAACCTTGACTAAATCAATTCTGACACCGCGAATACGAGGTTCACCAAACACGAGCATTCCGGGAATTTCTTGCAACTGAGCTGCATACAACTGTGAAATATCAAAGAAGCCCGGAGGAAGTTCTTTTGGTACCTCGTTTAGTGACATATCTAACAACATTACCTGGATTATATGATATTATCCCTAAATGTGGTATATCCTTCCGTTGCTGGCTGGCGTGTGCATAGCACTTTCTGAATTTTGCTCCAAATATATTGCGGACGACCAAAGTACCGTAGAAATGAAAATCTTGCTGGCTAACGTGCTTGGTATGCTGTGTTCACTCGCATTGATGCCGTTGGAACAGGTACAAGTTTCCTTTAATCCATTCGCCATAGGCTTGTTATTGGTAAATGGCGGAATTATGGCAATTGCAGGCACCCTTTACTACGTTGGGCTTAAGCATATTGATATTTCGGTTTCAACCGTGTTAACCAAAACTTCTGTGCTGGTATATACCCTCGGGGGTATTTTTCTGATGGGAGAACAGCTTACCGTGCTACAAATTGCCGGAACTGCTTTGGTCATACTTAGTCTCGCGAGTATTAATGGGTTGGGAACGCTTAAAAAAATAAAACTCAATACCTGGGCTTCGATTCTGCTAGTTACCGGATGTTTATTTGGCCTTTCTATTCTCTCCGACAATTACCTTTCTCAGTATTTTTCGCCTTTCTTCTATTTGTTCTCAATGTTCACCACGACTTCGATAATATTGTCAGTTTACTACGTGTTATCAAAGCGTGTTGCATTTTCTGCACCAAAGCAGAAAATGCTTCTAACACAGCTTGTAGCTGCAGGTTTATCAGTTGGAGGTCAGGCCTTATTGTTAATGACGTATCGCTTAGGTGGTTACGTTTCACTTTCGAACCTGTTTGCCTTGATTAGACTTCCTCTTGTGCTAATCTTCGGCATCATCATCTTAAAAGAGAGAAGCAATATACAACAGAAACTTATTTCTATTGCAATTCTTACCGCTGGACTGATCCTGCTTAAGCTGTAGAATACCGTATGACCTTTTTAATCATCAGCAACAACGAGGAGGAAATTCGCAAAGAAATTCACACCCTTATTGTGCAACAACTGGCCGAAGAAACAATTCAACCACTTCGACTCGAGGAATTAACGCATCCTGATATTCACTTCTTAAACGGCTTTGACATGGAAACGGTCGGTATTGCCGATGCACGTGCTTTTACAAAAATACTTCACAAAAAACCATTTAAAGCAAAAAAACATTTGGGAATCATTTTAGGCTTCGAAAAATCGACGATAGAGGCGCAAAATGCCCTTCTGAAAGAGTTTGAAGATCATCCGGCCACCGTTTCGTACATTCTTGGCGTTATTGACGAAAACTCAATACTTCCAACCATTCATTCTCGCGCAACCGTCAAATACCTTAAAGGCAAAGTACCCGTCAAAGAACACAAGGAACTGCTGAAACTTCTTACGTTCTTTATTGATGACTCCGAAGATCTGCTGATCGGGTTTGCCACAGTACAAAAGAAAGAATGGACACGCCTTAATGCAGAGACCTTCCTGAGTGAACTCTATAACAAGCTGACAAAGAATCGAGAAGCAAAGTCAAAACTGATGGCATTGCAAAAATGCAGTGAATACCTTCGCAACAATGTCTCGCCAAAACAAGTAATTACCTATCTCTTACTCAGTTTTCGTCACAAAGTCTGATTTCAGGAATTCACCCATACGGTAAACATCACCTGGATAACGTTCAATGATCGGTTTTGTTAACAATTCAGGTTCCATACGCCCTGAAGTTACTCCATTGACAATACAGCCACCATTGCTCGAGTAAACCATATCAAGCGTTGGAATTGCACAAAAGGTTTGGTAACCATACCCCGCAATGTCATATCGATCATTTTTTTCTGAAACTGCATCGGGTAAGTACGAAAGTATCAAGGTGCTATCAAGCAGTACCACTTTCCCGTTACGGAAACCGACATTCACATTTAATGCGGAATCTGTGGCGTTTGGTTTCCCATTTCGAGTAATAACAAATGGTAGTGACGCATACCCACTTTTTGATTCGGTTAACATCATCGATGCAATACTTGATGAGCCAATACTGCTTGCCATCACAACCGATTTCTTTATTGAAACTCCATCAGCAAAGCTCGCGATATTGTTGTCATTCATTTCTGGGTCAAATAGCGAACGCGCAAAGACAAAATTGTTTGTTTCTAGAGCGGTCATATAGGATTCGGAGATATCCTTGGCGCGAGCATCCATCGCGTCATCGAATTTCGAAATCAAGTCAATAGCTTTGTTAGAGGACACTGTACGAAGCAGCGATACCTGCGCAACATTATAGCCAAACAAGGATGCGAAAATTGAATCATCTCGTTGTTTACGATAATTCTCTACCTCTTGGGCAGCGTGTGACTGCAAGAGTAAACCTGCTTCTTTCAACCCATCGGCCTCTAAGGTTTTACCAAATCGAAACACTGCTCCTTTGGCCTCAAGGGACAAACCGACAAACTGAAACACATCTACTTTACCATTTGTCTCGTATTGTGCAGCAAGCTGAGACACAACCCTAGTGCTCCACGGATACAAGGTAATCACCCCAAGTAACCCAAGAGAAGAAAGTAACGCTACGATAACATAATCATTCATAAATCTTCCCTGGAAAATAGCATATCCAGGTTTCGCCGCCTTCATCACCGAGAGAACTTCGTAAGCAAGCAGTGCAATACCAACGAATATCGCGCCAACAATGACATAAGACCGAAGTAGGGAAGGACCATAAACTGCAACATAAAGATTCATCCTTGTTATAAGAGAGTAGAGCATAATAACTAATAAGGACACAATTCCTGTATTAATTAAAAAGGTCGCGAAACGCGGAACTTTCCATTCACTTTTGGATTGATTCATGGACCAAGAAAGCAGTGGATACGTCAATACGCCGACAACAAGAAGCTCTGCAAACCCACGACGGGCATAATCTGCAAACGAGTATTTTGACAGTATTGCTGCAACATCATGACCAAACAAGTAAGAAAACTGTACCCACACGTACAAACCAAACAAAAAGAGTATTGGTGTCGTAATGATTATCGGTAATACGGCATCGCTTCGCTTTGATAACGAAACTGAAAAAGTCTTGTCCCATAACTGCTTCGCCCGCTCTAACGAAAGACCAAATAATGGAAGCACTTTTCCTGTCCCAATTATCGACAACAGGCCTGCCGAAACAAAAGACGCAATAACCGCGATTACTGTTCTTTGCATCACAACAATCAGATCTAGAGATTCAAGAATTCGATCTATTCGCACTTTAAATTCAGGATCAGCAACGGATAACAGGTTGGCAAACAAAATGAAAACAAGCAAGGATCCCGCAGCGTACAGAACAACTTTAAGCAAGAAACGAACCATATTTGCATTGTCTTTGAAAAGTTCAAAAATCGATTTTATACTCTCGATTAGCCAATTTAACCCAAACGCAATCGGCGAGATAACAATGGATAATATGTCGAGTAGGTGTAACGCGCCGGGTAAAGCGAAGTAGAGTGCACCAAAAACCAAAAACAATGTATGAAATCCAACAAGAACACCGACTATCGAATAATCTAAACGATACAAATAGGGAAAAGTAAGTAGAACATAAAAACTGGTTAGAACATAAAATAATACTTCGCTTTCCGCAGTTCTCTTCAATTCTTTCGCTTCGATATTACGATGTCCAAAATACCATAATGCAAATACTAACGCATTCACCCCTAAGAAAAGCCCTATGCCCGGTGTAGCATTAAGCACCGCGAAAGCAAATAGAAATCCTAAACCAAACGCGGCCATCCACAAACTATCTGTTTTTTGCATGTTATACGTATGAGCTTAATATCAATTACTATACTAGCAACGATGAAACTCGGCAAGAGTAACAAAAGTGGTATAATAACGAAAATATGGCAAAGAAACTTGTGAAATCGGTATATCTTGGCTTGCTGAAGATGCTAGCGAAGTTGGAAATGGCCAAGCACAAGGACACTACTATTATTGGAATTACAGGTTCATCAGGAAAAACTTCTTGTAAAGAAGCAGTTGTGGCGTTTTTGATGCCACACGTCAAAAACGCCCTCAAATACACAGTTAAAGGAAACTCCGAAACGGGAATTCCTTACGAGATTCTCGATATTCCGGTTCGGCATTATAAAATTTGGCAATATCCATTTATTCTACTTCGTGGACTGTTACACGTCTTGTTTACCTACAAAAAATATAGCACTTTTGTCATAGAGTACGGCATTGACGGTCCAGAAGCCCCTTTAAATATGGACTATCTCCTTAGTATTGTTAAGCCACACATTGGTGTTCTCTTATCTATTTCTAGCGTTCACGGCGAAAACTTCGAAAAAGATCTTGACGCAAGTATTCCACAGGCAAAACGAGTTAGTGTGATAGAAACCGCGATTGCACATGAAAAATTTAAGCTTCTTCTTGCAATCCAGGATAAGAAAAAGGCATTTCTTACCAAACAAGCAGCAGACTTTTTGCAGCCAATTGAGTACGAAGATATGACCATCCTTGATGATATTGCCATCCCCTCAGTCACTTCTATCGAGAATACCGCGGAAGGTGCCATCGTCACTCTCCAAATGAGCAAACAAGAAATTACGGCACAGTTGCCCGAAATTGCTCTGACGCAAAGTTCTCGAAGAAACATCCAATTCGCTGCCGTAGTCACCTCCCATCTAAAAAAAGACATTGCTACCTCGTTTTCACAGCTACCAAAAAATTACCACATGGGACCAGGTCGTTCTACATTGCTACCAGGCAACGACGGAACCATTATCTTAGATTCCTCTTACAATGCAAATCCTTTTGCAGCCAAAGAGCTATTTCCTCTCGTAAAAGAATTGGCAAAACAGGGTAAACGGAAGAAAATAATTGTTCTAGGTGATTTTAGAGAACTGGGCGAAAACACTCCTACAATTTATGCGGAAGTAATCAAGGAAGCAGTTAAAGTTGCCGATATTCTAGTGCTTACCAATAATATGATGAAAGAGTACGGAATTTCTGTAGCCGAGCAAGCTGGTATGGTCTTGAACGAAAACATGTATTGGTTCGAAAACGGGAAGCAACTAAGCTTTCACATAAATGAAGTCATAGAACAAAATGCTGTTGTCCTCTTCGAAGGAAGTCAGAATACGGTGTTTTTGGAATATGCTGTGAAAGAGCTGTGTAGTAACAAGGATCCAGCATACATCAAAACTCATATCGCACGAATGAGCAATGACTGGTTAGAGATAAAATAGTCCATATATTCACCCCCATGCAAACAACTCTCCTCGATGGAAAAGCACTATCTGCAAAGATTCTTCTTGAGCTTTCTCAAACAATTTCAGAAAACAATCTGAAACCTAGACTACTCATAATTCAAGTGGGCGACCACGCGGCTTCTGCCCAATACGTCGCCCTCAAAAAGAAACGAGGGGTAGAAATTGGTGTAGAGGTCATAGTTGAGCATGTTGCTGGCTCTAAATTCGCAACTTTAAAAGAAAAAGTCTCCTCAATTGTTGCTAAAGACCGAACTGCCGTTGACGGTATAATGGTGCAGCTGCCTCTTCCTGAGCCTCAACATACAGCAGACGTTCTTTCAATCATCCCACCGGAACTAGACGTTGACGGATTACTTGGAAAAGCTTCGAACTTTAATTCCGCAGCAGCTGATGCAGTAATTGCATTGCTTTCCACATTGCCTGACTACTCAACTAAACCTTTCACTATACTAATTATTGGTGATTCTCCCTATGTTGGAGGCTCAATTTATCAAGCATTACTCAAAACTAATACCATTCACACGAACAACATTGCGTGCATTAACGAGTTCACCGCAGATAAAGAAGATTACTTCCAGAAATATACTGTAGTAATTAGTTGCGTCGGTAAGCCGCACATATATTCGGCAAAAGCACTTAGAAAAGGCGCAATTCTCATCGATGTCGGTACCAGCCCTACTATACAAGGACAGATTGTGGGGGATTTCGATACAGCTGAAGCAAACGGTTACCTAACTGCGTATACTCCTGTACCAGGTGGAGTAGGCCCAGTTACCGTAGCAATGCTACTTAAACATGTAGTTGAAAACTCATTGAGAAACCGAGAGAAGGATTGTTGACCCTCGCGTTGTCATTCCTTCCGCAAGGACTTCTTCAACAGCTCGCATATCTCGCCCATCGATTACGGTAAACCCAATTCCCGATTTCTCTGCTAATTGTGCTGCAACTCCATCGATAGGAAAACTTGCGCCCGGTAAATGACGATTCGTGTTAATAATTGCGCGATAATCTGCCCAGGTCAGCGTCTTCTTTTTAACAGCTGTCGGATTCTTTTTTGGATCGGCGGAATATATGCCATCGATGTCTTTAAAGCTATACGCCTGTTGTTGACCAAATAACGAGGCAAACAGCAGTGCATCCACATCGTGACTATGGCCTGGTTTCCACCCTGCACCTATAACTAGTTGAAAATGCTCGAATTCTGGCTTCAATTCTTCTAAGTTGTCATAATCTTGATACTTTACGACCTTGGGAAACACGTGCTCAAAGCCGAAAACCTCTCCCGCCAATATTCTAAATAGTGTTGCATTCATCTCGGAGGCAGCCATACCCAAGTAATGAAAATCTGTTTGCGTTTCAGGTTTCTCAAGATTCAATTCTCTAATTTTCTGTAGATACCAGCGATTTAGAAAGCCGCCACCAACAACCAGAACGCATTTTTTCTTCGATTCGGCCAGCTTTTGTAACAATTCTTTCGCGAATACAACATCAAAAGGAAGTTTTCCTTCTTGCAATAACGTTAATCCCATAGCATAAGGGGAGAGCAGAGAACCACCAAGTTTAATCACTCGCCAGTCATTTGTTGTCTCTGCCATTTCGCTCATTGTGCCTTTTTTTAATAACAATAACAAGGGTGGCCTCCCCTTTATCCAGCTTAAAGTCCCGAGTTTCCTTACTTAATATACCCTCTGGGGTATCGAAAACGTATGCCTCGAAAACTTTGGTCATCTCTTTACCTAAGCCAACTCGCAGCTCAAGTTCTTTCTCCTCAAGTTCTTTGCCCAGTTTTACAAGAAATCCTAGTGTTTTCTTTAAGCGGAACGGCGATTCGAAGTACACAATTGCTACCTTTTCCTTTACCACAAACGCCAAATTGTCAGTAATCATTCTGCGAAATTCCCCTTCTTTACGCGGCGCAAACCCCCAAAAAAGGAATTTCGCACTAGCTACAGGAAAAGCGCTAATGGCAGTAGTAACTGCCGAGGAACCTGGAATTGGAATAACTTTAACACCTCGTGCGTAGGCGTCAGAGAGTAATTTTGCACCAGGATCGGAAACCACCGGCGTTCCAGCCTCGGAAACCACGCCAATGGTCATATTTCGAATCACTATATCATCAAGAACTAGAGCGCTCATTCCTTTGTGGTTACTTTCCCTATACCAGTTTACGGCCTTTTTGATACCATATCTCGTTAGCAATTTTTTGGTAACTGCAGGTGTTTCTGATATCAAATAGTCACATGTTCCGATAATATCCAGTGCTCGTTGCGAGATATCACCCAGATTTCCAATCGGAGTTGCAATCATGTACAGTGTTCCCGTTTCCATACTAGATTCTACCACTTTTCCGTATCATTTTACTTCAATAACCTCAAACACATTTGGAAAGTAGTGATTACCATCAATCGGAGTTCGGCAAATAAGCAAGATACGTTCAGATACCTTTATGATACCCTCAGCTTTTGCACGATCAAGAATTTGTTGTACCGCAGTATCTCGGTCAGTTTGTGAACTATCTTGTAAGTAAACCTTGACAATACCCCTAGTAACACAAGTCGTTCGCACATAGCTCCACCTACTAACAAACGCAAAAATGGGCTGTGGTATATGATAGCGAGAAAGCAGTCTAGCCGTAAGCCCCGTTTTAGAAACAACCAAAACCTTGTCAATATCTTTTGACATTTCTATACATAATGAGCCTGCAGCTTTAGTCAATGCATCGGCAGAAATTGAAGCATCTAATGCTCGAACATGAATAACCTTTGGTATAACCTGATGCTCGACCTCTTGGGCAATAGTATTAATCAGGGAGATTGCTTTTACAATCTCGACTTCGTTTCCAGAGCTACAGTTAAACATCATTGCATCGGCGCTTGCGAATACTGCGCGAATAATATCACTTTTATCGATATTGCCCTTTACTTGCGGTAGCATGACAATTCCTAGCTTTCCGGTGCTAATTGAGTTCTCTAAGACCGTTTGTTGAACTGTTTCAATTTCATCTAACGGAATTTCTGTGCTAATTCTAACTCCATCAAAAACCAACCCTTCAACATATTCTAACAACTTGGCAATCTTTTTGACCCCTTGTTTAGTACCTATTTTAACTAAGATCTTAACAGCGGACCCCTTGGTAAATTCTCTGAAACGCGCAATAGATTCAACATCTTGCAACGAAAAACTAGTAACAAAATCCCATCCGGTTACCATTGCGTGTCGTAGAATCACTTTTTCCGTTTCCGTTAATACCTCACTCATTATATTCATTTCTGGTAGTACCAACCGACATCCAGAAGACAAAATTGCGGCTTCCGTTGCTTTTAACTCGATGTTCCCATTTACAACATCTTCCACCACCAGCTCACCACTATTATCTTCGAGGATCACGCGCTGACCAGTTTTAATTACTCGATTAAGCTGAGGATAGGATATCGGGTAAAGCGCATCTGTGGGAGTACCACCGATGGTAATTTTCGCACCTTTTCGCAATTTTATTGGGGAATCAAACGAGTTAAGTCTAACAACAGGACCTTCAAAATCAAGTAACAAAGGGACACTTTCTGAATACGAGCTAACGTATTCTTTTATTTTATCCATGGCAGCAGTATCCACTTCTTCACCTTTTACCGCTATACAAGTGGCGCCACCTTCTAGCAAAGTACGCAACTTTGCATAGTCAATTAGTGATTTGTTTATAATTACAATCGTCTTTGCTAGCTGGTCCATATGGTAGCATTCTAGTACAAATACTTGATTCGTGCCATGGAATAAGGAATACAGTATAATTCTCCATGAACAATACTAAAGCAGCATTTTTCGGACTAATTATTTTTGGAGTTCTGGCGCTTCTTGCCTCTTCTGTCTGGAATTACTTTCCAAATCGCAATTTTCAAAACCCTTTTAAACAAATCGAACCAATTACCTCACCTATAGCCGGCTACAGAACTGTTACCGACGACATGGGTGCTTTTAATTTGGAGGCTCGCTACCTTGGAAACAATAAGTGGTCTTATGCAATAACTGCGCAATTGGCAACACCTTGTTACGGGGCAATAATCACGGAACTAGTCAGGGAATCATATCCGGAACAAGTCACTATTCAAATAACACCAACAATACCAAATGAAGATATCCTGTGCGCCCAAGTTATTCAGGATTTCTCCTACGACGGCACCTTTGAAGCAAGCGAGCAAGCAAAAATCGGCATGGTGGTGCAATATCCGGATTAGTATTTATTAAGCACGCGGAATAATGTTGGTGCTATTTTGAGCGTAGCGAGAAATACAAGCCTCTGCAGAACTTCGTTCTGCCACCAAATTGCACGAAGTGCAATTTGGTAAGCGCGAAGCGCTTGGAGGTGCTATAATCACCTGTCATGACCAAACCATCAATACAATCAAACAGTTATAACGCTGCGAACATTACCGTACTTAAGGGGCTTGAAGCCGTTCGGCAACGCCCTGCAATGTACATTGGTTCAACTGATATTAATGGGTTGAATCACATTTTCTACGAAGTTCTTGATAATGCAGTGGACGAAGCCTTGGCAGGTTTTGCCACACACATAACCGTTGTTCTTCATAAAGATAATTCGATTTCCGTCACAGATAATGGGCGCGGTATTCCAGTCGATTTGCATCAAGAAACGGGTAGAAGTGCCCTTGAAACCGTTATGACCGTACTTCATGCGGGAGGAAAATTCGATAAAGGAACGTATAAAATCTCTGGTGGATTACACGGTGTCGGTATGTCCTGTACAAATGCACTGTCGATAAAAATGATTACGAGTGTCTTCAGGAACGGACGAAAATATCAACAAGAATACAAACAAGGGATTCCTCAGACAGAACTCACATCAAAACCTGCGCCAGAACATAAAGACAGAACGGGAACAGTGCAATACTTTTTGCCCGACCCAGAGATTTTCGGCGACCTACAATACAATCCTAAAACATTAGAAACAAGAATTCACTACCAAGGTTTTCTAACATCAGGCATCAATTTCACGTTCATCAACGAGATGGCCGCAACTCCTGTTATTAAGCGTTTCTATTTCGAGAAGGGCATTCTATCTTTTGTTCACAATCAACAATCGGGCACCCCAATAATGAAAGTCCCGTTCTATGTTAATAAAGAAAAGGACGGTATCGCAGTAGAAGTTGGCTTCATTTATTCCGACTCTATGACCGATAAGATACGCACCTTTGCTAACAATATCGAGAACCCAGAAGGCGGCACCCATCTTGCAGGCTTTAAAGCAGCACTTACTTCAGCAATAAACAAATATGGTTTTGCAAACAAACTGGTCGACGAAAAAACAAAACTTGAAGGAGAAGATGTTCGGGAAGGCTTGACTGCAATTATCTCGGTAAAACTCGAGCAACCTCAGTACGAAGGGCAAACGAAAATCAAACTCAACAACCCAGAGGTTAAAAGTGCAGTACAATCTGTCGTTTCCGATGCACTCGCCGAGTTCTTTACTGAAAACCCACAGGATGCCAAGCAGGTAATTTCCCGCGCAATCCTGTCGCTTAAAGCTCGAAACGCCGCGAAAGCTGCACGAAACGCCATCCTACGCAAAGGAGTTCTAACGTTTACTTCGCTGCCCGGAAAGCTTGCCGACTGTTCAACAAAAGACAAGGAAAAATCAGAGCTATTCGTTGTTGAGGGTGATAGCGCAGGTGGTTCGGCAAAACAAGCAAGAGACCGTGAGTTCCAAGCGATTTTGCCACTTACCGGAAAACCAATTAACGCAGAGAAACACCGAGTTGATAGAGTATTAGCAAACGAACGCTTAAAGGATCTCGTAACCGCACTTGGTTGCGGAATTGCCGATCAAATGGATATGACCAGACTTCGCTATGGAAAAATCATTATCATGACCGACGCTGATGTAGATGGCTCCCACATTGTTACACTTGTTTTGACCTTCTTGTATCGATTTATGCGCAGACTCATTGACGAGGGACATGTGTACATTGCACAGCCACCGTTGTTCAAGGTGGAAGTTGGAAAGGAAAAGATTTGGTTTGTTTCAGAAACTGAAAAAGACATATACGTGGACAAACAAATTGCCGCAGGTCACAAAGTCAAGAGTGTCCAACGCTTCAAGGGTCTTGGAGAAATGAACCCAGAGCAGCTAAAGGAAACTACCATGGACGTAACAAAACGAGTTCTTAAGCAAGTTTCTGTCCGCGACGCGGTTGCTGCAGACGCACTTTTTGATATGCTCATGGGAACCGAGGTCGCTCCTAGACGAAAGTTCATTCAGCAGTACGCTAAGTACGCTATGTTGGACGTGTAAACATAAACGTACAAAATTTTAGCTTGTGCTATTACCGTACTCTAGAAATTATGACAAAAGCAGTAATACTTTTTCCATAATATCTGAAAGTTTACTCTCAGCTTTTGAGAAATACGCGACTACCCCAAGGGATTCATATTCAGCCGTTTTACTAAGATTGGTTTCGTTAGAAACGACAATGACCGGTATCTTTTTATATGATTCCTCCTTTCTCACTGTTGTTAGAAAGTCAATTCCACTGCTTTCTCCTAACAAATGGTGGTCCAGCCAAATCAATGAGACATTTTTGTGTAGAGACAGCATCTGGATTGCCTCATCAACCGAACGAGCCTCCAAACAGAGAATACCTTCACTCGTCGCCTTCGCGACAATCGCCTGCAGCAATGGCTGGTAATCTTCGATAACAAGCATCGTCTTTTCCATATAACAACAATTAATTTAGTTTTTTATCCCTGGCCTTGTATAGTATCCAGTATCTCTTTCACTATGTACAGCCCCTTCCTCATCTCGTCAAAATTTGATACAGTATAATAATAATCTAGCTGCCCACTCGATGAAGATTGCAAAACTAGTTGCCTACGAAGTCCTTGCCTCTGGCGGATACCCAACAGTCGAAGTAAAAGTGACCTTAGATACGGGTGCAATTGGAATAGCTTCTGTTCCTTATGGCGCCTCTGCCGGCAAACACGAAGCCGTGGTTTTAACCGATCAAGACAAAACTAGATGGAATGGAAATGGCGTACTAAAGGCAGTTGACAATATCCTGAATACCATTGTTCCTGCAATAAAAGACATACCAACAGAAAATCAAATAGACCTCGATACACAACTTATTCAACTAGACGGTACTTTAGATAAAGCGAAGCTTGGTGGGAATGCTATTTTGGCAGTTTCCTTAGCCGTAGCCCGTGCGACTGCCAACGCAAAAAGACTTCCACTTTATCGCTACCTGATTGAAACTTACCATTTAGAACCCGACTTGAACAAGCTGCCGCAGCCTATGACCGTTATCATCGAAGGAGGAAAGCATGCCGACGAATCCACCGATTTTCAAGAGTTTTGTGTCGTTGCAAAAGAGCAGGGTAGTGTTGCCGAAAATGTTAGGCGCTGTCTAGAAACTTATCACCAATTAAAAGGGATTTTAAAAGAAAATAAGCTTTCTACTAATGGTGGTAACGAGGGTGCTTTTGCACCCAATGGTATTCCAACAAACGAAAAGCCGCTGGAATTTATCGTCGAGGCAATCAAACGTGCAGGCTATACGCCAGGTGGTGAACTGGGCATTGCTATCGACGCTGCAGCGAGCGAATTTTACAACGGCAATTATGAATTAAAACTTGAAAACCGCCAGTTCGCTAGCGACGAGTTGATTGCTTATTATTCAGAATGGTTAGACAAATACCCATTTGTATCCCTTGAAGATATGCTCGCAGAAGACGACTGGGAAGGATGGGTTAAGCTTAATCAAATACTCAAAGCAAAGGGGATTAAACACATAGGGGACGATTTAACCGTAACCAATATTGGACGATTACGAAAAGCCATAGAAAACGATGCAATTAGCGGGATAATCATTAAACCAAATCAAATCGGCACCTTATCAGAAACTATCGCTTGTTGCCAAATAGCAAACGAACACGGCCTTATCACAATAACATCACACCGTGGTGGTGGAGAAACAAACGATCATTTCATCGCAGATTTGGCTGTCGCTGTTGGCAGTGCCTATGTTAAGGTTGGTCCGACCAGAGGAGAGCGAGTCAGCAAATATAACAGGTTGATGGAGATTGAGAGGGAGTTGAGGGGATAGGGTTGAAGGTTGAAGGCTGAAGGTTAAAGGTTAAAGCATGAAGGAATATTATGGCGGCGGTAAAACAAACAATTTCATTTGAGGACTTCGAGAAAATCGATATTCGCGTTGGCACTATACTTTCAGTAGAAGATGTTGCGGGTTCAGACAAATTAGTGAAGCTTCAGGTTGATTTTGGTGATTTTAGGCGACAAATCCTTGTAGGCTTAAAGAAAGAACGGGCCAATCCACAAGAAATCGTAGGAAAACAGTCGTTGTTTGTGGTAAATCTTGCGCCACGGACGATGGCAGGTGAAATTTCAGAAGGAATGATCTTCGATATCGGTTATAGTGACGGAATTGTGCCCGTACTGGCGGTGCCAGAGAAGGCAGTGGGAAATGGGGTTAGGGCAGGGTAGGGACCAAACTGGCAAACTGCACCATATTTTGCATTTAATCACAAGAGTCGGTAGAATTGGCCAAGACACTTGAATGCAGGCACCGAGCTTTTTAGTACCAGACAAAGCACTTTAGATTAGCGAAAAGAATGCAAAGTAACAATAACACAACAACAATTAACGCCCCCGTTAACTCAAAAAAGTATTGGGATCATCGCTTTTTGAATAATTGGGAAGAAATGAAAGGCAGAGAGCAAAGCACTTTTTTTTATAAATTAGCAATCAACAATTTTCCTGAATGGTTCATACGAAGAACTAAAACGTTCAAGCTAAGTATCTGCGATTGGGGCTGTGCACAAGGGGAAGGAACCGATTTGTTAGCAAATACTTTTGAACTAAGCGACGTAGTGGGAGTTGATTTTTCATCTGCAGCCATAGAAAAGGCACAGTCGCAATTTCCGAATAGATCATTTGCTTGTGTAGATTTAACAACAAATAATTCTCCAACTAGTAAATACGATATCCTACTATCCTCAAATACTTTAGAACACTTCCGAGAACCATGGAAAACCTTTAAACAATTAGGAAAACACGCAAGTAAATTTATCGTGTTACTTCTTCCGTTTCGTGAGTATAATCGAAAAGCAGAACACTTCGTTACATTCGATTTTTCAACTATTAACCTAGAACAAGGAGACTGGACCCTCGTCCATAGTGCAGTTATTGATGCCGGAGCAGAACAGCCAAGTAGTTGGAATGGAGAGCAAGTATTACTCATATATACTTACGTAAATTACTTGTCCAAACTCAATCTATCTCTATCAGAAATTGCTATTCATACTGCGCAAAACTCGCCACTCCGCTTAATTGAACAGATCAATGAACTCGAGATTCGAATTGCGGATAGAAGTCAGAAAGAAGCCGACCTTGCGAAAGAATTAGAAAACAGAGAGCAGCAACTTAAAGATAAACGCCATGCGCTAAGGGAAGTTGCAGCGCTACTAGAAAAAAGCAACAGTGTCATTGCAGCACTTGAAAAAGATACGGTCGTAAGCACGCAAGCTATTGAAGAGTTTAGACAGCAACAACGAGGGAAAGAACAGCAAATTGCGGAACTTCAGCGTGATAACACCAGATTAAACTCGGCACTCTATCAACGCAACCAGGAATACGACGGTTTGTACAAGTTGAAACTTGTAAGACTTTCGCGTTTCTTGACTAGGGTAAAAGTCCGCATTTATAACATAGGCAGCATTAGGTTTCTGCGACGTTTAGGCGGTAGCATTTTTAGAGCACAACTAACTATTATTACTACGATTAAAACACTATACCTTAGGTTAATCAGCAATATAAAAAGACAAAAACTGCTAGAACTCGCACGTTTGATTCCCGACTCGAATGGTTCAAGTTATTATAAGAAGCTTGACCTGAATATAGCAATTATTACCGATGAATTCATGTATAACTACTATAGTGATGCTGTAAATCTATTTTATATAAACAGTGCAAATTATAAAGAAGTATTTTCCTGTCATAAAATTGATCTCTGTCTGTTTGTAAGCTGCTGGTTCGGCTTGCATAATAACGACTGGCGAGGTGTTGCGGATAACGAAGAGGTTCAATCACGGGTGTATAAAATTTTTGATAAAGCTCGACAAAACAAAATTCCGATTGTGTTCCAGACCATTGAAGACCCCAGCAATTATAGTGTCTTTCTTCCCATAGCGAAACAAGCAGATTATATATTTACTGCTGATCAATCAATTATTGAGAAATATATACAAGATACGGGTAATCCTAATGTTCATTATCTCGAATATGGCGTTAATCCAATGATACACAATCCAATCGGGATTCAAGAAAACCACAAAAACCATTATACAAAGAACAAAATCTTCTTTGCCGGGTCGTGGGCAAAAAGATATGAAGAAAGATGCATTGATGCACGTACAATATTCTCAGGAATACGTAAAGCAAAAAGACAATTAATTATTGCTGATCGTAACTACGGCAATCAAAACTACCAATACCCAACTGAATTTCAGAAAATGGTAATCCCCGCGATAGAGCATAAACTGCTGCAAAAAGTGCACAAGCTTTTTACTTGGAACATTAACCTTAACAGTATTAAAACAAGTCCTTCGATGTGTGCGATGCGCATTTATGAGTTACAAGCATTGGGAACGTTGATGCTTTCAAATTACGCAGTCTCTGTCTACAACCGATTTCCCACGGTGTTCTTGGTTCACAACAATGACGAAGTAAAACATATTGTTAATGGATATTCGAACAAAGAGCTATATGAACTCCAGGTAAAGGGGATTAGGAACATATTCTCAGGCAACACGGTGTTTGAACGATTGGACAAAATCGTACAAACAGCGGGAATCAGAAAAAAGGCATTAACAGAAAAACGGGTTGTTGTTGTGTGTAAACAGAAAAGCAAAAAAATTATGGAGATGTTCGAAAAGCAGACCTATATTTCGAAATCCATAGTAACCGAGCAAGAAATAATGCAAAAGAAACTTCCAAAAGAAAGCCAATTCGTTGCCTTCTTTGATAGACAGTATTCATATGGTGACTATTACCTCGAAGACATGGTAAACGGTTTCAAATATACCGATGTCGCCTTTGTTACCAAAGATGGCCATTACAAGGGTGAACTCCTGTGTGGCAGTAACCACCAGTATGTTGAACATACCAACGATAAGTATAAATCAATGTTCAATCTGGCTAAATTCAACTTGTCAGACGTTTTAGCCCATAGGAGTTTTACCGCGCACGGTTTCAGTATTGATCCTTTTGAAGTCAATGAAGTTCATGCTGCCCACAACAAACTAAGCAAGAAAATTAGCGTTATTGTACCAACTTACAATAACGGTGAGTTTCTATACGGAAAGGCATTTCTTAGCCTTCGAAGAAGCACTATGTTTAATGATATGCATATTCTTCTTATTGACGACGGTTCAGACGACCTAAATACAATCAGAATAATTAATAGGCTCGCAGCCAGATACCCTAACGTATCTACCTTTTTCTTTCCCAAAGGAGGAAGTGGTAGCGCGTCAAGACCACGAAATAAGGGGGTAACGTTAAGTACTGAACCATACGTCACTTTCTTAGATCCAGACAATGAAGCGGTAAACAATAACTATACTCACTTGTATAATCTAATGAGAAAGAATAATAAACTTGATTTTGCATTTGGGTACTGCAGCAAGGTATTCCAGACAAAAATTACCCATTGGCAATCATTCAATTCAGATCGATTTATTTCTGCTCCTTCCGAATCCTTGGTTGAAAAGAAATTCTTTAGCCAAAGTGTTCAAGCTTGTCTTATTTCACGAGAATTTTTGCTAAAAAACAAAATTGAAAACGTAGAGGGAGCGTTAGGCGAGGATACCTTGTTTTTTTATGAGTTAATGCTTACCGCCAACAATGCAATATACACGAACAAATGCATTCATCTCTACTATGCCGACAGGATTGGTTCGTCGGTCAACTATATTTCTATCAACTTCTTTAAAAAATCACTTATTTTAGAAACCGAACAAGCAAAGCGGTTACGACGCTACAATGCATTCGAATCGTACTTGCAATACAAATATCTAAATTTCATGAGAGGCTGGTATGTGGAAAAACTTACCCAAATAAAACCTGAAGAACTCGACGAGGCCACAAGCATTGTAAAAAACATTGCGTCACTTTACAACAAGGATATCGAAATTAACTACCAGAATTACTTACATCAGATTCCGGACAGCAATGGGTCCTCATTTTTCAAAAAGCTACCCTTCAACATTGCCATAATTACCGACGAACTCGCCTATGAATACTACCAGAGCGCTGCAACTTTTCATTACATCAACTACGATAACTTTAGAGAAATATTACTTACAAAAACTATAGACTTTGTTCTTTTTGTTAGTTGCTGGAGAGGTATGAAAAACAACGAGTGGATGGGAATATCTCACTCTGAATCGGTAAAGCAGAAAGTGTACGAAATTTTTGATTTTGCAAAGTCCAAGAATATTAAAGTTGTATTCCAAAGCAAAGAAGATCCACCAAACTACGATGTCTATATAAACATTGCAAAACAAGCAGATTATATTTTTACTACAGCTCAGGAATGCATTCCGAAATATATCCATGACACC
>Ga0210044_10004838_pt1 | contig 18554 bp, 14 predicted proteins | sample CryGey13umfilter_2_FD_183959 | JGI IMG/M metagenome (GOLD analysis project Ga0210044, IMG submission 183959) | Groundwater microbial communities from aquifer in Utah, USA - Crystal Geyser 4/9/14 3 um filter (SPAdes) (version 2) | ecosystem: Environmental > Aquatic > Deep subsurface >... | reverse complement strand
ATCCTGTTGGTATGTATCATCGATATATACCCTGGCGATACCAGCCGAGCTACTCTTATAGCCGACCCAGTATATACCACTTCCGTAGAATGGGTACGTGACCGATGCACCTGATGATGCGGAATAAGAGTATGCTCTTCCACTCGCATAATCCGAGCTCGCGGTGCTCCAGGTACCCGAGAAAATGGTATCAGTGTCGTCCTCTTCCTTGTTCTTGGTAAAGGTTTTTACCGCTCGTTCTGCATTTATGCGCCCGTAGCCGAAATAATCGTCCCTTCCTGCAGAGCCGAGATCGTCAGCTGTTTCAAATATTGTACGAGCTAGTTGGTTATTATTTCGATCGGGATAGCGTGAGAGAATCAGCGCGGCAAGTCCGGATACATGCGGAGTGGCCATCGATGTGCCCGCCATCCAGACATAGCTAGTATTGTTCGTGTTGTAGCAACTTATAATATTGTGCGATGCGGTACCATCATTATTGCCGCCCGGTGCCGCCACATCTATATTCCACCCGTAATTTGAGTATGACGCTCTCTGGTCATTGGTAGTACTAGCAGCAACACCGATAACATTCAGGTCGCCTGCGGGGTAAGAAACAGTATTGGCGCCATCGTTTCCAGCAGCCGCTATAACTAGACAGCCCTTGTTCTGCGCATACAGAATAGCATCGCTAAGCGTCGAGGATGTGCCCGCGCCACCCAGACTAAGGCTGATTATTTTCGCACCGTTGTCCGCTGCATATCTAATACCGTTCGATACTGATACATCAGTACCGCTCCCCTTCCTATTTAGCACCTTTACAGCTAGGATTTTAGCCCCCCAAGAAATACCCACAACACCTTTTCCGTTGTTTGCAGTTGCGGCAATTGTCCCGCTGACGTGGGTGCCATGTCCGTTATCATCTCTGGGATCAGCATCGTTATTGCTATAATCGTAACCCTTTATAACTTTGCCCGTTAGATCCTCATGATTATAATTGACGCCAGTATCGACTACTGCAACTGTTACGGTGTCGCCCGTAGTCGCATCCCATGCTTGTGGTGCTCTAATGTTTGTAAGTCCCCAGAGATTTCCGAGGTATGGATCATTTGGGATGGCCATGGCATGTCGCTCATGGTTGGGCTCGACATAGATAACACCGGGCAATCTCCTGTATATCGCCATAGCACTATCAAGAGCCAAACCCTTCGGTAACCGTACTTCATCCACCCTGGCGCCTTTGACCTCGCCAATTTTGAGCGTACCAACCCGCTTATGCGCATTTTCGATATCCAATTTGCTCGCAGATTGCGCGAATTTAACAAGAAGCTCGTTGGAAAGTACGGTACCCTGCACCTGGTCGCTGGCGAGTGTTTGTACCGGTATGTCGGGTGCATTCGGGGCCATGGCAAAGGACGTGAGGATTGGGGTTAAAAACATTGTCATAGAAACAAGCAAAAACTGTAAGATGTTGCGCTTTTTGATCATACAATCACCCTTTGATAAGCAGAAAACTAGCTTTAAACCTTGTGGATAATTTTAACATGGAACAGCGCATGCTTAAAGGTTTGGGGATTGCATTTGGAATATTTGAGCGTTTTTTAATATCCAGATTAACCACACGCTGAGCGAGAGGACCAAAAACCCGCATAAGTCCTTAACGACATAGATTGATCTACCGGTTCGTCCGGCAACAGATGTTCGTGCTTAACTAGCTCGGGCCGCAGATCCTGCTCAGCGAATGTCTGGTTTGAGAAATGGGCTATAGCAATAAGGCACGCTAACACTGCTACCCACCGAGGTCAATATTTTTTACTTGCCGCAACTTCCGCCACATCCTCGTTCACTAACAAAAATGAAGACAAACCCTACGCCAACTGTTTTATTTTTCTGCCTCAACGGAATCGCTCGCAAATGATTTGGCACGAACCGATATCAAACCGCGTGAAAGCATCTGCCGCGCGAGGTTCTTCACGGATGCATATTCATCAAGCTTGAGCAACTCGCACAGTGCTACCAATACAACAAGCGCAATACAAAAGTCGATCGCAAGTCGCAGACCAAGCATCAATGTGCCACTGCTTAAGAAACCTAATAAATACCTATCAGCAAACATCGCCGATCCCCCTGCTAGAAGCGATATCGATGCGACCTTGATGGTATAGGTGATTATATTTCCAAGAGCCAAACCAGGCACCTTACGGGTTAACAGATAGAATAGCATCACGACATTAAATGTAACCGCTAGAGAGTTGGCCAGCGCCAGGCCACCATGCTGCATCGGTTTTACCAATAGAATACTTAGGACGAGATTCAGAACAACGGTTACGGCGATTGTCTTAAGCGGTGTAACCGTATCATGTAGTGCGTAGAATCCTCGGGTGAGCACTGGAAATAAGCACTGCCCCACTAGCCCGACAGCAAAATATAGAAGGGCAAGTGCCGTCATAGATACGCCCCGCTCATCAAAAGCACCACGTGCAAACAACAGCGTGATTAGCGGATATCGCAGAGCAGCCAATACCATGCCAGCTGGTAACGCAACAAGTAAGACTATTTTTACAGCGCGGAGTAAGGTCCGATTAAAGCCCGAGAACTCCTCAGTGCTAGCATATTTGGAAAGAGTCGGGAGAATTGCGGTACCAAGGGCTAAAACGATTACGCCCTGGGGTAATGCGATAAGCCGAAAGGCGTAGTTAAGTGCTGAAATGCTTCCCACAGACAACCCCGATGCCATAATCCGATCGATAATCATGTATCCCTGTCCCAGTCCCGCGCTAATCATAAGCGGTACCATCAGGACAAATGCTTGTTTTACGCCTGGATGGCGAATATCAATCCGAGGCTGAAATCTAAACCCCACCCGACGCAGGTAGGGTACCTGGAATAGTATGGCCAACGCGTTGCCGATAAGCGTCCCGACTGCAACCATATAAACGCCGAATCTCGCGCCCACCAGGATAAATATTATTAAGAACACGTTGCTGATAATCGGGCCGATGGCTGGCGGGCCGAACTTGTTGTTTGCATTTAGCAGGCCGTAAAAAAGGCTTGCCAAACTAAGCAGGAGTATCCCCGGCAGCATTACCGCCATTAAACCTGCCGCCAACCTTGCTGTATCAGCATGCAAGCCCGGTGCGACTAACCATACCAATTGACGCGCTAGTGGTATACCTGCAAACGCAAGCACCAGCAACACGATACTCAGCAAAGTTGCAAACATCGAGAAGAGTTGCCATGCCTCCTCCCTTTTGCCTTCGGCTGTATAGGACGTAAAAATAGGCACGACAACGATGACCAGCGAGCCTCCAAGCACCGCAAACACAATGTTAGGTATGGTAATGGCGACAAGGTAGGCATCGGTTGATGAACTTGCCCCAAACACATAGGCCATAGCCATTTCACGCGCAAACCCTAATATTCTCGATAACATTGTAAAAGCCGCTATCATCACCGTGGCTCTAGCAATAGTTTTACCCGCACTCACAGCGAGAACCTATCCTTTAGCTCGCGAAGCAACTGTTCCATCAACTGCTCGCGATGGTAGTTTTGTTGTACGAATTCCCGGCCTTTACTGCCCAGCTCTTGCATTAATGCTGGATCGTCTAGTAGACTCGTGATTGCATTGGTGATAGCATCAGGATCTTCCGGCACCACCGTAAGGGCACATCCAACATCATTTAGAAATTCGGTTGCAAGACCCTTCCCCGCATAGATAAACGGCCTGCCTGTCGCCATATACTCAAAAAGCTTAGAGGGCAATCCCGTACTATTTAGAGTCGGTGTATCCTTAAGCTGGGCAAAAAGTATATCGCTCTTCTTATAGATTTCAAGTATTTTCTCTCTACTCAAATACCCTGTGAAGGAAATGTTGCGTAACTCCCCACTATTCACTCTATCTTCCAATGCCTGACGTTCAGGTCCATCGCCTACTAGGAGTAGATCGATTCCGGGAAGCCTGCTGGCAACATCTAGGAGAACATCAATGCCCTGGTTGTAGCCAAGTAATCCGACATACGCCACTACGGGGCGCCTCCCGTTTTGCGGTTCTTCAATACCTCCAAACATGTCCAGAAGTTCTTTGGATATCCCATTCGGAACCATCACGAGTTTCTTATCGTTAATATATTGCTGAGTAAGTGTTGCAGCAATTCCGGATGTAGCAGCGATCACAAGATCAGAGCGCCGCAAGACAAACCGCATATAGCGCTCAAGCAGGTCTATGATAATTCGTTTAATGGATGATGTTTTTACGGATTCTTTTGGATACTTCCAGGTAACGTCCCGAACATCCCACATAAACCTGGCTCCCTTTAATCTAGCAAGCATCCAGCCAACCGGTGCAAGAAACATACTCGGAGAAGAAACGATAATAGCATCCGCCGGTTCAGAAAAGGCTGCTGCTGCAAGTCGGATGGCCATCCTGTGCTCACTTATGCCACGCTTAATAAGCGACTCATTATGTGGTTTAAAATGCAATGTCCGCTTTATGCTATAGCTCCGTCCTGCATCAATCTTAGTCAGCGATAGAGCGCTGAATAAACCTGGCGTGGGATAGCTCGGTTTTAATGCGATAACTGTTATCTCATGTTCCCTTGCAAGAACATCTGCCATAACACCGATACGGTTGGCAGCTGCATTTGTTTCCGGTGGGAAAAACTGCGTTAGCATCGTAATCTTTGACATCATTTATCTCCGTATAATTAGATAGCGCTTGCACACATACCAATTAAGTTCTAAACTTGTTTCTCAAACCAAATCACACCATACCGTGCATGAAATCGAGACGCCGGCAAGAGCCGAAATATGCCGCGATCGATTGCAAATAAACAGCGTAACATAAATAATCTGGTAGACCTCGGCATAATCAGATTAAAAGGAATAAATACCATGGAGATCAGATGTAGCGGTATAAAATCAACTTTAAAATAGCGATTGGCATTAACGATATCTTGTCTCACAATGGGATGCTCGTCCTTGGTGCGTAACTTAGGTGTGAACATCCTGAAAAGATTTATAAAAATGTTATGACCCAAAGGCTCGGCAAATACGGCTCTACCGGTCGGCTTTAAAACCCGGTGTATTTCTTTTAAGGTTTTTTCGATATCCAAATGATGTAAAATGGCGGTTCCTAAAACTATATCAAAACTTTTGTCCTGCATGGGGATGTGCTCTGCATCACAGCAAACGTGCTCGACGTTCTTCAAATCCTCGTTTTTAGCGAGCATAGCAGCAAGCTTTATACGCTCACTCGATATATCGATACCTACAACCTTGGCTGCCCCTTTTATTGCAAGTAACCTTGAAAGATATCCTTCGCCACATCCAAGATCAAGAACTGTTTTGTCGCGGATATCTCCGGCTGCTTTGAACAGTTCTTCCCAGCATGTGTACCCATCGAGAAGCCTCCCTACTAAACGCCTGCGCGCTGTATAACCCTTGTTGTTGTCAAAAAATTCTCTTTCGCTTTCCTTCTTCCTGTCTGATAGTTTAGTGCAAGAAGGATTCCCTGCTGATAAAAGCTGCCTATGATGATCTTCCATAACTCACTCAATCCCTTCATATGAAAAGCCTATCCCGCCGGCACATGATTCTTTAAAAAGTCGTGCAAGCATAGCTGCTACGGTTTCAATCGAAAACTCATCTTTAATTCGTTGGCAGCCCATTAAAGACAAGGTGGCATAATAGTCTTTATTGCCTATTAACTCTTGGAGCGCATGTGCAAGCGCCTGTGCATCTTTTTGCGGCACTAAAATCCCAGCCCCACCATGCAATAATTCTGGTATGCCACCTGTGGCTGTCGCCACTACAGGAATACCAACGCTCATGGCCTCGATCAAGAATACAGGAATGCCTTCCTCCTCTCCTGAAGCCGTCTTAACGCTGGGAAGAGTAGCGATATCCCATACTCCATTCTCCATCCTTGCAATAAGCTCTTGGTGTGAAAGCGACCCTATAAAGTTAACCCTTTCTGCAATCGCTAGGTTTTTGGCAAGAGCTGCCATTTCACTGCGAAGTGGGCCATCACCCGCTAAATCGCAGATTATTTCATGTCCCCAATCATGTAACAACTTAATAGCTTCCAATAGAAAAATATGGCCCTTTTTTTCAACAAAGTTGGCGGCCATTAAAACACGGTTCGACTTAGGCGCCTCATGATAAACTGATGCGGCTAACGGTACTCCCATATGGATGACGATTGGGCGCCATCCCGGCAGCCCAGCAATCTCAACTATCTCATCCGCACCGCGTTCGTTGATGGCTCTAATAAAACGCGCCTTTTTTGCCTTTAGTGATAAGAGGTTATTCTCTGCAATATCCCAACGATGTGCTGTAATGCTCCAGGGTATGCCTGCGATTTCGGCGGCGATCATTGCAAGCGTCGAAGGGGTTGAGGCCCAATGCGTGTGAATATGTTCAGCACCCCATGCTTGAGCGATCGATCCTAACCATAACCCTTTCATGTATACGGCAAGGTTCTTAAATAGAATATTTCTGGAGCGGCTCTTTGCAATCCAAAAAAGCGGAGCTAATGACGCAAGCGGCTTTCTCGCAATACTTGATAGCGCCGCTACCACGATCCTTATTGATACCAATGGCTGAGTGCATGTATATCTCTCAAGAGTACGAGTATCCTCATGCAGTATCGGCCCATCAGGATACATCGGCACGATCAATATATCATGACCCTGCCGGAGCAGTTCCTTGACCTCAGGTATTATAAATGTTTCCCGGGTGCCATAAGGCATGGTTGAGGTCACATAGATGATCTTTATCGCAACACCACCTCCGGTGGGTCCATTAATTTCTGGCAGGTTTTAACTGCTATTGCTCTAGACCTATTCCAGGTTGAAGCCGCTTGAGACTCGAATATCGACCTCATATTCCCTATATCACCTGCATACTTAGGAAACGTCATTTCAAGCGCCTTGAATTGCTCAATATGCAACTGGTGATAGAACGGGCTAGCTATGGTACCGGCAGCATCATAGTAAGACCAGTACCCTGCATTGTAGGTGGACAACCTATGCAATAGCGCAGAGAGGGTTTCATCGAGTGCATTTGCTGCTATATCACTATTTCCAGCAATAGCAAAATCATAGAGACCAAATAATGCAAATATCCACCCATTAAGAATCGCCTCATGCTTTTTCAATGGAAGCTCTTCAAGTATACGCCCATCGGGAACAATGCGGCTTGTACCACCTTCATCAACAGGTTTTATAAGTAATTCCAGAGCCCTGTTAGCAGCATCAAGATAGCGCTGATCAGATGTTAGACTAAATGCTCTGATAAGTACTGAGATACCCTCACCCTGGCTCATTGCCGAGTAGGGAGATAAGCTGTTGAATTCAAGTTGTGCCCATACCGGCCATCCGCCTTGCTCATCCTGCGAATCAAGGCCCCACTCGGCATACCGTAAGAATATATCTCGATCGTTTTCGCACTTCACTGGATCCTCAAGCCACCGGTCCCAGTGCCCAAAAGCTTTTTGGAAAATTGTCGTGGCAAAATAAAGGGGTTTAGTATCAGGACCGCTGCTTAGCGGAATTCCCTGCTCATCCACCTTTCCTTCCCATGCAACCTTCGCTGTTAGGTCATTAAAATAACCCCGTAGCTCGCTTGGGATAAAAAGCCTCCCTATATGCTGACTCTGGTGCCAATAACTCGCGCCAAAAAGCATTCGGCTCCAGCGATGGCCCAATTGCCATAATCTCTTTACGTAGTGCGCTCCCATGTAGCACCTCTAGAGCAATCGTATAGTCATATAATTTTAGGCTTAATCAACGCCTGAAAACGTATTGTAAAGATGCAGATGCTTCCCGGCAACGCTTTCCCATGAATAGTGTTCCCGGCAAAACTCAGCAGCATATCGGCCCATTTGAGATAACTGTCCAGAACCCATCTGGATTACCTGCAGAAGCGCATCCTTCACAGCAGGAACCGTAGGCTCACTAATCACAATGCCTGTTTTACCTGGCATAATAAGCTCCGCAATACCACCGACCGCTGTTGCGACAATTGGACGTCCGTTTGAGAGACCTAATAAAGCAACGCCGCTTTGGGAAAAAAAATCGGTATACGGTAAAAGGAAAATATGCGATTGGCGAATAACATCCAGAACTTCATCGTCTTTGATATAGTGCTCGATCACTGTAATGCCATCAGGCGCCCTGCCTATCAACTCCTTGCATGTCTGCCAGTAATTAATCTCAGAAGCATAGGTAGACCCCGCAATAAGCAAGCGAATAGGATAACTCTCACCACGTAGCTGTTGAACCGCCTGAATCGCTAAATGCATACCTTTGTTCTGGCGTAATTTACCGAATGCAAGTGCAGTAATTTCAGTGTCTTGATCAGGAAAAGCAATCGGCGCGTCAGAAATGCTAAATTCACCGTGCGGAATTATAGATATTCTTTCATTAGGTATCCCAAACTCAGCATGCAAAATCTCTTTTGCATGCTGGTGATGAACAACAAGGGCATTGGCAAGATGGTACATTGCCCAAATAGCCGACCATTCAAGAAAACGTAGAATCTTAGGTAGCAACCAATGGTGAGGTCTCACATCGTGCACGGTTAGCACAATCTTCAGACCACTAAGCCTTAACCCAAGCAGCATTAGAACCGCCGTGAAATGGAGCCCGGGGAAGTTAATGTGAATCATCCGCGCACCTCTAGCTTTTAGCTTCCGCGCTATTTTAATACTTGCTGATGCTTGCTTACCAAAAACAGTGAACTTACCTAGCTTTCCTCTAGCTTCTTCCAGAGACGGGTTCTCAGGATAAACACTTACTCCAGTACCGTTGAGGTGTTCAATATAGTCAAAATCCTTCGGACAAATAAAATCTACATTGAATCCCTTGTTAGAGAGAGCTTGAACTAGGTTGTATACATATAAAGCCGCTCCTGAAGTACTTACCAAGGTTAAATGAATTATCCGTTCTTGCTCTTTCATGACAAACTAATCCGTTTCCTGTTTACACGTTCTTAATGTTGCTGATAGGGCTACGACCAGCGCTGCCCAGCTATATGTCAGGTAATCAACAATACCGTTAGCATAGCCAAACAAACCTGGTTGCTCGAAGATACTTCTGACCGCAATAGCGCATAAGATAAACGGTGCAAGCAGTGCCATCCTAGCTTCGACTTGAGATAGAAAAGACGAATTTTTATAGAGATATAAACTTTGGCGTAACAAAAACCATATTAATCCAAGGCCAGCGGCAAAGCCTGTCAAGCCTTTCTCAGCCAGTAAGGTAAGAAATGCGTTGTGGAATGCACCCGTATCGATGGATAGCAGTGATTGCTGCTGATAAAAATCCCCCAGTGTTAGGTATTTATCTAAATCGACCGACCATGAGTATGCACCCCAACCAAAAATAGGTCTCGCTATGAATTTTTGTAGGGCTGCCAGCCATAAGTCAGGCCGTCCTGTCAGCACGTTATTGAATTCACTAGGATCTAGCAATGGTTGCCAGTAATCCCTTAAGTAATAACCAGCTAAAGCAAGGATGCCCACCACTAACAGAGGGACAATAACCTTTGCCGATTGTGATTTTCGATGCTGCCGAACATACTGAAAGAGCAAACCAATTAGTAAAAGCCCGCCTAAGGTAGTCCTCGACCCCGATATAAATAAAGTGATACATAAGATAACTGCAATCGCTAATGTGATTTTACGATATTTAACCAGAACGGGAATTGCTATTAAAAAGGCGAGAACCGCAGCCCAGGAGAGCGGATTGACCGATATACCATAATCAACTAACAATGCGAATTTAAAAGTGCGTATTGCTTGAAGATCGAGACTCGGGAGTCCCATCTCTTTTACAGAGATAAACAGAATCAGCAATATAAAGCCAATAGTTAAAAGAGGCATTGTATACATTAGTACAAGCTCACTCTGCTTGCTCCTTCTTAGTAAAACAGCAAGGGCAAAAGCAAAGACAACAAGCACTGCTTGTCTCCATATATCAACCATGGCGTCCTGCGGGTTAACTGCGAATATAAACGACATGCAGCTGGCCAAAAAATATAACCCTAGCCACCCTGCCCATTGCACTTCAGTACGATGTAAAAAGCCATCGCGTATCATAAATTTAAAACCGGAGACAGTCACTACGCCCATCGTTACACGCACGGCCAGACTGCCAACATCGTAAGACAACATAGCAACTGTCATTGCGGCAGAAAACAAAATAATACTTAACGCACCCATTAATTAATCCTCAAAGATCCCACGAAAACCAAACCCACGCATTGTAGTTTAGTTACTGCTTAATATTAGCCATCATTAAGCTTACATAAAAATAGCGATCATATCCTAGAATTACTCGTTTAAAATACAAACCTGCAGGGTTTGCTCTAAGAGTATTCGTTTTCTCAAAACATTAAAAGAGGCAATAAGAAGTCCACCTGATGCATGCTGTGGGAGTAAGTATGTGTGAGAGGTAAATTAGTATGCCCCCCGCTTAGCCAAAACAACGCCAATCGTGCGAACCAGCAGAGATATATCCAGCCATAGCGACCAGTTACGCACATACCATGACTCAAGGCTTACTCGCTCGCCATAATCGATATCACTGCGGCCACTAACCTGCCATAGCCCCGTTATGCCAGGCCTTACCATAAAATAATAATCAGCGACCCTGCCAAACCTGGCAACCTCTTTTCTAACAATCGGTCTGGGCCCGACCAGACTCATTTCTCCTTTTAGTACATTAAATATTTGCGGCAATTCGTCGAGGCTTGTTTTCCTCAGAAACTTGCCCACGCGAGTTACTCGAGGATCGTTTTTAAGCTTAAAGTCCTGTTCCCATTCTTTACGTAAAGCTGGATCGCGGTTTAAAAGATCATCCAGTATCTCTTGCGCGTTTACCAGCATTGTCCTGAATTTATAGCACTTGAACTCTTTGCCGCCACACCCTATTCGACGGTGAGAAAACGCAGCTGCGCCAGGCGAATCTAGTTTTACGGCCACAGCGATTAAGAGCATAATTGGTAAAGCTACGATTAAAATAATAGTACCTGCAACAAGGTCAAAAACACGTTTTGCAAATTTATTTAGCGGGCTGGCAAGGTTATTTAGTATCCTGAACGACAGCATCTGCTCATCAAACGAGTAATCCGCCTCGACGCCCATAACCGGCATACCGAATAGGTCGGGGATTACGGTCACCGAAGCAGCCCTTCGCTGCAAACGGTTTACCAGGCCGACTAGCTCATGTGATTGCATGCCCGGTGTAGCCACGATCAAATGCCGGACGCCCGTAGCAGCCATAATTTTATCGCTATCCCTAAAACCGCCAAGGATTGGAAATGATGTTCCGTTTACCCTCATATCCCGAGTTCTCTTAACGGCATCATCTAAAAAACCAACGATCCGATAACCCAGATACTTATCCCTCATTAAAGAGCGGGCGACCAGCTCACCTGTCTTGCCTACACCAAGGATAAGAACGGGCTGTACGCCGACTCCAACCCGCTGTAAGATCATCTTTCCGATGAACCTGCCGAGTGGCAGCAGGATGATTGACATGAAGTAGCCAACTACAAGTACCGTGCGCGAGACCTCTCCGCTTAGCCTGCCTAGTGAAACGATAGCGAGCATCAATAAAAATGCCAAAGTTACAGCTTTTACAAGCTGCTTAGTTTCCACCCAAAATGCCAGCCGTTTGGTGTATAAGCCTCCATATGCCAGGCATAAGAAACTGATGCCTAGTAACAGCCATAGCCAATCGAGAAGAGCCGTTGGCACCTCTTGGGGAAATATCGGTATAATAGCTGGTAAAACGTTTAGCCTGATGATAAATGAAAGAGATATGGCGATTGATAAGATTGCGAGGTCGATTAAAGCAAGTGTTGCTACGGCCACTAGTTGAGAGAATGTCTGCAGCCTGTTCGTTTGGGGTAGGAATGAGGTGCGCCCCGTGTTGTGTACGTTATTTGATTGCAAAACAGCGTTCTCGTTCTCTGCGCGCATAATAATGGACGGCATATTTCTATAACCGCCAGCTCTGCACCCCTCCATGAGATCGGTCGGAATAATTACCTGGTTATTGTACCATAATTACTTTATAGTACGCAAGGCGTTATATGGTTAAGCTGTTGTTAAGTCGTGGAGTGATATAAGCAGAGGTTGCCCGAACCGTTGCTTATTGCGTGCCTGTCCTTAATCTACTTGCGGTCGTTAGCTTCGAGATTATAAGCAACCGTTTTTCTGCTGAGAACATCGGCTCGCAGGTTGAGAGCACAAGCCGGGGATCACCTTCAGGCTTAATGTCACTCCAGTCATCTGGGTGCACCTTTTTAATCCCATCAACCGTGTAGATGAAAAGCGCCTTATCGGTATAGAGAATTATCTTGTCGCCAAGTTCTAACTGCTGCAAATCATGAAACGGAGCAGCGTACATGGTGCGATGGCCGGATATTAGGGATGTGCCCTTGTTCCCTATTCGTGCGGTATCCGAGACATGGACCGGGCCTTTCGCGAGGTTGGCCCAATTCTCCCCTTCTATAACGCTAAGCTCGAAGTCGAGCTTTGGGATCTCTATATAGGCGATATTCTCACCTGGCTTTATGGTGCCCGTGTCAACTAAATCCGCGGACCAGCCAGTAATGTCGTTGGATGCCGTGGGTGTGACTCCTTCGTTCATCATCCCTTGCGAATCGTTTGCATTTGCGCCCTGATTAGATTGCGAGTAGCGCAAGGTCCTTATAGAATCATCCGAATATGAGGCAACTACCGGCTTCCACTTCTTGGCCAAGCTCCACTGGGAATATGTCGCATTGAGCCATAATCCCGTTGGGACGGCCAGAAGGATCAAACCCACAACCAATAAAATGTTTGCGATCAAATTCAACTTATTTTTGTTTTTGTTCTTAATCTTTTTTACTTCTTTATCGTTCACTCAAACCGCCACCATCCGCACAATCGTTATGATCACTAATTACCGGTTATCAATTAACCCGAACTCCAGTTTTTGATCTTTTACGAGAACACCTTTATGGAATGCATGCTTCCCTTTTCTGGTGAAGCCTGCCGGAAACTGGCTGAACTCAAAGCCTTCCGGGGCCCCGATATCGATGGTGATATCGGGTATGTTTATAACCGGCTGGGCCTGCCAATCGAGCACATATTTTATCTGATCTTTATCGAACATAAGGACATCCGGTAACTCATATGTAAGGTCTGCCGTTTTGCCCGTGCCCGGTGCCAGCTCAAGGTATTGGGAAAAGACCGCTTTGTCCTTTTCGTAGCCTATATCGATTTGGCTGTTCTTCCCAGCAGCCATCGCTGTGATCAGCTGGGCGCCTTTTGGGACAAATATGTTTAACCAGGTATTACTGTTTCCATGCTGAGCGCCCAGCGAATCGGGCCCGGCTACGTATTCGGGCAGGCCGCTTGCGGGCGCTTTATTTTGCAAGATAACCGATACTTTTGCAAGCGCAGAACCATCCGGCCTGAGCTGTATTGAGTAACTTACCTGCTCGTGCATGTACACATCTATTTTATTTGCGCCATGGTTTTGCATGATCACCTGCATGTAGTCATCAGATGTCGGTATCAGCGCACCTGCGTACCCAAGATTTTCTGCTAGTTTCTGTTCTTGCTGATCGGCGCTATAAAGCGCCATGTGCTTTTCGGTAAGCGCGAGTTTAAGCATATCGACGAGCTTGGATTTATTCTCGATTTGACCGCTGGCTATACGCTCCCACACCGCCTTCGCTACATCGGCAAGAAAACCCTTGCGTTGATCCCTATTCTGATATTTCGCGTACGCTTCGATAAGCGTCCAATCGACGACATTGCTTGCGTTGATTTTTACCGACTCCTCGGGCAGCGTTACCGGGCCTATTGCTTCAAGGAGATATTTCAGACCGACCGGATCGATGCTGATCACCCCGTCAAGACGAGACCTGGCTACGCTTTTGTAGAGTTCGAGAAGCACCCTGCTTACGGTCGGGAAATCCGGGCTCATATTGGTATTCAGCCACATGCTTGTACCCTTATACTGGCCGTATGTCAAGATAAAATCCTGCGGCGCATCAACCGGCGGTTGATTTGGACGCTGCAGTTTATGTATCTCATCAAACGCGTCAAGTGAGAACTTGCCGTCATCGATCCCGAGGACGCCATAGTTGCCGATAAGACCACCGGTCGCGCGCAGCTCGGCATTGTTTTGGATGGCCAAAAAATAACGCCGTTTGCCGTTTGCACCCATAATATCAGGCAAAACATTTAGCGCTGTTTTTGTGTTTGATGTGAGTTCCCGTAGCTTTGGCAACTGCTTACCTAGCTCTTCGCTGGCTTTCTTAATCGGCGAGATAAGCATGCTTTTTGGTACTTTCTCATATTCGCCCATAGCTAAGAGCGCATGCAGGTCCGCCTCGTTGATATACGGTCGCGCATCCAGAAAGGGCTTGAGGTTCACCCGACCGTTATTAAAACTAAGGTCAATCCTCCCATCCTTTTGCGGAAAGCGCTTTGAAGCCTCCATGAGAGACTCACCGGCCAACGATATCTCAACCCCGGACGTAGTTAGACCCTTAAGCGCCTTAAGATTTTTATTGAGAACAGGGATCGGCATAAGTAACTTGATGCTCGGATCGTTCAGCACATCGTTAGCCCTGATAAAGCTGCGCTTGGCATCGATAAAGCGTGCCAGCGCTTTATTAAAATCTGCGTTCTCTCCGGCCGCATAGGCGGATTTTAGATTATCACGGCCTTCAAAGAGGTAGTTCTTCACGTGGGTTATATCGGTAAAAAGCATCATCCCATAGCCGCCGATCAAGGCGATTGCAAACAGGGTTGAAAGCAAAGGAGGGGTTATTTTTCTCTTTACTTGACGTGTATTATGAATTTTAGACCGGTTTGGTCGGCGTTTATTCTCTTCCATATACCTTACACATAACCTGATAAAACTACTGCTGTTTAACTTCTGCTATCGGCCACCTGGTGCTCGGTGTATGGTTTGTAGGGGTAGTAGCCGTACTTGCCGCTCATCTCAGCCCCGTTGATTACAAAACCAATAATGCGGGCTCCCACTTTGTTAAGTGTATCCTTGGTCGCAACCATCTCGTTCTTCTTGGTCTTACCATAGCTTGACACAAGCAGAACAGCATCGGATTTAGACGCAAGAATCGCGGTATCGGCTATTGCAAGAGCAGGCGGGCAATCTATAATTACCAGATCATATTTCTTGCTGAGGCTTTCCAGCAAATCATCCATACGCTCTGAACTTAACAAATCGGCAGGATTCGGAGGGGTAGGGCCGCTCGGCAAAACGTCAAGACCTACAATACCGGTTCCCATAATTACAGACTCGGGCTTCGTCGCTCCTATTAAGATACCGGAAAGGCCGCTACCCACCGATAGATTAAACACCTGGCTCAGCATAGGCCGCCGTAAGTCACACTCAAGAAGCAACACCTTGTAGCCAGCCTGAGCATGAACAATCGCCAGGTTAGAAGAAATCGTAGTCTTCCCTTCACCCATATTCGGGCTTGATATTATGAGAGTTTTTATCGATTGGTCGAAGTTGAGATACTGCAGATTAGTTCTAATGCTTCGATATATTTCAGGTGCGATAGAGCTATCATTTCCTACTAAAAATGGATGCTCCTCGCGGGGAATCCTCCCCAATACGGATATACCGGTAAGCTCCTCTATATCCTCTTTCTCTTTTACCGTCACATCGAGCATTTCCAGAAGAAACGCGAAACCGACACTAGCGGTTAGCCCCACCAGAAAACCGAGGATCGCATTTACCATCGGCTTTGGTTTTATGGGATCAAGGGGCACCACTGCCGACTCAACTACTTTTACACTTATCAACGCCGACGATGGGATAACCTCGCCGGTCATCTTCATAAACTGCTCGGCATACGAGTTGGCGAGATTTTTTGCGAGCACGGGGTTTGAATCTGTGATCGTAAGTTCCATGAGCTGAGTATCTTTCTCAGGTTTTGCGTCTACCTTTTTTTGCAGGTCTTCGGGAACCATTGCGAGTTCCATTTTTTCTATAACCCGCTCGGCCAGCGTCCTGCTTGTAATCATCTTGCTAAATGTCTTAGTAAGCCTCTCGCTCATAAGGATCGCCTGGTATGATTCACCTGGTGCCTGGTTCCCCGATGTGACCTGGCCTTGTGAGACCAGCATTTCAACCGAGGCTTCATACTCGGGGCTCATATACGAGGTAGCCGCAATCGCAGCCAGCAGACATATAAGTGTGCCAAAAATGATAATAGCTTTCCGTTTGTTCAGTATTTTTATGAATTTTAAAAGTTCTAATTGCTCTTCCAAATTTAATCCGCGCTCCAGGGCCGCATTCTACAGTCCAAACCCCTTTTACATGCATTAAATATGCAGAGCTAAAGCCTCGCTGTAGCTCTGCATATATGTAAACAACTATTTTAATAAAACGTAAATGGCCACAAAGACTAGTTTCTCTTCAGAATTTTCAGACCGAAGCCTACGGTAACTAACGCCAGGCCTGCGACAAGCAAGGCCCACAGAACTGTGCCGCCGGTAAACGGTAACGAAGCTCTGTGTTTATTGGTGTTAACGGTAGTTCCGGTGTTACCACTACTCAAATTAGAGACTAAGGATTTTGACCCTGCAGAAGATCCGGCTTTGCCTTCGGTAGATGTCTTGCCATCATTGAGCGGTGGGGTCTGTTCACCCAATACTTGTCCTTTAGCAATAACCCTGACGTTATTGGATAACTCAAGTTGCGCAACCTCTGTGCTATTGCCTTGTCCCCTGTTTGTAATACCTACCGCTTTAAGTGCGTGGATACCGTAGCTCTCTGAGGTACCCACCGTATAGGTAAACTGAATATCACCATTCGCACTAGCGGTTAAGGTCTGATAGTGCTGTCCATCATAGGTAACCTCAACCTTTGTTCCGGGAACAAACCCGCGCCCCATCACGGAGACCGTCTCACCGCGCTGTGTTACCGGCTTCTTAACAACGAGAGCGCCCTTATGGGTCTTGGCATACGGCTCCACCACTCCACTGGCCTTCTCTGCATAAGCGAAGGCGGTCGGAAAAACAAGCATAATGGCTAGTAATATAACAGTAAATTTTCGCATCTTTCCCCTCTCCAATCTGTCCAAAACAACACTGTATGTATAGATGCTACGAATAAACTACACATGGAAGCAACTAGACTTATTGTATCAATAGTTATAAATATACCTATCAGTAAGCGCCGTGTCAACACTTTTAGGGCAAGTACTTATTAGATAATTTTGCATTCGCAACCTTTTATCCCGGATTTTCTCGAATAGTCCTGAAAATTATAGCATAGCGTGCATACATATCCTGCCGTTTGATCTCTCCGCTTTGAAAGCCGCCATAACCCTCAGCCTGGCCAAGGATATAGCGGTTTACGATAGCTACTTTGCCGTTATTGCCGATGCTATCGGCGCCGTTTATATTACCGCGGATGAAAAAGCTTGTAACAAGCTCGAAGGACTAACCTACGTCAAGAGTTTGGCTAACCAAGGCTAAGCAGAAACCTTATGCTTTTCTATAAAGCGGTCTAGATCTTCCTTTTTAAACTGGTAAGCGCGGCCTATTTTGTAAGCTGGAATTTTCTTCGCTTTAACCCAACGCCGTAGAGTTACCTCCGAGAAACCAAGATACTCAGCAGCTTCAGATAGCGAAAACCAGGGTGTAAAGTCTTGCAAAGTTTTACTTGCAAAGAGCACCTCTATACCAACTGGTTGCCCATTATCGTCAACGTCGATAATTACATATTTACTGACTTCGATGGATCGCTCAGGCTTCTTTTGTGAAAGCCTAAGGTACGCCGCATCTGCCTCTCTATCGTATTCGATCTTCATGGTGTGGTTTTTCTCCTTGCGTTTATTTCTCCTTCTTCTCCGTAAGACCACTTATCAGGAGCTAGGACGGTGGCTCTAATTTGAGTTAGTTGAATGAATCTTGCGCTCCTTAAGGCGCTTTCTTGCATGTTTGGTTAACTCAATTTCCACCAACTTGCCCCTTCTATGTGATCTATGCTTATCCTAACTAATCATAGTTAATCAATCAATACAAACAATAATTGTACTTGCTCGATTTACCGAGCGAAAACAATAACTTAGAATAACGGTGTACAACCTTCAAACAAGATAATATCCTTACGCATACGCTCCCAGGCCAGCTCTTTCATGCCTCACCTTGTTCGGCCGTTTGCTTGGTGAGTTTGATGTATTGGGTCGTGAAATCATCGGATTATTGACATAGATGACAATATCAGAGAATCTATAAGTGGAGGTAAAAATGAAAGGCTTTGATAGGATAACTTTTAACCCTCACATTATGGGTGGGCAGGCATGCATTAGGGGGATGAGAATCCCGGTTTCTTTAGTTGTAAATCTTGTGGCTAACGGAATGACAACGGAAGAAATTATCAAAGAATACCCGGATCTTGACCCCGAAGATATAAAAGAAGCATTGCGGTATGCCTCATGGCTTGCCAAGGAAGAACTACATCCAGCTGTTGGAGCAGATTGATGAGGTTTCTTGCTGATATGGGAATCTCTCAATCAAGTAGATGGCC